>Ga0194133_10010837_pt1 | contig 10190 bp, 10 predicted proteins | sample TA2KigOf40mmetaG_FD_155448 | JGI IMG/M metagenome (GOLD analysis project Ga0194133, IMG submission 155448) | Freshwater microbial communities from Lake Tanganyika, Tanzania - TA2015055 Kigoma Offshore 40m | ecosystem: Environmental > Aquatic > Freshwater > Lake | place: Tanzania: Lake... | reverse complement strand
TGAAGGCTCTGCGGTATTTTATGGGGAATTGCCGCCCGACTCGATGATCAAAACGAAACGCATATTGATTAGTGGCGGAGGAAAGCGTGCACTCAGGCTTGCGGCGTATCTGCTGCAACACAATGAATCATTAGCCCCTGCATCGATCGATTTAATCGCAAGAAATGGTCTGCGAGCCGCACTAGATACCGAGCATCAGGCTTTACTTGATCTTGTCGATCAAGCCGCAGCGATCGGCCGCATTCGAGTCCTAAACGCTTCAATCAAAGGATTAGATGTCGACAAGCCATCTGAGGTTGCCGATCAAACCCATAAGCTGAGCGCAGTCAGCATCATCACACGCAATGGATCCCAGCCCGCAGAAATGCGCCTGCCCGTTGATGTGATCGCTGTGTGTCATGGGCTTTCGCCAAAAATCGATGCCATGCTTGTATGGGAATTGGGTATGAACAAGGGTCAAATCCCAGTGGATACTGGGCGGTTTGAAAGCCGGCGCAAAGCGATCTTCGTGGTTGGCGATATGGCATCGTACCCAGGGAAGAAAAAGCTGATCGCTTGCGGCTTTCATGAGGCAACGCTTGCGGCCTATGCTGCCTGCGACTACGCATTTCCTGGCAAAACCATCCACTTGCAGTACACGACCACATCACCCCGACTCTTACAGAAATTTGGCGATCAATCGACGCTGAGCACTCGATCTTCGGTCAAATAAATCAGTCCTGGCGTGAGGCATAAAATCTGGTGGCTTAAATAAGTCTTAGCGTAAGGAATAAAATCTGGTCGACTAAATAAGCCTTAGCGGAGGGGATGAAATCTGGACGACTAAAAAGGCCTACGCAGAAGGAATGAAATCCGGATTGCCTTGTTGTTTTCGTTCAAATTTCAGAAATTCGTAGTAACCGCAACGTTTGCCATGGGGATAGTCGCGGCATACTGTTGGACGAGCCTTATAAATCGTACAGCGACGCTCATCGCTGTCAAAGAATCTACAAATCGAAGCGTACACCGAATCGCGTTTGTGCTTAAGAATGGTCTCGTCTTCGCCATGCTCCTGATAGCGCTTGGTGTATCGACTGCGAGCCTCATCTTCACTGATTTCGAAATGACGAGCAATGCGACGCAAGTCTTTCAAACTGATAACGATCCTGGGGTAGGTGCAGCAATAGCCTGGACATTTACTGCAATCAAAACCTAAAGTTGTCGCCATGATGACTCGCATGCTAGAGATAGCCGATTGTGCCTGAGAGCGGCTCGCCTCGCCGTATGGCACGAATCAGACCACGTGCAGGATCAATGGCTGCGAGTAGATCAGACTCCAGAGGGCAGGGGATAGACTGCATCATATCGAGCAAGATTTCAGCCCCTAAGGGTGCCCACAAGGCACCACGTGCACCAAGCGCGGTTAGGGTGTAAGCCTGCTCAAGCCGAGGCATTGGAAGGCGAGCATTCTTTCGAAGCCGCTCCCATTGCTCACCAACTCGATGGCGATCAGCGATGGCGCCGATCATCGGTAAATGATCTGGTGTATTAAATCTTATGCCGCGCCAAAGCACGCTCGGTGCATTTGAAAGCGTTTCAAAAAAATTATCTTCCAAGGCTAACAATTCTTGTAACGCATCCAACAATGAAGATCTAGCCTCTATATCGTTTGGATCACCATAAAGTGAACCCACCAATAATCGGTCTGGCTCAGCCAAGCGCAAGACATGCTGCTGATCAGCAAGGATTGACTTGATCTGCCAAACAGGATGCGAGGGATCGACCGCGGAAATGTCAATCAATAAGCTAACGCCAGGCTTTCGTTGCAACGGCATCGCATGATTGAATCCAAGTTTGACAAGTCCTTGAGGGCTCGTAAGCACCATCGTGGCTGCACTCGCAATTAGCTGACCCGCTTCATCAAAGGCCTGCCAACGCCCGTCATGCAAATCAAGCCGAGCCACGTTAATTTGCAGCTGAGGAAACGCTAGTTGAGTCGGAAGCGCCATCGCACGCGAACGGGGAAGACAAAGCCGATACTCGTCGAGCGCCTGAAAGAGGGAAGGCCAAGGATTGAAGGAAGCCTCTGAATACGCAAGAAGCGCATCGAGCCGCTTCTTCCATTCAGCACGAGCCTCGCTCCTGTAGAGCAATTGCAATCGACAAGAGACAAGGGGCGAAAGACCCTGTGACCCTTTCTCAGAACCCAAGCGATAAGAGGATAAGAGCGCTGCCCGACTTAGACGTGCCATCTCGTTATCATCGGGAGAACAGTGCAAATGATCTAAAAATGCCGGAAGATGGGCTTGTGCATCGCAGTCCTGTTGCAACTTAGCATCAATCAACACACCCTGGAATCCACGAGCCCTTGCTGCAAGTGCCATGCATTGGCCAGCGAGCCCAGCACCAATAATCATAAGATCCTCAACCGCGGGCTTTGGACAATAGGGCTTAATACGTCGATAAGGCCTATAACGGGCCTCAAGTCGAAACCGTTTGGGGGCAAAACCTGGCTCCCTCGAAACATCAAACTCAAGTGCGCTTAAGCGATCGCGTAAGGGCTTGGCACTCGCGTAACTGAGCAGCAGGGCTCCTTCAAACAAATGGCGCCTCAAATCGCGAAAAGCCTCAGACCGCCACATCGACGGATTAGCCGCTTCGGAAAAGCCATCCAAAAATACAATATCAAAGCTGGTACTGAGTCGCTTGAGCGCCTTAGAAACATCGGCGACAAAAAAATCAAAGTAAAAGTTGCTATGCAAAGCATAGCGATGAATCCCTGGCAAAGCATACGCACCGTCAAGCTCGAAACAACCAAGCCAGCGTTCAACAAGCTCAGTCGCCGTTGGTCCCAGGACTGCCGTCCAGGCACGGCGATACTCGTCTAAGCTCAAGGGGTGCAATTCGATGCTTTGCACATAACATCGCCAGGCAGGCTTGGCCCTTTTCAACCAGCGGTCAAGAAAAACGCTTAGATTGAAGCCCAAACCGAATCCAAGTTCTAAAACATGGAACTTCGTTCGCCCCTGGCTGGCGAGTTGCTCAATCAATTGCCAAGCTGGTTCCACAAAAACCCACTCAGACTCTTGCAAGCCGCCCGAAACGCTGCGATAAACATCGCCGTAGCGCGAGTTTCTAAGGCTTACGCCATCGTTATCGATCAAAAGCATCGGCCATCACAAGCTTAACCATCAGACCAGGGAGTTTATGACACATGCAAGAACACTTAAGCCTAGCCGCAACCCGTTTAGCCGAGGCCTGGCAGCATGACCGGCATCTATCCCAGTTCGAGCTTGATCTCCAGCCAAAGAACCGCGGCGAAGCGTATGCTGTGCAGGCATTGCTCGTTAAACAAATCAATGAACCGACGATCGGCTGGAAAATAGCAGCCACCAGTGAGGGAGGGCAGCGCCATATCAACGTTAGCGCACCGCTCGCTGGACGCTTATTCACCTCGAGGGTGTTGCCGGATGGCGCAACGCTCAGTCTAAGCGGTAATCGAATGCTCGTGGCAGAAGCCGAATTCGGATTTCGATTTGGCAAAGCAATACCTGCACGGGCAAACCATGGCCACGACGATTCAATAAGCATGGAGACCATGCTTGAAGCTGTTACAGACATGGTTCTTGCGATCGAACTACCGGATTCACGCTTTGAGAACTTCGTAGCAGCCGGAGAAGCCCAATTGATTGCAGATTTTGCGTGTGCACGTCACTTTATCCTTGGGCCGACGGTGAGTGCGGACTGGCGATCACGAGACCTCAGCAAACATCCGGTGAGGTTTCTTGTGAATGAACACATCGTTGCCGAAGGGTCGGGAGCGTTCGTATTGGGCGACCCGCGAGCAGCGTTGCATTGGCTTGTCCGCGAATTAGGCGAACATTACATCAACATCGAGGCAGGCGATGTCATGTTCACTGGCACCTGTGTCATTCCGGTACCCATCAAGCCAGGTGACAAGCTTTGTGCCGACTTTGCTGATTTTGGCCAGGTGAGAGCCGATGTTATTTGAGCTATCCATGTCAAGCACCGGCCAAGACAACTACGGGCCTGTGTTCTGAGAAACATCTTTCAGTTGACATAATATTGATTATGCGCAAATAAACGATGGCTTTGGCTGCAGCACATGCGAGCGCATCTCGTGAGGCCAGTTACCGCTAACGAATTCTGTCGAGCAGCCAGGCAGCAAAATCGTCTCGACCCATTTGTTGTGCGTAATCCATCGCAGTTAATCCAGCGTGGCTGCGATAGCTCACATCAGCGCCTTGACGCACCAAATGCATGGCTAAGGCCTCATGCCCCTGACGAACAGCCATCATCAAGGGTGTGATGTTGGCCGGCGACTCAGCATCGATATAAGCGTCACGATCAAGAAGCCAATCGACCATAAGACGTTGATCAAATGCAGCGGCGTAATGCAATGGCGTCCAGCCTTGTCGATTGATTTGGCCGCCGCGCTTAAGCAATTGCTCAGCCATCGATAAGTCACCATGCTTGGCAACAAGCATCAAGGCAGTTTCGCCGCGCTCGTTTTGCGCCTCAACAAGTTGCTCAGCACGAGTTAACAAATAGCGAAGGCATTGCGGTGCGCGCTCTGCAGCTGCCGTGTGCAATAAGCTGCCCCAAACAGGATGAAGCGGCGCTGGCTTATTGCGAAAGTCGGTATCAAGCATCCTCATCACGCGAAATACTTCGTCACGTCGAATCGCATCGAAGAGGCTATGGCCTTCGTCGAGCATTGGGCCCGCGGCAAGCCTTTCCCCCTGGGCCGATGATTCCGTCTGTGTAGACGGTTTTGCTTCGGCTTGCGAGTTTGCTTGCGCAGACGGCTTTGCATGTGCTGGCGGTTTTGATTGCGCCTGCGGTTTCGATTGCGCGGGCGATTTCGATTGCGCGGGCGGCATTGTTTGTACCGACGTGGCCGATTGAGTAAAAGGCGCACTTTGCAAAACGCAGTAAAGCGTTATACCGAACCCCAAAAGTCTCGCGTTAATGCTCATAAGATTTCTGTAAACGATTGAATAAGCAATAACAATTAGCTGTTGTTAATTCAATAAACGCCTCTCGTTTAATACTCAAAAGTTCGGCAAGAAAGTTAGCTGTTGCAGCAAGCATGGCGGGCTCGTTACGCTTTCCTCGATGTGGCACAGGCGCAAGATAAGGTGCGTCAGTTTCAATGAGGATGCGATCCAGGGGCAGCTTCCTGGCTACCTCACGAAGCGATTCCGCAGACTTGAAGGTGACGATGCCTGAAAAGGAAATATAAAACCCCATGTCCAAGGCGGCGCTTGCCGTCTCCCAGTCCTCGGTAAAGCAGTGCATCACACCGCCGCAACTTGAAGCACCCTCCTCGCGCATAATGCCGAGGGTGTCTGCGCTCGCCGCTCGGGTATGGATGACTAAGGGCAGACCCACTTGTTTGGCAGCTCGAATATGGTTTCTGAAACGTTCTCGTTGCCAGCTCAGATCGCCCTTCAGTCTGAAATAGTCCAGTCCCGTTTCGCCGATTGCGATCACTTTGGGATCGCTTGCAAGCCGACATAACCCCTCTGGCGTTGGCTCTTCAACATCTTGATAATCAGGGTGAACACCAGCCGTTGCCCATAGATTAGGTCTAGACCTCGCAAGCGCTAAAACTCGGGGAAAGTCAGCCAGATTCACGCTAATGCAAATGGCGTGCTTAACCCCGGCAGCGTGCATCCGCTCGAGTACGGCCGCCCTATCCTCACTAAAGTCATCGAAGTCTATGTGGCAGTGCGAATCGATCACGTCGCTTCCTTTTCACGGTTAATTTTTGAAAAGTTTGCATAAAGCAGCAGCGTACTCTCAGCATGAAGTAGGGGATTTAAGGGGTGACGCAGGCTCGCTTTCATCGCATAAAGTTGCTCGATCAGCTTGAAACATCGATTGGGATCGATGCCTCTAACGCGCTTGGCAGCGGCCTCAGCGAAGGTCTTGAAATATAGAGGTTCAAGCTGATGAACGGCTTGCAACAGGTCCATCGCCCATCGTTCTAACAACTCAAACCATTGTTCGGGCTGATGCTCAGCCCACTGTCGCGCAAGCGTCGAAAACCATGCATCAGGCATCTCGGCGAGCGTGTGCAGCCACGAGCCTTGGGCTTCGAGCACAGGATCGAGGATTCTTTGCTGAGCCGACCATGGCGCGTTGCCACTCAGGCCTAAAGCCAGCGATAACATGCTCGAGGTCGGTGCGGGTGCTTGCGCCGAAGACACAGGTTGCGCTTCGATTAATGCTTTCAGAAAGACTTCCGCCTCCTTAGCAGCTGGCGGTCGAATCTTTAAACAAATACAACGCGAACGAATCGTCGGAAGCAAGGACGAGAGTCGATCAGTCAATAGGATCCAGAGTGCCCCCTCGCCCGGTTCTTCGAGCATTTTGAGTAAGGCATTGGCTGCACTTCGATTAAGCCATTGTGCGGGCTCGAGCCACACAATGCGAGCGCCCGCCCGATGCGAGCCTATTTGCAAAAATCCTGCAAGCGGACGGATTTGATCAATTCGAATTTCATGGGAGAGCTTGCGATCGCTTCCCTTGGTTTCGGAAGCCTCTTCATCGACCGTTGGTTCAGCGGGCGCGTTTGCAGCTTCGAAGGCTGCTGGTCGTACGATGCGCAGATCAGGGTGTTGACCCGAGGCAAGCCAGTGACAGGATGCACATTGTCCACAGGCCAGCGCTCCTGAGCGCCTTGATGCATGTTCACATAAACGCAAAGCCACATAGTCCTTGAGCATGGCCTCAGCACCAAGGCCAGGAAGCGCTTCAATAGCAATAGCGTGCGCATAACGGGCTTGCGCATCGAGAAGCTGCTGCCATGGGGCCTTCAACCATGGCGCCTTCTGCCATGGGGCAGTGAGCGTCTCAACCATCACTGCGCTTATCGACGCCCACTGCGAATCGATCTTTCAATAAGGCGAGATCACTCAAAAGAAACTGACTTATCGCTGTCGGTGCCTGGTGTGCGTCGACACGCAAATAAGTAGCTGCTTTCAGCGCAGCCCTCGCTGCATAGCCATCTCGGACACGTTTAAAAAATTCGACATCTTCAGCTTCGAAGCGATCGCTTACCGCTCTGTTAGCGGCACGACGCTTTGCAGCCTCGAGCGGCTCGAGGTCAAACCAATAAGTTCTTATTGGCTGTAAGTCTGCATGCACTTGGGCTTCGAGCCAGGCGATGGTCGATGCATCCATGCCCCTGCCCGCTCCTTGATAAGCCCATGTTGCATCGGTGAATCGGTCACAAATTACCCAAAGGCCATCGGCAAGCGCAGGCCTTACCAACCGCTCGAGATGGTCGTTACGCGCAGCAAACACCAATAAAAGCTCAGTAAGCGAACCCATGTCGCGATGCAGCAAAAGCTCGCGGATACGCTCAGCGAGCTCGCTACCCCCTGGCTCACGACTCACAAGCACCGACTCGCCCTGAGCTCTCAAATAACCTGCCAAGCTCTCCACATGCGTACTCTTACCTGCACCGTCGATACCCTCGAGGGTGATAAAACGCGGCTGGTTTTTTACTTGATCGATGGGGGTCGTAGCTCTCGTCGACCCGGTTTGCGGCAACATATTTTGGCTTATCAAAGTCACAGTTGACATACTGGCGGCAGGCTTGGGTTTGCGATCTCGAAGATTACGCTTGAAAGACTCACGGCCTTATCTTACGAATGAATCGATCAACCGCATTATTGTGTTGAGCAAGCGTTGTAGAGAATTCGCTACTTCCATCACCACGCGCAACAAAATAAAGGCTTGATTCCTGGCTTGGTCTAATCGCTGCGAGCAAAGAGGCCTCACCAGGAATTGCAATAGGCGTTGGCGGCAGGCCATAACGGGTGTAGGTATTGTAAGGATGATCGGTCTGTAGGTCTTTGCGCGTTAGCTTCTTAGCCTCTGTGGAGCTCAATCCGAAAACAACCGTGGGATCACTTTGCAATCGCATGCCCAAATTCAAGCGGTTTAGGAAAACCGCGGCCACACGCGAACGATCAGCCGCAAGCCCAGTCTCCTTCTCGATCATCGAGGCTAAAACCATCAGTTCAGCGGGTGAACTCAAGGGGAAATCCTTAGGACGCTGTGCCCAAATTGCCTGTAGCAATTTAGCCTGACGCTCACAGGCTTGCGTTAAGAGTTCGAGATCGCTCATACCAGGAACGAATCGGTACTTGTCGGGAAAAAGCATACCTTCCAAGAAACCAAGCTTGTAGGGCACAGGCATGCGCTCCATCAGCTTAGTTCGCAATTGCTCTTCCGACCATGCCGCGCTCTCGTGACGCAAATAGGGTAATGCCGAAAGGCTTCGTCTGACCTGGTCGAGCGATTGCCCCTCGAGCACCTGCCATTCGAGCCGCTTACCCTGATCGGCAGCCATTCGGTCGAGCAAGCGCTTAAGACTCAGACCGCGCTCAAGTGGATAGACCCCGGCTTTAATTGAGCGCGAAGCGAGGTGAAGACGCGCCCAGATCCAATTCAAGACGCTTGGCGACCAAGCAGTAGGGCTCGCCAGTTCAATGACCTGCTTTAGTCCATAGCCACGCTCGACGACGAGCTCTGAAGGCTTGGCTGCATCGTCGGGCTTGGAAACACCAACACTGACGAAACGAAACTCCAAATAGCTCAAGAGCAAAACAGTCAAGCCCAAGACTGTTAGCCTGCCGAGAGCTCGCCTCACAGCAGGGGTATGGTTGGCCGAATTCAGGCGGGTTTTGATAATCTCAAGCATGCATGACGGCGAAAAAGCGTGCAACGATCCGATTCGCTCAAAGCACCGATTGTATGACCTTGCAAGCTGCACGCCGCAAGCTAGCTGTGCTCTTTACCTATCCGATGCCAAACTATGAATCAAACACTGTGCTCGATCAAAGGCAGCTTGCCCCAACTGGCTTATCTGCGCATTCACGGCCCTGACGCTGAATCGTTTCTTCAATCGCAGCTGACAAACGATGTGTTAGCGCTTCGAAGCCCAGGACAAGCTCAATGGAATGGCTATTGCAACCCAAAAGGTCGCTTGTTTTTCACAGGCTGGCTTGCGCGGACTGCTTCGGCATCGGATGAATTTGCTTTGTTGATCGATCGAAGCCTCAGTCAAGCCGTGGCCAAGCGCCTGAAGATGTTTGTTCTACGTTCTAAAGTAACGATCGAAGACTTGAGCGATCGCTACGTTCTGCAAGGGACTATTGAACTGCCCACTACCACACACACCCGTTCCAAAGAGGCTCAACCCACACACACGCAGCCCGCTGACCCCACCCCAGCGCTATCGATCGGTTTACCCATCGCACATACGCTTAAGGCTAATTTTGGCCGCTCCGTTCAATGCCTTGATACCCAAGCTCAGGCAAAAAGCATGGAAGCGAACGTTGATAGTGAGGATTTTTCTGGTGTCTGGCGATGGTTGCATCTGTTAGCTGCAGAGCCCTGGATCACGCAAACACTGAGTGAGCGCTTTGTCCCTCAAATGCTTAACTTTGAACGCCTCGGAGGCGTCAATTTTCGCAAAGGCTGCTACCCCGGCCAGGAGGTCGTCGCAAGAAGCCAATACCTCGGTAAGCTCAAGCGCCGCAGCGGCATCTATCAAATCGACGACCCCTCAAGAAGACTGCCCGCCGAAGGTGAGGATCTAGGCGAGGCATCTAATCCAGACCTAAGCGTTGTGAATGTTTTAAGATGCCCTGGCAGCCTTGGCATGAGCTTATGGCAAAGCGCTTTTGCTGGCATGCCAGCGCACGCACAAGCTGCGCATGCGCTTGTCCTAGCAGAAGGTCGAATCGACCTTGAAGGCAGTCCGCTAGGACCAAGCATCACGCTGCCCTACGCGCTTAGCGATGACGCTTAATGTTTCACCGATATATTTATTTCAAAGCTCCAGATAGTGAAACCGAGCTCATTCGACATGCCTGGCGAGAGTTTCTGAAACTTCGGGAGCTTGACGAACAAGCAACTGATCGGCCGGCCTTCAAACACGAGTTGCAGCAGCGCATCGAGACCCGTGACGGTATGGTCACCTGGATGGATGTGCTGACGAATTTCGAATCGGTTGAAGCTCTAGACCGATATCAACATCAGATCGATCGATTATGGCACCAAGTCCTGTCGAAATCACTCCACGATCTTCAGCGCCATGTGGAGACCTTTGAAACCTGTGTGTAATCGCCTGGCGCTGGACGCCTGACGAAGAAATCGTGCTCACCCTA
>Ga0194133_10010834_pt1 | contig 10192 bp, 7 predicted proteins | sample TA2KigOf40mmetaG_FD_155448 | JGI IMG/M metagenome (GOLD analysis project Ga0194133, IMG submission 155448) | Freshwater microbial communities from Lake Tanganyika, Tanzania - TA2015055 Kigoma Offshore 40m | ecosystem: Environmental > Aquatic > Freshwater > Lake | place: Tanzania: Lake Tanganyika... | reverse complement strand
CGGGTCGGGTCAGGGCCCATCTCTACCGGTCAAGCCCTCAATTGACCCTCTAGGTTGCTCAAAAATGTTGAGCCCAAATTGAGAAAATGTGTCTTCATACCACAAGTTGCAATAAATTCCTTGAAAATTAATAAAAGACACATTCTTTGTAATTTGAATTTCCGTTAGTAATTATTGGAATCAAAATTAAGTGTAATTTTGTACAAAAAAGATGTTTTCATCACAGTATGTCTGTCATTTTTTCCTGACCCGAGCACACTTTTGACCTGCAGTAAAAAAGAGGCCAACCCGTCTTTGATACGGATACTTATTGACCTAACCTGATGAGATTTTTTTGACCCGAAGGGAAAAAAAATGGAAATTTTTCTTAGATTTTTGGGGAAATTTTCTAAATACCAAACCCAAACCAAAGATGGCAGACCCAACACAAGCAACACAATTTTGTCCTGGACCCATTACTATTCACTTTACCTACCTATGAGAAGTGTTAGTATCAATTTTGCAGAAAGTCATAAGAAATATGCATAACCTTTATAAGAGTCTTGCAATAGACATTTAATCAGGTCTATTGTCTCTGCAAATTACTATTACTCTGACTGAGGTTACCTTGTTGCTTTTTTTGCAACATTGGGTTGAAAAATAGCCGGGAATGGCATGATTTGGGATTGAATCTGCAACCTTAGTTCATAGTCAAGTGCCCATGACCACACAGCCATGGCAACTCATTTCAAGCTTGTTATCTCCACGTGCGAGCGATTAAGTCAGAAAAATCAATAGGATTCAAATTTCTTTGCATCTCTTCCATGTGTATGTTTATGTCACCTTAAACTCTTCCCTCAGTTTGGAAGCTAGAGTACTGAATTTTTGCTCATAGACTCCATATATTAATACTAAAAAAGTTACCGACCAGATTTTTTTATTTTTGTCTGGGGGTAGAGATATGAGGATTTTTCTAGGAGGCTTGGTAAAGCCAGCTTGAAATCTGGTGCACGCTCGCTTGGCGTCTATATGTGGAGTCTGTGTGTAAAATTTCAGCCCCACTTGCTTCCAAACAGAGGGAGGAGAAAGGGGTGAAAGATGCACGCGCACGATAATAAAATTTAGGAATGTGGATGGTATGCATTTTCCAATGTACAAAAATGTACGCCTACTAAATTAGGCTGCATTCAATCCAGCACCAAATATATCTTTTTGTAAATGGAGCAACTGCTCAAAACTAAGATTGAACCCAGCAAACCAAAAGAATGGCCCATGTCCCATAGTGATCATATATATAGAGAGAGAGAGAGGAAGCGCAAGGGTCATAAAAATCAACCTTAGGTTTATGTATAGGTTTACCAACAGCTGACCCACCTGAACAGCACGGATTCAGCTGTTGGTAATACCAAAAAACAATACAGTGCAAATCCTTCATGCAGTGTCGGTACGGTCTATGTATGTGACACTATGCTATGACCACTCAGCCACTGTAACCCCTAATGGCTACATGGCAGATAGAGTAAGGGTCAGATTGGCCAAAATGATTTTATTTGCCCCATTAGTTTATGAATATTTTTGTTTATAAACCTTCTCTAATATCTAAATCTGTGGAATTGCAGTTAGCTACTCAAGTAGTTTCCAAATCATCAAAGGTTCTTATGCAAGCATCTCATCTTGTTACTATCCGAACAAACTCCAATTAACACTGTCAATCAATCATCCCTAAATTATAGGATTAATGGACCCTGCTTGGATGTTGGCTCACGAATACATTGATCAACCGAAAAACGCTATGTATAGGAAAAAGTGTAGAAATAGATTTAGAAAAAAGTACTATTAGGTAATAAAAAACATCTTAATACGACATCCAAAAATATTAATAAACTTTGCCATTAATTCCAGCTCTTTGCTCCTCGTACTTTAAATATTCAGTTTGGACTTAAACGACTCAAGGGAGACTCCTAGACAAATACATATTGGTAAAGAAGCTTTTTTGTTTTTTTATAACCAATTTTTTATTATTTGGAAAAATACTTTTAGACATTGACCAAGGTGACCCGATTGAATCAACAAAAAGACCTGATTTTTACGCAAAAAAAATGATAAAGAATTTATCAGTCAAAGTTAAATGATTACCTAGAAAAAGTTTTAGTTGATGAAGAAAATTATCAATTTTATATCTGGAAAACTTCAAATTATTAAATAATAACTGCATGATCGCTTACTTTAAAAATATATTTTAAAATATTTCTTCACCTGTAGCCGCTACTAATTTTGTTTGGGGCCCTTTTTTGTCTGTATTTTCACTGTTTTCACATGTTTAGCAGATACATAAAAATTAAAATACTTTTGAATTTTTTGTGGCTTATTCGAGATCGTAAGACAAGTATTATTTGTAGAGAAAACTGGATGGGCCTAAGGAAAATGGTTATGATGGTTGGCTTCATAATTCAAGCAGTGATAGGTCCGGGTCAATTTTAAGTATCATGATCACAATCAGAAAGCAAAAGCAGGATCAAGTGCAGAGGTTTTGATATAAATTTATTATTTCTGCATCTCTCCAACCACCACCTCAATTACCCCTTTTACAGTCCCAATCCTGGTATTAAGAGCAATAACCTTATTCAGACCAAACCCAGTGTCTATCAACTTAATGGTCAGATCTTTTATAATAGACCAGTCTAGACTTTTTCCTAGATTTGAGGGTTTTAGAACAAACAAAATTTTAGCCATTCAATGAGAGGAAACCCAGGTAAAACTCATACCTCATTTCAGATTTGGCAATGTTTATGACATCTACCAAATTTTTAAGCAGGAATTCCTTTGTGTTATCAATTTTTTCAAAAAGCCAGATGCACAATTCCAACAATCGACAATGAAAGTCGATACTTTTCTGCAAAGTAGACTTTTTGTAGAAAATAGACAAACGACCTTTGTTTACCCACAGGATAATAGGTTCATATAATCCTGTGGCCAAGGGTTCCACAGGATTCTAGATTCCTAGAGTTCTGTGGCCTTGGGGCAAAACAAGCCAGGGCACACAACAACTGCCCCGGCTTGTTGCTCCTCATGCAGGAGTCAACAGTGGACGGAGCAGGACTTGCTGATCTGGTTGGTTCAAAGGCTGACTCGACACCTATTCTCAGCAATGCGTGTTTGGATCATAGACATCTAATATATAGACCGAGCAATGTAGCATAAGAATTGTGGAAAAATTTTCAGCTGTTGTCACTACTGTTTTTGTGCACCCATGGGTGCACCCATATGTAGTATTGTTTGCTTGTTTACCTTCTGTAAAACAGCTGAAATTTGTTCGTTCTCCACCTCTCACTTAATAGGTGTTCGGTCTATGTATTCCTTGTCTATGGTTTGGATACTAAAAGACATTTCTAAAAATGATATGAGAAAAATTAATATTCTTTAAAATTATGAAAAAGTTATATTAGAGCTGTCAAACAACTGTCTGGGGTGTAGTCTTGATGTTCACCCAGTCGCTCAACACGTCCTTCAATAAGAAATCCTCATCAGTGAAAACCTTTACATATTCGGCCCAATCAACCATTTCATACATGCACTTCTCCTGACATGTCTAAGCTTGTAACATTTGCCGCAAATGATGGTTTGACCTGGATAGTTCAGCATCAATTTTCTCCCATAAGCAGGCAACACCACCTGAGGGACTGAAATTTCTGACGGATCCATATCCAAGATTGAGAAACAGATGATCGATAACAGACTCATGCACCTGAACACCCTGGACTTGGATTCACTCATTCCAGGGGCCACATGTGAAGGGCTTGTATGGAGTCTCTAAGTCGGAAGAGCGATGAAGATAATAATCTTCGCATTGTTTACCCACTCTCGGTGAGCATACCCTTCTTGTGGAAATAAAATGCTTTGAAAGAAAATTGAGGGTTACTAATTCTTTATTTACAGTAAAATATGAACTTAATATCTAGATCTAATAATATGCTTTAGTAACTTCCAGCACAAAGAAAAATAACTATATAAATACAATTAGTAAAGTTGAGGAGCACTGAAATTCAATCGACAATAATAATATCGATATGATGTTGTTTTGCCATATGCCGATTCACCACAGTCGATTCTCCATATGAGCCAGTTCGCCATATGCCGATTCACCATAGTTAATTAGCCATACGACATGTGCGCACGCTCGTAACGCGTGCGCGCACGCACGCTAACATTGCTAACCTAACCTAACCTAATGCTAACCTAACCCTGCGGGGCTAAGAAGACCAACACGCTCGTCGTATGGCGAATTGGCGCATATGGCGAACTGGCTATGGCAAATCGACTGTGGCGAATCGGCATATGGCGAAACGACGTATTCCCAAAAATATCTACACTTTTTCCTAAAGAGAATCTAATGACACAGTTGAAACCATTTAACTTGCAACCTAAATAGCTGGATTATGTTCAGTCTGTATTTAGTACTTCTGATGTCAAACTTTAGTTTTGCAATCAAGATTGAAAATAGAAAAGAATGTATCAAATTTTACTCAGTTGCATATCTTAAAACAGGCTTGCAAAAAATATATTGAGGTAGTCTCAAACAATTACACACCAAAGCAGATTAATTCTGTATATACCAGAGTAGCTAATAAACAGAATCAAATTTGTCAAGGAAAATCTTATCCAAATGCAAAACCAGGCATCTTGAGAGATACATCTTTGTTTTAAGATTATGGGCATTAAACGGAACATGGCATGTTTTATCTTTTTTGAAAACTGAATGAAAATAATTTTCTAGTATTGGTTTCAAGTATGTTTCCATCAGCATCCTGTTCCTTGTTTTTTTGCTACATGAAAAATTACTGCGACCTTTAAGAAACAGGATATCTACTGAGAGAACTGAATGAAGATCTACTGTTTACCCACAAAAACCACAAAAGAGTGAAGACCACAATCCAATAATGAAAGTCCTAAAAAAAAATAAAAAAGCTAATGCTATACTCTTGATTAATATGAAAATGATGAATTTGATTCCAAAGCTAAAATTATTATTTTTTGTGTTGATCTATATATACATACAAGAGATGGGTCCTGACCCGATCCGAGCATACTTTTGACCTGCAGTAAATAAGAGGCCCGGTACTTTTTGACCCAACCGATGAAATTTTTTGGACCCGAAGAGAAAAAAATTGAAAATATGGGATTTTTAGGGTAAATTTTCCAAACCCAAACCAAAGATATCTGATCTGACTCGGCTAGATGCAGGGTCAAAATTTTTTGACCCGGACCCATCACTATTGTGTACTTTCATAAAGTTACTTGAAAAAGATGCGACCATAAATTTAAACCAATATGTCATTTGTATTTGCATTTCATGGTTTCATCTTACAAAAGAGTAATAAATTATAATTTTATTATAGATTGTAATTTGTTACTGTTAAAAGTAATCTGTTGCAGTATAGCGCTGGGCAGTATATTGATGCTTGATCAACACCTTTATAGGAGTCCCGCCATAGAAATCTGTGGTCACTGAAGATTACTACTACCCTGTCTAAGAGTGCCATTTTGATTTTAGCAATCTTTGATTGAAAAATTGCTGGCATTGCCAGGGATTAATCCCACAACCTTACATCTTAGCTTGTTGCCAATGACCACTCACTCATTTAACTCACTTCGATTCAAGTCAGTGTCACATTAGTACCAGAAAGCGATGGGTCCGGGTAAAACATTTTTGACCTGGGTTGGGTTGGGTGAATTTTTTATGGCTCAAGGTCGGATCAGCCATTTATGGTTTAAGCTTGGATTTGGAAAATTTTCTTTAAAAATGTCAAATTTTCAATTTTTTTCTCTTCAAAAAAATCTCTTTGGGTCGGGTCAAAAAGTACCCTGGTCAAAGGCGGGTCAGACTCTTATTTATTGCAGGTCAAAAGTAAGCTCAGGTCGGGTCGGGTCAGGGCCCATCATTAGTACCAGACCATGCCCCAAACATTATGTCTGACATGTCTTTATTCTATTTGTACTTTTTATTTTGTTTCTGAATTTAAGAGGATATATTTAATTTTTGAATTTGTTTAGATTGTTTATTTTCCATCAAGCCGCAAGTTTTATGTAAAAGCACTATTTAATAAGACTATTAAACAAAAAAATTCAAAATTAAAACTGAAGGTGTCGAACTCACACAAACACCAAAATTAAGCGGATAAATGAATGTTTCAACAAAAAGAATTGAAAAAGCATGATTAAATGCTAAAAGTCAAGAATGTAATATTTTTAAAAGCAGTCAAGATGTTTTGAGGAAAAAACATTTGTTGTATGAAATAGTTAAAATATGAATGGGGATCAAGGGATGGCTTTTAAGAGAAAAAAAAATGATGCCAAAAGCAAAATGCAGATGTTGGTGTGACAAAGTATCAAACAAATAAATTTCTTTTGTTACGAAACAGAAAATGTTTGTTCCATTTAATTTAAATTAATCCATTATTTTCAAGTTTAAAACAATCTAAAAATTGAAATAATTGTAGATAACATACCTGAGTGAAACATCTATTGCTTCTTCTGCACTTGAGTGCTTTTCTTGATACTTCCAAACCCAACTCATTCACATGTCAAGATCCCAAGCTGTGCTCTGCAACTCATTCAAACATCTCCCCCCTATTGCATTGCTCCATAGAGATCAGATAGTGAGAGAGCGGAAGGGTCAAAAATTGATTTTAGGTTTATGTAGGTTTACCAACAGCTGACCCCGCCTGAGCTGCAGGGATTCAGCTGTTGAAAACCCCAAAATTACCATGGTGCAAATCTTTCCTGCAACATAGGTAGTGGGGCCCAGTCTATGTATGTAATGTCTGTGCATTGCCCACAAACTCACCAGATGTCTGATGTCCAGCTGAAATTTAAAGAAACATCAAGAGCATAGGGGTCCGCCGTGGCTGAGAGGTCATAGGCACCTGACTGAGAACTAAGATCTAAGGTTGTGTTGTGGGTTCAATCCCTGGCCACCCATGCCAGCAATTTTTTTCAACCCCAGATTGCAAAAAAAATCAACAAGGCACTACCAGTCAGGGTAATAGTAATCTGCAGTGTCCATTAACATCAATGGCGGGACTCTTATAAAGGTGTTGGTCACGCATCAACATCGCTTGAGTATATACTGCACAAGATTATTATTATTATCCACCCTGAAGAGATGAGAATGTCTGGCATGCCACAGGCCAACAATGGGGACCTGACCAATAGTCACCTGACTAGTCACATGTGATTTCACTTGTCACTTTTATTCATCATTTTCAAATAAAACAAATGACTTTGATGGACAATTTTCAATGAAAGGAATGTAAGGATTCTAATTCTAAATCTGTTTGGATCTATAAAAAAGACACAATTGGCCATGTTGACCATGTTCTTAAATGATTTAATATGACCTTTCCTAAGCTTGATTTTGTTTCTAAAAAGGGATATGAAATTCTATCCCAACTAAAAAGGGATTTCAGACTTTTCATTGCTTCTTTCACTACGACAGACATTCTATTGGTTCATAAAATGGGACCAAAAGATAACCCTGAATTTTTTTTCCTAATCAAATGTAGGTGATCACAGATTGAAGAATCAAGTAAATCGATTTTAGTTTTATTAAAAAAAAGATAAATTACACAGAAAAAAGGCCATCATTTTCATATTATATACCATATAGAAAGAATATCTTTAGCATAGTCAAGACTTCTTTGGTTAGACATTTTGAGAGATTGAAAAACCAATCTACTTTCAAAATCCGACATGTTTCAAAAAGATTATTTGGCGATGCATTTTATTTGAACAAATTTTATACTTATCTACCTTTTAGGCATAAAATTGTCTTATATATAGATCTAATCTATTTTAATAGACTGCATTGTATTTTTTTGAATTAAAGTTTTTATAAATGTCTTTAAGATTCTATCACAGATTCAAGTCTTAATCAATACAACATATTGCAATTAAAGTATTCTAAAATTAGGTTATGGGATAAAAATGTAAGGTATATTTTCTTATTTTTAAACAGATTGAATCTAAATTAGAATATCTACTGCCTTAATTCTCCTAGTTTTTTCGGCAAAATCTACATTTTTGAAGGGAAGGTTATTAAAACTGTTGCAAGTTCCACATCAGAATCAGATGTTGTCGGATAAGGAGGAATATATTTCTGCTCTAGAATCCGTACAGTGGTTCGTTTGGAATCTCCTTCAACTTTTCGTTTGACAGATTCACTTTCAAGATTCAGATGTTTTTTGCAACGATGATGAGAATGTGTTTTCTTACACTTTTTGCCTCCATGGGATTTTGAGTTCTGAAAAATAAATTGCTTTTTCAGGCAGTGCAGGATTGGTAAAAAAGGTTTTTGTTATCTCTAAATTGAAAAGGTAAATTTCCATCTTACCTGCCCATTTTGGTTCAAGTAAGTTTCAGAGGGTTGCACTGATGGTCTTTTTGTAGGTGAATCTGAAAACAGTTAGAAAAAAAAGATGTTTGACCAATTATGTTTGAAAACTTTGAGTGGGAAATAAAAAGCTTCAACTTTTTTAGGGGAAAATAGGGTAAAGCATCAAAGGGTTATGCGTCCATTTGTTAAGATTAAATCATGCAGCCATGCTTTTACTATTAATAATCAATTTGTTTGTGAGCATTTTGACAAAAGCATATATAGAACACGTGCTAACCAAAATTTGTTGGTTATATATTTTACACAATCAAATCAGCAAGTCTACTTATAACACTGGAAAACAATGAAACAAATTGAGGGATCAAAATTAAATTGCTTTTAAAGCCTGAAGTGCAGCTTTTGCTTTTATTCGTTGAATATATTAAAATGTAAATTCAACACAATGTTTTTGAAAATATGGAAGATGGCACAAGCCAAGTCTATCTTTTTTATGAGAATTGAATGTTAGGGAATGAATATAGCTATGGCCCATTTCTTTGTTCTTTTAATATATTTTTTTCAATTTTGAATAGTTTCCCATCAGCTTAGATCTAAAACTATGAGTTAGAAAAGCTTTGAAAAAGTCTCAATGTTAAAGCAAATCAGCTCTTTTCCTTTACAAGGTTGATGTTTTTTACATTTTTCTCAAGTTTAGTGTGATTGTGTCTCAACTTTTCTACGCATGTTTAAAACTTACCATTATTGTTAGACTTTTGAGCAACAACTATGTTTATGCTCAATGATTACATCATCCTAAAATTAACATGTCTCTTGAAATAAAAGAGTCCTTCTTATTAGAATTGTGCTGGATTAGTTTCTGTATTTTTGTCTTGTCAGTTGTAAGTGCCATTAAGATTAAGAAATGAACTAAACTAAAACATGATCAGCTTCATCAAATTATACCATTTCCAACAAGATGATAATTGTTAAAACTCACCGAGCCTTTTGGAACTGCAATGATCGGTTTTATTATGGCATCTTTCACGGGCAAGATGAGGTTTGGCTGCCCTTGACTTTAAGAAATAAAAAGTGGCTCATTAATTAGGCTTTATGAAGAAAAGAGCAAATTAGAAATCGCCTCTTGGCATCTTTCTCGCTTCTATTTGTGTAAATAAATAATTAAAAGAAAGTACACAAGTGAAAAAGGATTTTTTTCAACTGTGATTTATGGTTCTGAAGAAAAAACTTATCAAGCAATTTTTGCCTCAACAGGTTGTAAAAATGTCACAAGATCATTATTTTGCATATGTTTTATAACAAAAAATTTAAGTAAGTATCAAGTTACCGTAGATGTTGCTGTTCTTAGCGATCCATCTTCCTCAATGAAGACCTCAATGTCTGTTGGGGATTCTAAGAGAAAGCAAATATTGACTTTGTGACGGACAGAGCTTCACTATAGCTACCCCTTTCACCATGAATACAAATATTTGAAGACAATCGTCTCAAACGATTCAGGCTCTTATTTCTCTGGTATAGAATTCCCAAATAAATATATTTTTCAGTCCATAACTTTTGTCTCTCGTCGTTCATTCTCAAACACTTATTGCTTAGAGTTTCACACTTGTAGTGGTAATCTGAACACTTTCAGACATTCAAACAAACATTACCTGACGAAAGGAGTTGGCAATGGCCATTGGGCTTCTCATTTATTGCTGACATGTATCTTGATGGTGTGTTGTCAGGACTCAAAAATCTTGTACCTGAAGATGTTTGATTTTGTTTTATCATATTCCAAATAGTATTTCTAATTTTTTCTTCTCTAATAGATAACTGTTATTAGTT
>Ga0194133_10010833_pt1 | contig 10192 bp, 4 predicted proteins | sample TA2KigOf40mmetaG_FD_155448 | JGI IMG/M metagenome (GOLD analysis project Ga0194133, IMG submission 155448) | Freshwater microbial communities from Lake Tanganyika, Tanzania - TA2015055 Kigoma Offshore 40m | ecosystem: Environmental > Aquatic > Freshwater > Lake | place: Tanzania: Lake Tanganyika... | reverse complement strand
GTAGGGGGGGGGGGCGGGTTTAGGGTGTGAAACTACTAAAACTCAGGCAGTGAAACCCCTTTGAAATAGTAATTAATGTATGTCGATAGCCCATAGGGATCTCAGTTCCATTAATTCAGTATGATACATTATTTTTGTGATCACACAACCTCTTTATTCACGTTTGATTACCAAGTGCACTCACTACGCTCCTATCTCACATGTTGATAAACAGGCTAGCACGCCTTAAGATGCCAACTCGTTAATTTTCAATATTCTTTGACGTGAGGTTGTGGTAGATAACTAGGCACAAGATTTAAGTTTAGTTTGTAAGTTTAAACTTATCACAATAAAGTATTATGAGCAAATTACATCGTCTTTTATTCATCTTAAGATAAGTGGTATCTCATAGTTGAGAGGATAAGGATGTGTGATTATACGGAAACATCACTATTCCGTTTAAGAGAATGCATTGGGTTCCATCGTATGCATGCTCAGGGACATAATGCTGCAAGTATGTTACAAGTGAGGTGCCATGGTTCGAGTAGGTGAGCGGGATTTCATGAGAGAAAAATTAGAAACCCAGTGAAGATCTTTTCAATCAAGAAAAGAATCAATATTTATTGATGGAAGGGGGCTTTTTATATATAGGGAAAAGATGGATCAGAGACGAGATTACAATAAAGGGTTACGATTATTTAGAGCAATGAACCATTAGAAGATGTAAGGAAACTTTTTTGCTAATAAGTGTGGGAATGAGGGATTAAGTGTTAACTTAATCTTGATATGAGAATATGAAGGAATTCAGAACATTAATGCTAAAATATCATCAAAAATTCATCAGGAAATGATGACTCCTGTTATACATACCAATGACAGTGGATGAATTGGGTTCCAACATCACATATGGACCTCAGAGAAGGCTTCTAACCTTGTTTGGACCCCAATTTCCTTGAAGTTACCCGGACGACTACTTGAATTTCTGACAAACTGTCTTGGCAAAAAAAATTTCAAGATGCAAATCAATTTAAAGCATGAATTTTATCGCTTCCGATCAGCTTGGCGATGAGGGTTTTTTTTGGCGAGCTACTTGCAATTATGGAGCCTTATCTTTTTCAACCATCCTTGAGACACAATTCTATCTTGTCCAGAATTCGAAACGCTAAAGTGTATCTTAATGTCTCCAAGATGACAGGATTTGTGACCTTTAGGAGAGAGAAAAAAATCTTTTCTTTCAGATTGAGCAATGCAAAAATGAAATAACATGCCTTTATCAAATTATGTGTTTCAAAAAAGAGTGTTTTGTCCGTCCAGGCAGGCAGAGAGGGTGATCGAAATAACATAATTCACCAAAGATTAAGGTCAACCTGCCAAAAAAGAGATGCTCATTTTATCAATTGTTATGCATTCATCCATCCATCCAGTATTCGAGGAAGTACCTTAAATAGCTATGAAAAAAAACCTTTTTTAAAATCCTATTTAGATGATATCATGTTCACGACTCAAGATTCTTTTTGCCATTGTTGAAACTTTATGGGAAATTGCAAATAATTTGCTTTAATTCGACATGAAACGAGATGGAATTCCACAAAATAAATGGTCAAAAAGGTGTTAATTGTCAAAACTGTTTCGAGTTGTTCGTCACGTGTGAAAACAAATTGACAAGTTCCGGAATTTCTGCGCTATGCTCTTATCTGTTGTACCCTGGGGCTCACAAAAGTCCTACTTTGCTAACAGAAAAATAACTCCAGGTTGAATATGTGTAAAAAGACATACCTAGTTTCAATTTAGTTGATTGTTAAAATAAGGGAGTTGTTGAAGTTGACTAATAATAGTGGTGAGGTAAATAGCTGAGAATCAAGAGCTGAGCCTGAGGTTCAAGGTTCAAATACCACCTTTAAGGCCCAGTTACAGGAACATTTTCAGGCCGTGTTTTAAGCTGTTTTGGTGGACCGCCCCTAAAACAGCCCAAAAATGGTTTGAAAATACCTCTGTGTAAAGGTCGTGACTGCTACTAAAATAGGGTTTGAATAATAGCCAGGTAGCTCAGCCTTTACACAGACGTACTTTCAAACCATTTTTGGGATGTTTTGTGGGCGGTCCACAAAAAACAGCTCAAAACACGTCCTAAAAATGGTTGTGTGACTTAACTCTAACTCAGCCTCTATACCAACAACCTTTTACAAACGTAAAGCATCTCGTGTAGCTCATTGCAATGACAACTTGCTGAGAACTGGGAGACTGGGGTTCGATCCCCGGTCTGGTCAAAATCTTTGACCCCTGGATTTGCCTTAATTAATCATTTCTATAAGATTATCTCCGTCAGGATTGATTGTTGTGCAGAAACTTGATTAGAATTATCTCTAAACTCATTTATAAAACAATCAAATGACTAAATAAGGCACATTTTCAGTCAAAATGAACTGTTGTAAAGTCAACATGATTCTCATTCACATGATTTAGTGTTAGAATAATCAGTGCTTAACACAAGCAAAAAAACCCAGAACACTATATCTTACAGGTGTTGGATGAGTCTATGTAGTACAAGCTATATTATTTGAACAGTTTGACAGGGAAAATTTTTTTTCCTTCATTTGATGTAATAATTGACTATTTCCATTTGACCTTCATGAAGTGACACTTCTCCATGAAAACCTGTCATGAAAAACTCTTAGCTACTTGAAAACAAGGTTTTCTAAATATCCCATCAAAGTTGTGTAGAGAAGGTGGGAGGGGACCCATAAAGATAAGCAAAATCTTCTTTGTGAACATTTTCCAATGAACAAAATATGACAAAACTTATCTAAGATTGTTTTGTGTACAAGGAGAGAAAAAAAGTCTGAAGTATGAAATTCATTTTAGCACAACATCTGTTCAATGACACAAGTTTGAAGAAATTTTGTCCACAGCAGGAACAAACGAGACATTTATTTGTTAAAGAAACCACTGAAATACAATTAAATCATTTCCCAAAAGGAAAGAAAACTTTTTTTTATTGAGTGTTTAGAAGATTTATGATTGTCATCAAGTTCCCTTTTTTTACATGAATAATCTTACCAAAGTATTTTCTTTTTCATTGCAGGTGAGAAGATGAAATAAAAGTCAAGGTCTTTTTTTAGAATTAAAAAAACTCAATGTGTCAATTTGGAAGAAGAAAAAAAAAGAAATTTAAGAAGTTGAAATTTTAAACAATTGCAAAAAAACCACCTTTTTTCATAACCGTTTCAAATCTGATCAATCAGGCTAAACGGTATTGGACATTTTTCTAGCTTCTTTTGAAAGAAAAAGATTTTGAAGATCAGCAATAGAAATTTCACTTGGTGTGGCAACAACGACTAACTTCCTAACAGATGGCCAAGCCAGAAAACCGCTTTTTAACTACACAACGTAATTTATACGTTCCAACGTTTGTCTCATTGTTTAAAAGGCAACAGCTTTAAACAGTAATAATCTCACCTCAGGCATTTCACTCACTAGAAAAGTAGAAAAAAGTCATTTGTTTAGACCATTCAATAACATTTGCATTTCATTGGGACTCTCATAAGTTATTAATAATCTGTTGTAATATAAACTCAAGCGATGTTAATGCGCATCAAACACCTCAATTTGTGTCCCGCTTTGAAGTCTATGGTCATTACAGGTTGCCATCACCCTGAACCATGGTGCCTTTATTGCTTATCCAGGACTGAAAATTTGCTGGTACGGGCTAGGGATTAATCCAGCAACCTTAGATCTTAGTTCCCAGTCATGTACCTAATAATAACAATCTTGAGCAGTGATGACTCATGCAATGCTAATTCGTTATAAACACCTATAAAAGAGCTCCACCATAGACGTCTACGGTCACTGCAGATTAAAATTAGCCTGACTGAGCGTGCCTTATTGATTTTTTTTACAATACGGGGTGAAAAAAATTGCTGGCACAGTCGGGGATTTTAGTTCCCAGTAAAGTGCCTATTCCTACTCAGACATGTCTTACCCATTAAAATAATATAATTAAGGAATTGGATTCTTTTGATTTGAAATATAATGAATGCTTCACTACTTTGTGGTTAAAGAAGACTCAAGGAAAACTGGTGAAATTTGAGAAAACCACAAAATAAGATGAGATGAGAAAAGAGTAAAGATGAAACTCTAATAGAGCTGTAAAAGAAGGAAAAAGTTCAAGAATGTCAAACACTTTAAATGAATCTTGAAAATGTTGATATAAAACTGAAATTTTACTTTTTTCTCAATATATTTTGATGGACAACCCAAAGACCTATCTTCCTTGGATTGTCAACCTGAGGTCATATATAGGCATCTGATCCTCAACTACTTTTGAATAAAGGAAGAATATTTTTATTGATTGAATGGAATAGTGCAATTTTAAAAAAGGTCATTTATGGACTTGCAATCAATTGAGTTAATGTAAAAGATGAAAACAACAGATAAAGTTTCCATTTTTATCACTCTAACCATTTTCGAAAAGAAATTTCCACTCAATCTGAATCGAAAATCTCATCTTGGAAGACCGAAATGTCAAGGCCAATGTGAAAAAAAAGTTCGACTCAACCGTGGTAATACAAATCGTCGCCAAACTCAAACAATTATGAATTTTCTCAGACCATCCTTGTTTGGAGTGGTTATTGCGGCAATCGAAAAAGATATTCTTTTTTCTCTACTCGGGTTAAGGCCAAGTGAAGATCATAAAGATTATTTTTGTTGCGAGTAATTATAGTGCAGACAAAACGTGGAGCAAGAAATATATTTCTAACAGATTTAACAAAAATCTATACGACCAGAGTTTGAAAAGTGTCGAGTTCCATTCCCAGACTTCGTGCTGAGAACCTGGCGTAGTAAATTTGTCAAACAAAGTCTTTCACATATCATAATTGAAAAGATCCAGATTAGTGAGGTCCCACGAACCAATAAATTTTATAAAGTGCCCCCCTTCCTTAACTACACATATCTGAATAGCTTCATGATGCTATTTGTCCTCATGCAAATCTCATAAATAATATCTAACATCAATGGAAGAACGCGCATGAGGCATACGAAGAACTGAACGCCCATTTCCAATTTAAGAATCTATAAAAATCAATCGAAAATTGTTTCCTTCATTCGTGAGGAATGAACAAAAAAACGTCGAAGTCGGGACGGGGTATCCCCGATTCAAAGAATGTTTTTATTCATATTCAAACCCAAATAGCTGCAACAGGTTTGGTGTGAAGGGGTACCTCCACGATACGCCCTGTCACTTTAGGAAAAATAATTATGCTAATGCGAAGCCTAGTCACCCTGTGGAACCTTGAAGTTTTATGCTAGAAGACATGTAAGAAAATGTCGGCAAAAAGTTTGAGTTGTGCAAAATTCATCTGCTCGCAACAAGAATATTTGCAATTTAAAATGAACAGCTGCAAATGAATTTCATTTCAATATGGCGTTGTGATAGTATTTCACTACAGCTAAAGATTCAGTAAGTATTTCATAACAACAATAAAATGGTATTACTTGATTTTAGTTTTCCACAATTCCAATGGCAATGCTCCTCTCTGGGTGGTTCTTCTCATCATCATATCAGCCTTTTGATCAATGATCCACAACCGTAAACCATTTTTCTCAGGGTTGATGGGGGAAAATTAGGCCTTGCTTTTCGGGCAACTTTGGTTTGATTGGCGTGAAACGCATGCGTCTTGGCTTCTTTTTGCACGGTTATCTAAAACTTTTCCAAGGATGCTTATACCGTTCACGATTATTTAAATGATCAGAAAGTTAAGTTTAACAGACAAGATTGACTTAATTTTTTTACTTTTGAACTCTCGGTTTTTTTGCCACAAGAGAATTAGAGATGGATTGCATCATGAAAATGGCAAGACATTTTTAAGTCCATCATTTCGAATCCAATTGGCAAAGACCAGATTTTTGAAAAGCTCTCGACTTGAGGGAAAGTGGATGGGGGCTGGGGCTGCAGTCGATTCAAGCGCCAGACTTCCAGGCCGAAAGAAGGCTAAATAAGGCAGAAAAGTGATTGATGATTAAAAAATCAAGTAGGATGCCCCGAAGGCGAGTTTATACCTGTCGAGATCATCGCCCAATCCCAATCAAAAACTTTCTCATCACGTGTCCATATATGCGTCGCCAATAAAATGGAAATCCTCGCGTAACGCATTATTATTATTATTAGAAGTTGAAGACCCAACCCAAACAAATGTCCAAAACCCACGTGGCTTTGTTTTGTTTTCTGTCATTTGGCGGAAAACAAAGAGATGGCGCAAGTGAATGCATTATTTGCCAAACCCTAAAGATCGAGCAAAAATTATTAAAAAGAGATTTTGGCTGGTTATGCTCACACATTAATTCATTAGTAAGACTTTGAGAACAAAGACATTGAGGATGGCTCATTTTATATTCAGACAGAATTTTGCACGCAACAACCCTTTTAATAAAACTTGATCGTGGTATTAGAGCGAGTTGGCAAGAAGACCAGATGTTTAATGAGAACGTGTGAACTTTATTAGGTTGAGCAACGTATAAAGGATCGCACACTGAGCTTCCAATCATTTGTTGCATTGTTTCGCCCCAGACACGTGTGAGCCAATTTCAAAAGAGACGCCCACGCCGGCGTTTTCTTCAAACTTTAAAACCCTACTTTTGCGAATTTCTTTATCGACTCGGTTTTTTAAGGCCAGCGACTATTGGTACGAGAAGCACGTTTTTAACGACCACGTGGTTTCCATCCTTGTCAAATGTTTGACATCTAGACGGGAAACAATTGAAAGGTCCCCCGGTTTTTTTGAAGGCATTTTGCCCCAAATGCAGCAAAATGACATTGGAGATGAAAGGACGGATGGATTTCACACCCAACATGAGTTTAGTAAAATCACAGCTGCAAGAAATTTAATTAAAACAGTTTTGACATGCTATTTTGGAAAAGAAACCTTACCTTGGGGAGCAAAGTTTTGTCGTGGGACCCTCTTTTTCGACCAAAGCCCTGACGACAGTTGGTCGAGTCTGATCCATTCCAAATTTCAGCAGAAGCCATGAATATCAAGATCTTCTTCCCTTCATAAGGTTCTAATTCAACAAAACTTTTGTAATGGAAAGTGCAAGAAATGTAGAGAAAAAGGATGACTTTTTGACTGAATCAGCAAATCGTACAGGACGAGATGGTCGTGATGAATGGAATAGCTAGAGGTCTATTAGATCCTAAAATAAAGGCAAGACTGTTGATGGGTAGTTTTTATCTTAAATATTTGCCATAAATGATTGGGACAGAAAAATATCCATATATCAAGGCCTTGATCAGTTTAGGAGTCTCTTTTTGAAATGCTTGACTTTAAACATTTGAACTCTGCTAATACAGATTATTGAACTTTTACAAAGAATGACGCATCGATTATTCTTTATAAATTAGATTCACAAAAAGAGGCTGAGAATATGTTTTTTTAGCGAAATATCCATATGGGGCACGACACACCAAAAAAGGTTTTGAAACAGACCATGATATGGTATTTCAACTATAAGCTCTACATTTATGTACTATTCTCGGTGAAACTTTTTCAAAAAAACAAAAAACCTCAACCAAAAAAAAGAAGATGTAAATATCGACTTGGAATATTTTAGGGTGGGAGTAGATTGAAATTTTATATTGTGCAATAGATTCATCTGAAACACAAAAAGAAGATGTAAAGTTCACAAAAAAGAATTAAATACTATTTAGCCTTCGAATTTCAAGTAAATGACAAGAGGGAGTAGGTTTCACATGAATTTTTCCAGCACCTTTAAGGTCAACACATTTTTGATGCTTTAAGGTCGGTTCAAAGTGTAAAAGTAAATCTTTTTTGGCAGAATAGGCAGAGTGAAAAAATACACCCAAAAAAAAGCAATTAGGAGTGTGTTAATGACTCTAAGCTGTCTGTCGCTGTAGAGCCCCCCAAAAAAACAAAGAACTTTTTGTCCTGAATGAAAAAAAAGCAATTTGTAATGATGATTGCATTTTTGCGGCTACCTGAAATGCTAAGCTCGTCAAAAGGATTCTTTATTTACCATCTTCTTTGGTCTAACCTTGAAACTTGACCCCTAAACTACAAGTTTGGGTTATGTGAAATCTTGCATTGAGAAAAATTATAATTTTATGCTGGTCAAACCCAATATTTAATAAGACTTTGAACATGCGCATGGAGGATAATTTTGTATGAAAAAAAAAATTACAAATTATTAACCACAGATTTTCATCCATATGGTACAACTATTTTCTTTTTGATAAGAAATGATTTTTTAAGCCTTAGGCAATCAGATTTAGATTGAAACTTGTTCATTTGAAATTTTATTCTGACTAGATGAATTCATTTTTATTCTTGAATGATACCTTCTTTCACCATCAACTGCCGGTATGAGATAATTTTTGAAGGACACCACATTAAGAAGATTGCTGAATGACAAGTCAAAAAAAAAGTATTTATCAAATGAGTTTCCTGCCACCCCAGAAAAAAAGGTTATTTTTCATCATTTATGTTTAAAACATTTGTGTCCTCATTTAACTTCTTTTTTTTTAAGTCTCAAGGCTTCCTTCTTCCTCTGGTTAATTTTTCCAGTCTAGATTTGAAACAACATGGGTTGGGAATTTAACCTTTAAACGAATCCTCAGACTGGAAACAAGATACTAATTCTAGTGTAAAAATATCTACAAGAGATTCCCCTTGAAATTTCTGAGAAACTGGAAAAAATATCTCTCTCCTTGGTTGCATCATTCATGGTATAAGAAAGTGATTAGGATCTTTCTGTCCGATTAATTATCTTTTGGTTTAAAACTAACCAGTATTTATGTTGAGAAATTCAAGATAGCCTTGCTGGAAGAGAAACATTTAAGCACAACTATCATCATCATCATCATCATCATCATCATCATTATGGATGAACAATTGAAAACATAATAAAGCTTAGATGAATTGAATAGAAATTCCTTAGTACAATTTCTAGCCTATTGATAAAATATCATTAGAGGATCAAATCATTCACTTTCCATCAAAACAACAACTTGCAAATTAAGAATTGATTATTTGTGAGCAAAAAAAAGGTCCATCTTGTTAAAACATTTTCATGAAAGGAATCATTATCTTGTTGAAAACAATAGGCTATAGAGTTTGACTAAAAAAGGTTTGCAGAATTCCAATATTTTCTTGTTCAATTTTATCACCATCTTTCTAACGAGTCGAGTGATAGAAGCTGAGGTGGAAATACACGGACGATGACAGATGAGTGTGATGAGCAGAAATCTCAGAGATGACCTTCCCAATCAAGAAAAGAATCAATACTGAACTGTTTGTTGATAACAACATGGGGCTTTATATACTCTTGGTAGATAAAGGGTAGGATCAAGAAAACGGATGAAGTGAAAATAGTCAGACCTCTTGGAGAGAGATCGACTTGAAACGGCGGCAAAAGTAAATGCGGGAATAAAACCACAGCAGCCTGTTTGGAGTGACTTACTTTACAAGAAAGAAAAGACAAACAATGGCAGCCTGTTTGAAAAGACTTTGAGCTTGTAAAAGCGAAAAATATTTAACATGAAAATGGGTTACTTGAGCTTGTACTATGAGAAAGATTTTAAAAGTCAAGCAATAGAAACAAAAAATAGAGCTAATTAGAAAATTTCAATCTTGAATATGTTTGTGAAAAATCAATTTGGAATCTAGAAGATTTATGAAGTTCATGCTGACTAATTATAATTGCTTCATGTTTTTTGCAGATGCAAAAATTTGCTAAAAAGGTTATTAAATCTTTGAAACAAAATTAAGTTTCACATGCTAAGTTGGGAAACCTTCCTAATTGAGTTTTACCTTAATTTGGTAATTATATGCTGTGATAATCAGATAAAGCATGAAATTTATTATGGAAAATCTCCTTCCTGCAGAGTTATTTTTCAGAGTGAAAAAGAAGAGCTTAACAGTTAAAGAATTGTTCGTTTGACAAACAATGGGACATTTAGATAGAACAAACACAAATGTTGGGGAAATAAGAAAAGAACGATTGAATTATGGATATATAAATAATATACTTAGTTTCATAGATTGAGCATGGAAAGACTATTGAAATGATGTAAAAAGGCCTGTTTAACAAAAGATCATTTTCTTTCACTTTATGTTAATTTTACTGAGGATTTTATAAAAAATAATAAAAAAGGATTTTAACTTGATGGACCAGCTTTTTTTCTCATGGTGAACAAATAATG
>Ga0194133_10010831_pt1 | contig 10193 bp, 6 predicted proteins | sample TA2KigOf40mmetaG_FD_155448 | JGI IMG/M metagenome (GOLD analysis project Ga0194133, IMG submission 155448) | Freshwater microbial communities from Lake Tanganyika, Tanzania - TA2015055 Kigoma Offshore 40m | ecosystem: Environmental > Aquatic > Freshwater > Lake | place: Tanzania: Lake Tanganyika... | reverse complement strand
CAACTTTTGAAGGCACTTCACTAGTCCGGATGGACCTTCCAAAAGCTTCAAAGCTTGGACTGGCCAAAGAAGGCTATAAAATTACAACAATTTTTTTCATTCCTTGATAGAAGAAGAAGAAGAAGAAGAAGAGAGCTGATTATTCTAACACTAAATCATGTCAATGAGAGTAGTGTTGACTTTACAACAGTTCATTTTTGAGTGAAAGTTGTGTCTTATAGTCACTAGATTTTCAATTGATAAATGTGAATGAATGAGTTAAGAGATAATTCTAATCAAGTCTTTACACAACAATCAATCCTGACTAAGATAATCATCTCATAGAAATGATTAATTAAGGCAAATCCAGGGGTCAAAGATTTTTGCCCAGACCTGGGATTGAACCCCAGTCTCCCAGTTCTCGGTCAGATGCTGTAACCATTAGGCCACAGCGACCCCTAATAGTCTCATTTATATTCTTTAAAAATACCTTGTTTTGGAATCCAAAGTTTCTGTGCGTAGCTGCTGCAATTGCAAGACTTGCAATGTTCGAATCCAAGGCATAATTTCTTTGACTAATTGTTACATGCTTTTCATTGGAATCATTTGCAAAAACCTCACTCTCAACAAATGATATTTCATTGAAGAATATTGATTCATCAACAACTTTTGGCTCGTCTGATGGCTCTGATACTTCCCAGCTATCCATATTCCAGTTTAAATGTTTTTTAAGCACTTACAGCTTACAATGAAAAAATTAGTTTTGTTAATTTAACAAATTTTCAAAATTTCACTTCTTATCATGTATGCTTTTTACTTTGAAGCATGAAAAGTTAACTGATAATTTCACGATGGTAAGATGAACCAGGAAACTTTTCCATGAGAATTTTCTAAAAAAGTATATATCCAGATGCCAAGTCACCCCCCTTTTATAGCAGTTTTACTTTCAAGGCATTGATTATTTATATTTTAGTTTAAGACAAATAATCTGTTTGTTATCTTTAAATTTTTAATATCTCTTATGTTTTTAAATCTTTGAAAAAATTTTCAGCGTAAAAAATGTGAGCAAGAATTTTGTAAACTGTCAAAAAAATTCCTCTTCTTTTCTAATCTGAAGCTATTCAAAATTATAGGTTGCGTTGTAAAAAGTCTGGGAAAATTCTCAACAATCACATCCTTTCGAGTGAATTTTCTATAGTTCTAGAAACACTTGGTTGAGATTTTTTTTTTACTATAATTTCGATTATTTTCCGTAAAATCTTTTTAAACTTTAATCAATCGAATGTGTTTAACTTTTCTATATGCAATAAAAGTCAATTTTCTGGAGGGGGCTTTAGCAAACAAAAAAGGGAGGGTGTGGTTGACCCTCTCAAGAAATGGTCATTTCCATCCTCTTTTTCAAAAGATAAGGTTAGTTTGAAAAAACTGCCCTACCCCGGCCTACAGCTGATGATAGGCCACAAAGAGGACAAAAAATTATGAAGCTTTTATTTGAATCTTCCTTTTAGGGATCTTATTGATGCCCCAAGCGTACAGGACACATATCTAAAACACAAACCTCCTGATGCACAGTTTGCAAATGCAAAAGAAGAGGTTGCAGATCAGCCCAAGCCTGCTAAAAGTATAATCAATCTAAGCCAACAGTTGACCGAGAGTAAGGAGCACACTGTTCGCTTGGAAATATTCCAAGGAGCATCAGGAACAGGAGGTTCAAATGAGCAAACACAGTATTGCTCAAATCTAAAAGAGTATTGCTGGTCAGATGCCATGATGCAACTGTTGCGACATTAGCAGGTTGCGTCTCTAGCAAGAACTAAGGAAGCCAGCAGCTAAGGGGCCACCGTGGCCTAATGGTCATGGCACTTTGCTGGGGATCTGAAGGTTGCAGGTTCAAACTCCAGCCGGGACTCAATGAAATCTTTGACCCCAGATTGCAAAAAATATTTAACCATAATTCCCAGCCAGATTAAAGTGTTCCTTAAATGATTGATTTTGCAAGTTGGCAATCAAAGAAGCTGTCAGCAGATACTAGTGGTGGGACTGGGTCAAATTTTTTGACCCTGTTCTGGTCCCGTTAGCCATCTTTGGTTTGGGTCTGTGTTTGGAAAATTTCCCCTAAAAATCCAAAATTTTCATTTTTTTATCCTATGGGTCAAAAAAAATCTCCTTGGGTTGGGTCAAAAAGTCCCCGGGTCGAAGGTAGATTGACCTCTTATTTACTGCTGGCCAAAAGTATGCTCGGGTCGGGTCATGGCCCATCTTGCAGTGACAGGACAAAACAAGTCAGCAAACTGGACAGTTGGCACAGGTTTCAGGCTACCATCTAACCCACCCAACCCGGGTCCAGCCGTGCTCAGACCTATAGTTATGAAAAAGCTAGAGCATATCTACAGAGTGAATAATTTGAAAGCTTGAACAATATTTTTTATTCGTCTGGATATGATGAAAAGGTTACGAGCAAGGAAAATGTAATAATGAAACAGAAATAAAGATTGAATATATCACGGCGTTAAAAAATTGCACAGATTTAATTGAATAACTTCAAATGTCGGATATTAGGCTTCGTCCAGCAAAAATGTTTAGGCAAGGAATCATAAATAATAAATCTCTTCATCCTTAATTTGGAATTTACTTATTTCATAATAAATCAATATAATTTTAAATATAATCATTAATAAACAATGTCCAGCAAGGAAGTTGCACCAAATTGTAATCAATCTTGCTGTTCATAATACAGTTTGCTGGATTCTGCTTCTTAAACCTGAACTAAGATCTTATTGGCTTGGTTTGTACTTCTTAGGAATTCCGGGTATTGATCCAATTGAGCTTTGGATATAGAAACTGATTTATTCTAATTTTAACTTCAAGTAAAAGATCAGTTCTTCAACATATGTGGAAACTTAATCCTCTCTTAAGGTTTTGAAATCAAATTTGTAAGATTAAGTTTCGCTTCTTTCCGGAATCTAACAATTATACATTTATACATGTTGTTGAAATTAAGTCTTTCTATCACATTTCAGTAAAAATTCTGCTTTCTTAACTTTCAACTGATTTTCGAAGCCTAAGATCACAGGGCCGCCATTGAACTCTACATTTAAATAATTTTTGGTTTTATTTCTGAAACGAAATTAAAAAGCATTGATCTGAGTTTGATTAATATATTCCGAAATGAACAAATCACACTAGATTTTTTTAAATTGATTTTCGGTTTTCAGACTTCCTTTGTTTTCAATCTAAATTTTCTTCAGGTACTTAGAGCTGAAGAGTTTATTTTATCTCTGGCCTGGAATTCAATCAGAAAATCAGATGCAATGATAAGAAGTGAATTGCTTAGATCATTGAACTTTTAAAACTCTTTCACAGAAAAATGGGAATGGATATAATGTCACTGATGAAACCTAATTCTAAATCTAAAATCTAGCTTCTATTTTTCTATTGCTTTCTATCATTTGACAAGCTCGACTCCATGTTATTCAATAGCATCTTTCCACTCCACACATATCTGGAAAGAATTGTGATTTAATCAAACTTAGATCAATGTTAAATGGCAGTGAAATTAAAAGATTCAGCTAAAATATTTTTACTGCAATAAGTTTGAATAATTCGGAGAAAATGCATCAGAAGTTGTCAATCCATTTTCATTGGTTAAATATCAACACGAATTGAAAAGTTTGCATCTTTGATGGTAAAAAAAACTTAAAGCAGGATTCGAAGAATTGCAGATTTCAAGCAACGTAATTTTTTGCTCGGTCATAATCTTTATGGTTTTTTTGTAATTTTGAACGGACTTTGGCAGGAAAGGTGTCAACATTTTAGGCAGTTTACTGCTTCGTCTACTTAAAAAATTGGATTCCATGCTTCTCCACACTTGTGAAATAATATTTATCAATGAACAAAAAGGAGTGTCTCTTTGCAGTCACTTTTCATAGTTTCAAGTGTCGAACAATTGTAAAGCACTAGTTGGATTTCCTAAAAGTCTTTTATGTCTGACGTCTTCATAAGCTAGACTGTGTTGTGATGAGCACAGACTTTGAGATGGTGGCACCCCTAATGGCTTAGAGATTTTCACGGCCACGTAGAGGTCGTTGGTCCCCGTGATGAAGAAGTTTCCAATGAACACGCAGGCCATTGCAGTAGCCAGCAGGAGAGTTTTCTGGAGAAAAGTGGCAGTTTCAACTGGAAAGGAACAGAGTGAATTATATATGTTTCAAACTGGAAATCAAATTGCAGCTTACATTTTGATGTAGCTCCATTACACAGCTTGAACGAACAGAAACACATTTTCTCGAGGCTCTCGCCGTAAGAAAATGTTTCACATTCTCGATAAAAGACACGATCTTTGGTTGAACAGCCTCTACCGACAATGTTGGATTCTAAAATGGAATAGACAAAAGCCCCGTTAAAGCTAATTTAACACGAAGATGAATTTGAAATGTGAAACCATAAAAAAATTATTTGCATCATTTTGAAGCTGAAATTTTGCTTTTAGTTTTGCTAACAAAGTTTTTATGATTATAGGGCATTTAAAAAAAATGAATTTCTCACTTACCAACTGTTTGATGGTCCAAAAAAGTAAGCATTAAAAAATAGACGAAAAGAGTTGGTTAGAATTGGATTTATTTATCAGTGAGATATAGTAAAATGACTTTTTCATCTTTTCACTTTGATTTTAAATAATTAATATTTCCATTACAACATTTCACGATCAACTCAATTGGCCTTTGATAATCATTAATTCCCTCTCATTGTTCATCATCTTTGATAGTATTCTCCTGTAATAATAATACCGACCACTAGTCTCTTTGGTACAAGTAAGCATTCTTTTCCTTTCAAGAACTGTAACTTTATTTGATTTAACCTGACTGTTAACTCGGATCAAATGGACTTTTGCCCTGCCAATTGAACGTATTTGTGTTATCATGTTTATTGATCAGCCCATAATGTATATAAATCCACCTCTTTCTCAAATAAACAGCAGCATCTCATTGGTTCTATTTCTTGACATTCGATCTCCTCACCTCCATTTAATACCATTTAGGAAATCATGAAGATCAACTTAAAATGTTAATGTTTATATCTTCAAATCAGGAATGTCTTCTTTAACTCAATTCTTAGTTTGTTTTTGTCTATATTCCAGAAGTCCAGTCAAAGGTGATGCTCATCATGCTGGTTAGTCTATTCAACAGACCTTGTTCTCTGTCTATCTATCTTTTTTTTAAAGTGCGCCTTGCGAACTCAATCATTAAAGGTACACTAGGTGGGTCTTTAAAAATATTTTTTGTTGTTGGTTACCCCAGGCGGGAGTCCAACCCGGGTCACCTGGGATGGAAAATCTGGCAAGTAAGAAACTCGACCACCCTGACTCAAAGAAAATGTCCAGCTTATAGTCGGTTGAGGAACTGATTCTTCTAATACCGAAGTATTTAGACTTTAATTAATTCTGTACAGCGTTATTGTGTCAGTCATCTGAACTATCCCTGGTTAAATTTTGGGAATGGTATTTTCTGATATAATTATTTTGTGTTTTTAATAATTAAATCAGATTTTTTCTTCACGTGATCTGCACATTCATCAATCCTGAGTGAGATAAACCATGTTAGATAATTATTTTAAGACAAATCCTGGGGTCAAAGATTTGTTCTTACCGGGGATTGAACCCCAGTCTCCCAGTCCACAGACAGTGAGCTACAACAACCTTATGAAGTTTAGATGAAAGTGGGGGACCAGAAGAACCAAGGTTGCACAGATTTAAATTTCAGATGTGGCAGACTTTTCAAATTCACTTGACCAATATTAGTTTGCTCGAGAGTTCCAACATCAAGTATTTAAGTATTTTTTTACACCAATTGTGATGAAAGTATTTTAAATGGTGTGTTTTGTACAGTTTTGACTTTGAAAAAATTTACAACAGAAGAGAGATTAACGCTCAACTTTTCTGCATCTTTTATTGCCAACAACCATCTATATTTCCTTCTGTCCTTTTCCTTCAGTTAATCACGTATTCAGAAGGCATCGACTTAAGTGGAAAAGACAGAAAAAATGAAAAGCGGTTCTGACCGTGAATAATAATGCCAACAGTGGGGTAAAAGAATGAAAAAATGTTCTCTGGAGGTAAGTTCTGGTTGAGAAAAGTTGAAAAATATATCTTTTGACTTGTAATTTAAAAAATGAAATCCACCAAAAATGCTTTTAAAATATAGAAATATTTATTGACATATTCAAGAAAGTCTTCTTCAAGAAACAATGGAAAGTCAAGAAGCTTTGAACTGAAAATGCTTTCAATGCAAAATGACTTAAGACAAGTCAGAGGTTGTCCGGATTTGAGATTGAGAAAAATTTGCGTGTCAATTTTAGCTTTATTCTGATCATTTATTTGCAACACTCTACAAATTGTGGAATATTTTTTGTGACTTTATTATAAAAACTTGAAAAGCAATTATTCATAGAACATAATTTGTCTCTTTAAATTTTTCAAAATGTATATGCTCTAAAATCCTAATCAAGTTGTCTGGAAAAAGAGTATATCAGATCATGCCAAAGGGGGAAATAGTTTTGAGAAGTGTCATTCCATGTGGCAATCCTAGAATTTCAAGTAGTTTCTATTTTGTATTTAACTGGGTGTTGTGAAAAGTATCTGAGATTGGATTTTCTAATGTCACAAATATTGCTGCCAAGAATCCAAATGCACTTCTTTGGCAACAATTTATTTTGTAGATAGACTTTACAAAAAAAAGCTTGAATGAAATTATCCATAAAATGACTTTTGACAATCAGGAAGTTTTCTTAAATGAAGATCCACCTATATAAGATATTGAGAAATAAATTTTCTTTCAAAAGTTTTGAAGCATTTTTTTTTATCTCGAGTGAGGTCTGAGGTTACGAATTCAAAATGAGTTTTCTTGTTGGGTTTCCTTACTTAACCTTTTTTTGGATTCAAATGGTTTAACTTTTATCTCTTGATGTCTGTCAGACAAGTTGTTGACTCACGAAGTGACGACTTTGAGTCAAATTACATGTAAATGAGGCTCCGAAATTCTAAGTCTGGTAAAATTGAGAATGATTCTTGGCAAACCACACTATGTTGAATTCTTTAGAGTTTACAAATCCCTTCTAACTTTAAGTTGCCTGCGCATTCAGGGTAAGAATTCTTTTGCAAATAGTATTTGATGCTGTTCATAGCCCTTGGAGGAGAAATTAAAAAGTTCTAGAGGCTTTCAGATAGATCTTTGCTATTTTCCATACTGCACCAGGAAAACTTAATTGCCTGAGTTTTCTGCACGTGGTCATGGAACACAAGAAGGTAAGTCCATCTCCAAAAAGTCATTTATTAAATTTGTAAAATCATATCCACCTTTGCCATGAAAGTATAATTGGGAATTTTTTAATTTATATCTAGCAATGTGGAGTGAATGGTCCGTTTGGCAACCAAGCAGGCGTCGATAATTTCTGTCGTCAGTTATTCCAGTTCAGTAACCAATATGTGCTTAAGGATCCAACCTTTTTACATGGCTTGCTTCTTGCTATTTGTTTGATTGAAAAGCTTAGATGGGCGTATTTCATAAATGTAATTACATCAATGGAAAAAATCTCAATTGGCTATGCCCTCGACAGATGAGATGCTGCCTTTTATGTCAAGTAATATTGACCAAGCTGTTGATTAAAAATCCAACTTTCCATTTAATTTTACTGATTACTTTAAAAACTGAATCATAGAAGAACCAGTTGAGGGATTAAAGAAAGTAAAAAATGCGTCAATCATGATCAAAAGCTTGTTTTACGAAAATATTTTTGTAAGTTGATTGAATTTTGTTTTCAATACGTTTCAGTGATCAGTACGAAAACAAACAGTGTTGGAAAGTAGTATATATAAGATATGAGTAAAAAAAATCTTAGTCGTTTTTACAACTGGTTCCTTTTGTTTGCCAGCTCGTAAATGCTCTTGAAAATATCTGCAGAAAGTTCCACTTTGTCAATGCTAGGAGTGGGTGTAAAAAATAAGCTAAAAATTGGGCAAAAATCTTTTTGAAAAAAAGGTTAGATATAGGAAGCGATTTCAGGTTTATTTTCTATTTGAGGTCAACAAACAATCCAGGAGAAATTGATGTTCCCTCCAACACCAAATGTACTTTTTTAGTGAAAAATCATTTCCATCTCAATTGGAGTCCTTCAGAGATAAAAGGGGCAGAAAAGTTTTTTAAATTCACAGGAATGATGGATAGAGAAGTAGAATTTTATGACAAGCCATCTGCATTCGAAAAGTTACCAGGTTGGGTTGAGAGGTGGAGTGGGGTATCTCAGTGAGAAATTCAAAGGCTAAAATTGTCAAAGTATCTCAACATGGTGTTAATGGCTTCCCATTCCACTTAGCTTGAGAATAAAAAGTTCCATCTTCATTCTTGAGAAGAGTGGGCTGGTTCAAAACTAATGGCTTCCTTTTACCCTCAATGTTTTTCTATTTGATTTTATTTCTGCTCAGTTTTTCGAGAAGACTTTTTAATAGAATCTTGAATTATTTCGACTCAATTTGATTGCTAGATAAATCAATTGGCTTTTTTTGTGTGAATGTCTTTCACTCTTACACTCTAAATGGATGAAGAATGTTGCAAGAGGAAGTGCTTCTATGCCCAATACTTTGAAGGTTGCATTTCTTAGCTCTGCTCCTTTTTGCCATTTTTTACCCATCCTGTGTGGGTGTGTCAATGTAGTTGAGAATGAGGGGTGTTGGTTGGATTGCACCACACCTCATCCTTTTCAATGGAATGGCACACTCGAAATTTATTTCTTAAAATAAATCTTGTATTGAGCTTTTCGGCTGGCTCTTTTTTCTCTATTCAAGTGGTTTCGATTTCTTTTCTTATCTTCAGGTTCGCGTTGTAAAAAGATTTATCAGTGGAGTATGCATTCGAATTGGCTATCAGGAGCAAGTGAGACGAAAACAGTTTTTTTTCTCCCCAATATCTCCACTGAAAAAAAAACATTGGGAAAAATGCTCGTTGATTTTCATACCCTTCTGTGAAAAGGCTAAATCCAGATCAAGGCCTATTTGACATCAATATAAGACAAAAGAAATGAGCATTTTTTCTGTCCTGATGATAATTGGCTTTGACATTGAACTTTGCTAAGACAGGGCGCAAGAAATGTCGTAGCAATAAAAAGAGACAAGTGTTTAGTTTATGACATAATAAAGAAAAATAAAATCAAATAACAAGATATATTCTTTCTTTTTTTAAAGGCACGTAGAATAGTAGACAGACATTTTGAGCAAATTAAATTTGTGCAATAGCAAAAAATTGAGCTGAAAAAAGTGTTTTTGCACAAAAAAAAGTTAACTGTCGACAACAACTTTTTTTCTGTTGCAAACTGATGTTTAAATGTATGAGTATTGCCATCAAGTTCATTATTATTGAGTTTTAAGTTCAATACAGGTTTTGAAAAATGTTGCAAGGGTGTTTCCTTGCCCTTCTGGTGTTACTATTAATGATCTTTTTTTGCCACAAACTGCATCTGAAAATACAAACTTATCGCAGATGTTTACCATTTTGCTAACATTTCCTAACAGCTTTAGAGATATTTTTTCTAGGATCAATTCTGAGAGTGGATATGAAATCTTATGATTATGTATGCCTCAACATTTTGACTTTTTTTCAGCGCGATGGAATCTTTTTTAGGCGTGTAAACTTCGACACCATTTATCTTGGACAAAAAAGTGCTCCATTTTGCCTACCATGTAAAGCTTGACACATGATCATATCTGGATTGTTTTGCACACACTGATATATTTCATTTTGTGCTTTTAAAAGCCCCACCTTCTTAAGAGTTTTCAAAAAAAAGGTTAAGAAAAACTATGTGAAAATATCAATCTTCTCATATCAGCCAGAGAAAAACCTGAAATATTTTCATTTTTTATAAGCTTTTACCAAAATCCTGCTTTGCAATATAACTTGAAATGAAAAAACAAAGGTCCAAACTGAGTTTATAGTTTTTGAGGTGACCAAAATTGTCGTCATTTTATGACTACTTTCAGACTTTTGTACACATCTGTTACTCATAATCCGGATGAAAAATTGCAATAGATGGGCAAATAAGTAAAAAAAAATCCAAGAAGTTTCGATTCATTTTTACATTGTCAAAAGCAGTCAAAGGATTATTTGATAGTTTAAGAGAGCAAATTGTTGCTATGTTTTTTGACCAATCAATGCCACTTTTTTCCATTT
>Ga0194133_10010829_pt1 | contig 10194 bp, 8 predicted proteins | sample TA2KigOf40mmetaG_FD_155448 | JGI IMG/M metagenome (GOLD analysis project Ga0194133, IMG submission 155448) | Freshwater microbial communities from Lake Tanganyika, Tanzania - TA2015055 Kigoma Offshore 40m | ecosystem: Environmental > Aquatic > Freshwater > Lake | place: Tanzania: Lake Tanganyika... | reverse complement strand
AAACGAGTATCCACGCAGTGATTCGGGCGCGGGTTGTCGTATTTCGACCTTTACGTCCTCGCCACCCCCACTCCAGATTGTCTGACTTCTTGATGGTCGGTCGTTTGTGAATGAAGTATCTCTCGGACAGTTCGTCGAGAACCTTCATCACGATAGGGTGGATGTCTTTGCGGTTGGTCATGTCTCAAACAGTTATGGCACAAATCGCGTCCAGGGGTCAATATAGATTGGAGCACCCATACTTCGCGCCTGAATGGTGGCCTGCGGACTTGTTACTCTTATTTCGAACAGCCTTGTATTCCCAGTAGACCAGAACCCGGGTACGTGCGGGTAATTCGGTCCTATGGCACGTAAGTCAAGGTATTCCAGATCATTGTTATACAGAACAAGGTTTCCCATTTGCGAGTAGCCGCTAAAGTCTAATCTCCGAAATTTGTTGTTATAGGCCCAGAAGTCTGTAATTTTGTTTCGGACGGGTGAAAGGATGAGCGCTGAATCGGTCAGATTATTTCCCCATATGTAGATTCGCCCTAGGTTGTGATTCTGGCTTAAGTCCAGTCTTCGAAATCCATATACTACAGTTCCGTTTGTGCGAGTGTAGGGTAGCTCTCTTGGCGCCTGCTGAAAATCAACCTCCTCGAGTGCCGAAAGTCGGCTCACATCAATGTCTGTTAGGCTTGTTTCACTTAGACCTAATATTCGTAGGTGGAGATTCTTGCTCAGGTCCAGATTGGTTATCGGATTCCCCCATAAAGATAGGAACTCAAGCGACTCTAGTGTCCGTACGTCGATTGAAGGAATTTTTTGATTTTCCATCCGCAGATACTGTAGCGCGCGGAAGTGTTCGATACCCGCAGCGTTGGTTATGTACCTCGTACCGGTGCCGGTCCAGAGTCCTCCATATTTTGGTGGATATCCTGCCCCGAAATCTATCGCCATTTTAGATATGAGACTGACGTCCGACTTTCTCACCCGACCCTCGATAACGGATATTCCCATCGCGCGAAGGGCGGCTGCAAATACAGTGTCAGGAACAGCGAATGTGCTTGTATCAATCGTCGGCTGAGGTGTATCAATCGGAGATATCGCTACGTTTGCCCCCGCTGACTTACCCTCTGATGCCGCGGTTACTGTAACAGAGGTGACGACATTCGAATAATTGTATCGGGCCGTGACCACGCCATTTGCGTCCACCGTAGCTACTGATGGGTCTGACGAGCGCCAGGAAATAGCTCGATTTGCCAGAACATGCCCTTTTGCATCAAGGGTTGCAGCTGTCAGTGTTGTTGTAGTGCCACTCACCAGCGTGATCGTATTAGGTGTAACAGTCACAGTCGCGACCGCGGCGGGTTCTGTCGGACTCGAACACGACAGGATTCCAACGACCAACAGAAGTGATGCGGCGAAGCTCTTCCGCATGTGAGTGTTTCCTCCGTTCGGTTCTACTTTCATGGTTCGCCTGTTCGACGAATCACGCGCTTGAACTCCATAGAACGTACGTCCTAAACGAGTCTCCGAACACATTAGTTTTTCGGTCAGTTGGATTCCGTTAACGGTCTCAAATCCCATGTAGTAATCCATGTAGTACAAGGGGTCCTTTTGGGGGTCTCAACCACCCCCACGTCCCAACACCTCCCCGACACTCGGACTCCCCACGGTGTCTGTAGTAAATCGTGTACTACATCGACTTCACTTTTTGAACGACAGAGAGGAGACGGACCCCCGTCTCCCCTCCATGTAGTACGAATGTAGTACGAATTGTAACGACCAAAAATCACGTAAGTCGTTGATTTACAATGGCTGGGGCCAGAATCGAACTGGCGACACACGGATTTTCAGTCTACTACGCAAAACATCTGGAAGTTGTGTAACCTGTTGTTGTATAACAGTTTAGACTACAGAGAATTTTGCGTTTGGATTGGCTGTGTCAAAAAATGTGTCATTCAGCACCTGCTGATTCGAGCATTCGATCCCAGTAGCTGAGATGGGTCTCACAGATCCCGATATGAGAACGGGTCACCCCACGAATTGTGAAGTGACCCCCCGACCATTACCTAAGCCGAGATGGTACTGCCAGTGAGAGGGAGTTATCGCTGGCGGTTGAAGACGAACGGCTGCCGGACCACCTGCCTCACCTTCCGACCGCCGACCTCGGCGGGGAGGAACCGCATCGCGGGGAGTGCGCTGCGCACCGCCGCCGTGAAGAGGTCGTGATCCGAGCGGATCACCTTGAACGAGCCCAATTCCACGCGCCCGAGGGTGTCCACCACGAACTGCCCGAGAACCTGCCCCTCGACGCCAGCGGACAGCAGGACCTGCGGATAGCGCGGGGAGCCGCTGCCCGGAATCGGCGCGACCGGCTTCTCGACTTGGAAGTCGAAATAAGCCAAACCTTGATTCTCGGCGACCGAACCCTGCGCCACAGTGACGTTTGATTGTATACCCATCTCCACCTGAACGACGCTGTAAAACACCGTTTCTATCTTATTCGATACGGGGTTAAGCTCCTGATTCGCAATCAGCTTTACGGTTTCTATTTTTGCCCTAAATTCTCGTGCTCTGTCTTTTGCAACAAAGAAAAATCCATTCGTGCTCCCAATTCTTATACTGAAAAGCTCTTTGTCGGCATCGAAAGATCCTATGCTAATGCATCTGCACTTAGTTCAACTGACGTTCGCGACAATTTACGCAGCTGTGAGAGCTCGTTTTGTATTGAATCGGATATTGACGCCATCGCAGACTCTAATCGTGTGTTGGCGAGCTCCCTTCGATCTAGGTACTCACTTGTAGTCTCAAACTCGTCCTTTGGAGCCAATAGTGTGTCAAGGGACTTGTCGCGAACCCTGGCAATGGCTTCTAGCACATAGCGCTGTTTGGGGTCTCGTCGCAGAACTCTCGAAGAGATTGCCACTACCGAATCTGGCGAGGGAAAAGTTCTTAGCATGCACAGATCAGGAAAAACGCTGACCAATTCGCTCGGTTCTGTTCGTTCAACAGAAAAGGGTGTGATCATGCTCGTTGCTGATTTTGTTGACTGAATCAGACATGCGATCGAGCTGGCTACTACCTCAAAATATTTATTTATTGAGGGTAGTTCTGTTTTAGAAACGACTATTGATTCTGAAAAGCTCGGTTTGGACACGGTTTGAATCGTAAGCGCAATCATCCCGTCTTCCTGCTCGTTCCCGCTGATTACGACATCACCACTCAAAGCCCTAGCTAGTGCCAATCGATTCCCTTCGGGAATCTGTTCGATCACAGGATACCAGGGAAATAAGAGCAGCGTGGATTTGACTTTTGCGTAATCTACGACAGCTATACGAACATTGGCATAGGTAACGGGTCGTATGTTTTGCGTCAATTGTGTTGCATAATCGGAGTTGTCCGAAGCTATTGGCGTTACAACGACGGTGAGCTTCTTCCAGAGGTCGATCTCCGGGATCACGTCAGTCACAACTGGTGCCGCATTTCTAGCATCTCGCGCTTGCGCGACGACCATCTGATTCCAGGGACCTACACATACGGCTGATACCGCGAGCATACCGAGAAGTAGCCGTGACATCTTTGCCCTCGCATGGAGGATGGTGGTGTTCATACGCCTCTGTGTACTGCTTATAAGCTACATCTTGTGTACGGTCCCGCTTGCATTTCTGGAGCGACCTTGGCAGAAAAAAATCTCAAATTGCCCCTACTTACCGTAAATTCAATTGTCTCTCTCGCCAATGCTAGTGTTCTTCCGATTACTATTACGTTATAGTCGCTTACTCGACCGCTTTCAACGTGGAATACCGTTGAGTCATTGAAGGGGGTTACAAAAACTATACGGTCGCCTTCAATAATTATTCTCCCGCCATGCTGACGCTGTGACGAGGAACAAACATTCAGCTCCCATTTCCCGTTCAGGTGTACAATGCTTCCTCCTCCACTCAACGAGCCGCGACTGTCTGGGGCAGTTGTCGTTGGTTTGGTTAGGGAACGAACCGAGTCCAGGGATCAATGAAAACGCCGCCGTTGGGTTGTGCTGCCCGAGCGTTTAGAGCGTTAACATTTGTTGCTCGAATTTCTTTGAGGCGAGGATTGCCTTCGGTGTAGACTCGAAGGGGCGTTCCCCCCCACGCCTGTGCTATTGATCGAAGATCGAGTAACTCAAGATCGTTTTTCATCACGATTATGTGCGTGAGATTCGGATAGTTTGTAAAGTCGAATCGCTTAAAATTGTTTGTACTCGCCCAGAATTCGTACAGCTGCCGATTTGATGGCAGGATGAAAGTAGAATCAGTAAGTCCATTATTCCAAATATAGACGCGCTGAATCTTTAGATTTTTCGATAGGTCGATGCGCTTGAATCCTGAAACCGTTGTTCCGTTTCGTGTTGTATACGGAAGATTGTTTTCGGCATTTTGAAAGTTGATTTCTTCAAGTTCGGATAGTGTCGATAAGTCAACTTCTCTGATGCTTGTTTCGCTTAGCCCCAAGAGAGTCAGCTTGATGTTCTTCTGTACGTCCAATGAGGCAATAGGATTCCCCCATAGCGAAACCTTTCGAAGGTTTCGTAGACCGGACAGGTCAATAGATGAGACTTTTTGATTCTCTAAACGGAAGGTCTGAAGGTTCTTTAACTTCTCGAGTCCTACACTAGAGGTTATGTATTCGTTTGCCGATGTTCCTGTATATGGTCCGCCCTCTGGTGGTCGATATCCCACGTCACCATACGCGCCGCTGATGCAGAATTGTGTTATCGAGTGAGCTACGCTTGTTCGCATTAGCCCGCCAGTAACTTGAAATCCCATGCGAGTCAATGCAGCGGCAAAGACTGGGTCTGGAATCGAAATGTGTTCGGACTGAATGACTATAGTTACCGAATCCGCATTGCTCACGCTTTGGGCTATGACTGTTGCTGTGCGCGTTTCATCTGGTGGAATGTGCTTGGTTTTGATACGTACCGAAGAGCCTAAGGATTCAATGTCAATTAGTGATGTATCTGTTGTGCGCCATGTTGTTGCTCGGGAGAGGGCGATTGTGCCCTGTCTTCCATAAACGGTGGCATTTAGTGTCACGTCGTTTGGGACAATCAGTTCTACAGTATCACGGTTTATTTGTACGCTCGTCGCCGGAATAGGCATGACTACTATTTCAACGCTGTCTGAGAATGATTCAGTTGACGCCTTGATGTAGGTGGCTTGTGCTTCTTCACCGGTCACATTGCTGGCGGTTACAAGTCCCGAACTCGAGACCGACGCGACCTCGTGTCTTGACGATGACCAGGTTACTGGTCTTCCGATTATCTGGTTCCCCTTTTTGTCCGTTATGGAAGTGGACAATTGCACCGTTGCTCCACTTTCCATTCGTGGCGCTAGCGTTGTGATTTGGATATCTGATATCTGAGTCAGTTCTGTAGGTGCAGAGCACGACAGGGTGACCACGAACAGCGGGAGCGAGCGCGATATCTTCCTCATGTGGCTTGGGCTCCTATTGTTGGTGTATCGCTGGTTAGCCGCTACTGATTGAGCGCTCACCCTCCTGAACCTACGTCTCGATTTTTTTGTTGGAATACATCCCTGCTGTCTTCTTGGGTTCCGTTAACGCTCCCCAATCCCATGTAGTACATCATGTAGTACAAGGGGCCCTTTTGGGGGTCTCAACCACCCCCACGTCCCGACCCCTCCCCGACACTCGGACTCCCCACGGTGTCTGTAGTAAATCGTGTACTACATCAACTTCACTTTTGAAACGACAGAGGGGAGACGGACCGCTGTCATCCGCATTCGGTGTGAATATCACTGCCCTCAGTGGATCTCAACGTCTTCGCGATTTTTCCCTCTGCGGATCTCATCATAATATATCACCGTACTGACATTTGATGCGTGTCGATAGATGCCGTATTTGAAGTAGATATCGTCGTTGCCAAAGGTTCTTGTGTACCCTTGATAGTTCACCACCAGTCTACCGTCTACATAGATTTTTGTAAACCCATCTGAATTCACACTCCATTTGGCGTGTACCATGATATCATGCCAACGACCAGCGAAATTGGTGTCATTAATCAAAGGATTACTACCTCGAGTCCCATCACAAGTCCAGTACTGATTCTTTTTAGGATCCAACAAAGCACAGAAAGGTTGTCCTGGTCGCTTCAGAAACATCCATATACTGTCATAGTTGTAATGTTGTTGAAATTGGGCAAAGTACACCCATGAAGCTGCGGTACCGAGTGGAACATAGAAAGACCAGGCATACCAGTATTCATCGCCTTCAAGGTTCTCTCCGCCGGCTTGGGCGAATTCGTTCCGTTCATACACTGGGCTTCTGGAGCAATCTGTTCCGTAGCAATCTCCGGGCCTTACCTCAAAGCGCTGTGCCTTCCATCCCTTCCGGACGGCTTCGAGACTATCGGTGACTTCTTTGAATTTCCAGCTGTTCCGAAGACCGCCGATTTCCGATTCGTAAACAAGTGTCATGCCGGTATTGTCTTCGTTCCAAACGCTGTCACGGATCCATCTCGGATGCGCCCATACCGTAAGTGTTGTTTCTCCCATTCGTCCTTCGCTCGTAGCACTGATCACCACCGCCGAGGGCTGCAGACCGAGAACTAAGCCATCTGGGGACACTGTAGCGACCGATGTGTTCGATGAGCGCCATGTTACAGTGCGACCAGTCAACACCTTCCCGTCACTTCCAGTCACAATGGCGTTCAACTGGAGTGTGTGACCAGCTTGCAAAAAGCTGTTTCGTTCGAGGATGAATACAGATGCAACATTAATTGGCGCTGTCGTCTCTTTTGCAGTACAGGCTAGCACGGTGACTGTTGAAACGAGTATCCACGCAGTGATTCGGGCGCGGGTTGTCGTATTTCGACCTTTACGTCCTCGCCACCCCCACTCCAGATTGTCTGACTTCTTGATGGTCGGTCGTTTGTGAATGAAGTATCTCTCGGAGAGTTCATCGAGAACCTTCATCACGATAGGGTGAATATCTTTTGGATTTTGCATGCTTGGCATTCAAGCAGAGTGGAAGGTGTTAATAGCGCCGCAATCTTCCCTTACTGCACCTGCAAAGAAACAGCTCGATACTTGTCTAGCGCTTTTGTGGGCTGGACATTCCTGCCATACAATAACCCGTTTCCGTTAAAGGCGGGCAACTGCTCTTCATCATATTACCCAAAGCATACCCCCCGCAAGCCGAAGTATCTCTTCTGCACGGCTGCGAATAGTTTAAACGTGGTAAATCATTGCTCATCTAACATGGACACTATCTGCTTTTTTGTGGAGGTAGAAGCCATTGTAATTATGGCGGTTCTCGTCAAATGCGATGGTCAAAGAGCGACAGTAGCAATTGCGAGGACACGGGCTTAACATGATGTGTGAGGACCCATCCGTTCTTCTGGGAGCGTTTTCGTGATGGTGAGAGATGAGATTGCATGCCCACATTGTCGGCAACTCATACTGCGTGCAGCCATTTTATGTAAACACTGTCGCAGGTATGTTGAACCTAATCCACAACCCGTTGCAGTTAATCAGTCGAATGACACTTTCGCCGCCAAAGAGGCTGGCGAGCAAGCCAATTGCGCTGACCTTGCCTCTTCTAGCACCTCAAGGAAGGAACGGGCGAAGCGGACATCGTCGAGTCCTTTCTCACAAACCGCCCCGAGACGTACACATGTTGCTCCGCTCGTAGTTATTCTCCTTATGTCAATTTTCTCTTATTTCATTGCTGATCTGCCCAAGCAATCGCCCGAAAAGCCAACGCGAGACATTCCAATTGTTGACGAAACTCACAGGTTTCGCGCTGAAACACTAATTGATGATACCTCGACACTCGACAACAATTCAGCACCAGACTCGAGTGGTAATACACCTACAACCTATGATAGCGCGGAAGTTGACTCCTCCACGGACCGTTCGAATGTAGCTAGCCGAGCGACGTTTTAATATGTAAATCACCGTTTGCCACTGTAAAGTTATCTGCATGCTGCATTTGTAGCAAAAACAAACTTTTTATTGACTTTTGATAATTCCACGCAAAGGTTGAACCGATAATGCAAACCGTACGGGGCTATAGTTCAATCACGATCTGTGTTTTCGGTCTGTGACAGTGGAAGGTCCTCCGTCCGACTCGGCAACAGTACGCACCAGAGCTTCAAGAATGGACAGTCCAACAGCTCTTGTGTATTAGGGCCAGTTTCGGTGTAACTGGCTCAAACGCTAACGAAAATAGTTTGTGGGGTTCTTACATGAGACGATGCCAAAAGTGTAATAGCGACACTACAAATATTGTGCATCCCTTTTGCCAGTCATGTATTGACCAAGGTCAACACCTTCCAGCGCTCGATCCAGATATTGACACGGCTTGTCCTGCCTGTGGGACACTAGAGTTTGTCCAACCTCCCATTTTGGGTGATTCAGACGGTTTGTTGAGTGGTCACGGTAGTGTGACTGTCACTCGGGGTTCCCCACCTTGTGTGGGGAATCGGTGGACCCAAAGACCTCATAGTATTTGGGTAATTTCTTTTTATGGTCGATTCGGTCGTAGTAGACCTTCAACATCTCAATCGACTTGTGACGACTGAATTGACTAACCGTGAGGAGGTCCATCCCTGAGTCAATCAGTTTGGAGACGAAGACCTTCCTCCATGAATGACCCTTGGTTTCCAGACCACACCTTTTGTGTACGGTTCGAATCAGATGACCGAGATGGTTTGTCGTCATATGTCCCGACTTGTTCTTCTGGGAATAGAGGAGGTACTCACTCTTGAGACCCGTCTCGGTCAGGTACCATTGTAGGACCCGAACCGTCTCAGGGTGGAGGTCAACCAGTTCACGGTCATCCCGACCCTTCCCAAGTATGGAGAGGGTCTTGCTCCCCAAGTCCAAGTCCTCCACCCGAATGGTCAGACACTCCTTCTGACGAAGACCTTGGAAATAGAGGAGGGTGTAGATGAGGAGGAGTCGACGGTCCCTCATCTCCCGAACCAGACGGAAGACCTTGGTCACCTCGTCGTCCGAGATAGGTCCCGACTTATGGGTTCGGGTCATCTTGAACCCCTTCAGGTCCTTGGTCGGGTCTGACTTGAGAATCCCATGGATGAACAGGGTCTTGAGGACCGTCCGAACCCCACTCAGATAGAGGTTTTTAGTCCCCGTGGTCAGGTCCGTCCGTTCCCGAAGGTGGTTCTTGTAGTCACGGAGGACGAAGGGGTCCAACCGACCCTCGAGGTTCCACGAGAGGAAGTCCTTCACCCCGTACCGATAGGTCTTCCGAGTCCCCTCCGAGATGTCCACTTGGTCCAAGACCGTCCCAAACATCCCCGACAGGTCCACAGGGGTCAGTACCTGTGGGGTCTGGGGGGTGGTCAGGAGGGTCGGAGAGGTGGTGTCGGTCATAGGGTTGGTTCGGTGAATTCCTTGATATCTTTGTTAAATGGAATATATACTGATTTTATCCGTTTGTCAACCCCATTCTAAGGTATTGTAATACAACGACTTATGTTGCTGTCCGAACTGTTGTTCTCCGTTTTTTAGGTGAACCCTAGTTAAGTGATTGTCAATAAATCACTTAGGTGTCCTGGGACAGAAGTCTCGTCTCGAATCCCATATAGACGATTCGTTGGTGGGAGTCCCCCTTAAAAGTCTCTTTGTCAGAATCCGCTTTAGACGATTCTAGGGGGTGGTCTGGGGTCTACTCACAGGACTCACCACGACCTCGGGTTGGGGACCGTTCCGAACGGGGTGAGGGACGGGTGATAAAACCCAAAAAGTTGTACCTAACTGGGTTTGGTCGAAGTTTTATCACTCCGAGACGGATACCCGACCCCTTCCCCCACCCTTCCCCCGTGGGAAATGACCGTCTAACAAGTCGTCCCATAGGTGAATTTGTGGTCCCCGATATGAAGGGGTCACCCCACCAATCGTGAAGTGACCCCCCCTCGACCACTCTCTAAGAAGTGTTCCCTCCAGGAGTGACCCTACAGCAATTCCTCCAATATCCCCTTCACCTCACGTTCAATCTCTCACCGGGTGGGTTTCTCGGTTACGAAGGTGAAGTTGACGGTCGTTTTCCTTCCCCCGTTCCCTCCCTTCCCCAATCTAAGGTTGTCGGACATTCGGCTGCAGCTTTCCGAGATGTCGCCACTTGCGTTCACATAATCCAAGTTGAAATGCACGCCGAGGTAGTTCTTGGTTTCGATCACCACTTAGA
>Ga0194133_10010827_pt1 | contig 10195 bp, 1 predicted proteins | sample TA2KigOf40mmetaG_FD_155448 | JGI IMG/M metagenome (GOLD analysis project Ga0194133, IMG submission 155448) | Freshwater microbial communities from Lake Tanganyika, Tanzania - TA2015055 Kigoma Offshore 40m | ecosystem: Environmental > Aquatic > Freshwater > Lake | place: Tanzania: Lake Tanganyika... | reverse complement strand
GGTTCTCTTACCTGAAAATAAAAGATGTGTTTGAAAAGGCAACTTTCATTTAACTTATAGGTTTGGTACTCCACTAAAAAATCATAAATCTTTGTACAAGCAAAAGTAGAAGGGTAACTTTTCATACTGCACCAATAGGCAAAACTTTTTCTCATTAATACTATTTGAGCTAAATGCAGGTTTTGAATAAATATCCAGTCAGGTACTTTTTGGCTCTGAAGCTATATATAACGAAGTTTCAGATATAAATTCTGGCAAAGGCTCTGGGCTAAGTAGCTAGCTAGTTATAACTTCTCAAAATAAATGTTACATGCCTTTTATGCGATTCTTATCAAGGGGTTTTTTAAGTAAACCTTTCATCGAAACAAACAAAAAGTGCTTAGAATGAAACAGAAATGAAAGAAAAAAAGACTGCAAAATATCGTTCTTATCTTCAAAACCCAACACAGTCGAGTAGTGAGATTAATTAATCTTTGCTACATAGCTCAAACACTGAAAGATTGGTATACATTTTTTGCCGTGGTTTATCGAGCCATATATTGGATTGAATGACCTTTGAACAAAGAATGAGAGAGAAATGTTACTGAAGAAATAAAGGTCAGAAAATGTTTGTTGTACATAAATTGATCTTGGAATGCCCAAAAAATTCTTAATTAAAATTTTGGATACTATAAAAACAGATATCAAGGTTTGCTGCTTTATGTATTCACACAAGTTGAAACTATTAAGTTTTTATTTTACCTTATCAATTTCCTGGATCATTAAAATTAAGCGAAGCTTTCTTTTTTATGCCAACTAAAGTCTAATTTAATAGGCTTCCCAACTAAAGAGTAATTGCAGCCATTTTAAAGAAACTTTTGAGGAAAAAGGATCAGTTTTTTTGTTTAATGATCAGTACATAACCATCAATCCTGAGTGAGGTAAACATGTTGATAGATGATTATAATACAGCAAATCCGGGGGCCTACTTGACCAGACCTGAGCTAAATATAGAAGTCTATGGTCACTGCAGGTTACTATTGCCCTGGATGGGGATTTTTTTGTAATCAGGGGTTGAAAATTGACCCATAACCTTAAATCTTGGTTCTCATGCAATCAGGTGCCTATGAGATCTCAGCTACGGCAACCCCTTTAATTGAACTCCATTCTCTCGGTAACCATAACCAAGAACCAAAGACAATCCATTTTTAATGTCTCTGGTGGCTTATTTCTAACACCAGCTTCAAGGTTAAAAGGCTTGATTAATAAAAAATTCTAATTTTATAAGCAACTTATGTGAAATTTTATCAAAAAAAGCTTTTACTGCACAAAAAGTAAGGCCCTTTTTTACATTTTGCATGGAGCACTTTGTACAAAATCATCCTGCTAATTATTTACATTCTTGCATTTGTAACATTTTGCCATTGTTTTCACGGAACAACTTTGGTCACCGCAGGTGGTAGAGAAACTAGATTTAGAAAGTTATAATTGTTGACTCGAAGTTGCTACAATATTGAGGTCTGGCAGCAACTGAATTTTTCAAAGGATAACATTTCCTTTCATTGATTCCCCCCTCCCCACCCCCACCCCCCATCTCTAATTTAATGTGCTGAAAGATAAAATGAAACTTTTTTTAATTGGAATATCTATAGTCATGAGAGATACTCTTTGGCCCAGAAAGGACATCATTTGCTTGATTTTTATGAGAAGGTTATGTGAGGTGTATTTATTCAACCTAACAATTCAATTCTGTGTCCACTAGGATCCCTCTTCAAAACAACCTCTTGTGTTAAAGAAAAATTCTCGAGTACATTTTTCCAAGTGGGTTATTTTTTACCAACAAAAACTGAAGTTGGTGAATACTATGTTGACTTTGAAAGCAATAAGAAGTTTTATTCTTTCATTGAAATAGCGGTTTCTACATTTCTGTAAATATCAACAATCAGAATAAAACCTTTTAGAGAAAAATTTGAAATCTTTTGAGATCTCAGTAATTCCTCTTATGCCTTTCATAAAAAATGCTTTTTCATCTTTCCTTTAGTTTGATCTAACTGAATTACAAGGACAGACTTTTTCCATTTCGCCATATTTTTCAGGGACACATGATGGCTTCAAAGATCAACCCTTTTAGATCAGACTCTCAAAAAATTTGAGGCTTAAATAGAGCTTATTTTAGAGGCTCATTTTAATTTCTGCATGAATTCTTCTAGCAGAAGAATAATTTAGTATCCAATCTTGGGGTATCAAATAAACATTCTCCTCATCTTGGAGAGCTGGTGGATTGTATTCTGAGAGTGGGAGAGGACAAAATCTTAAAGTGAATCAGAGAGAAACATATTTTGTTTGAGTGTAGTAAAGGAAAACTTCTTGAATAGATTTTTTGATGCTGAAGTTGCAGTCATTTACAATTTTATGTATTGTAAGATATTTCTATTCAAACTTTATTCAAAAAGATGTGCTTTTCCCATATCAATGACACAGTATTTCATTTTTGTTTATTATATCAAAAAGCATGTTTTCAACTTTAGTATCATCTTTAACGTGTCAAACAAATTAAATATTTTATTCGCACTAGATAAAACAAATGTTATAAAGTTCCTTAGGCTAACAATCCCTGCGAATTTCTAAATAATATTCAAGTTACTGAATCTTTGCTGTATTGATTGATTGACAGCTTATAGTTGATTGAGGAACTGATTCTTCTAATACCATCGAAGTATTAGACTTTACAACAATTCCCTACACTATTATTGTGTCTTGGAGTCATCTGAACTATCCATGGTTAAATTTTGGGAATGGTATTTTTATTGATGTAATTATTTTGTGTTTTTAATAATTAAATCAGGTTTTTTGTTCATATGTGATCTGCACAACCATCAATGTGGTAACCATCATGTTAGATGATTATTCAAAGACAAATCCTGGGGTCAAAGATTTGTCTTGACCGGGGATTGAACCCCAGCCTCCCAGTCCACAGCCAGATGCCGTAACTATTAGGCCATGGAGACCCCATGCAAATGCCAAGAATACAGGATTTGCGATTGCACCGTTCTGTTGATTAGTTCTGTCTTCACCTTCAAGATTAATTTCCAGGTTTAGTGACAGTAAATTTTTTGCAGCATAAGAACCTGTCTATTCATCCATCAAATGAAATCTTTGTCCATATTGTAAGTTATCGACAGTGACGAGAAAGAAAACCTTCTCTACTACAAAGAAGAAACATTTACCAATAAGCAATAGCGAAACCTTGAGCCTTTTAACAAAAGCATCATCAACTTATCAAGAAAAAGTCTACTTTGCTACCAAACTTTTGTCCAATATTGTAGCTTAGTGTGCTTTTAAACCGAAAATTCGAAATCTCGACTGTCAGATTTGATTCTTTTCGTCTACAGACCGTAGATATGATATTCCTGCTCCAAACATCTCCATCAAATCTCTTATCAACAATGCCTGTTTCTTTCCTTCTTAGGTCAATTACAATCGGCTTCTTTTTCATCATATAGGAAACTAAAAAATTCATTTCCTCCTACATATTTTCATTCATGCATATTAACATTTTGTAATTAGTGTGGAAGAATATCGAAATGTTATTGAAATCTGACCTCATTATTGGTGCTGGGTAAATATACAATAGCCGTAGCTAAAAAACAAACTGGCCTTATGGTAGTTATTCTTCATGAATATTGACAAAGATATTAATGACTACATATCCATCAAACTCAATTAATAATGAGTCTTAATGCATTTTGTCCTTGAAGTCAAGGCTATAAAAGCTTTTGCGAAACAGGCCTTTTTGTAAGGATCCAGTTTATACCCTAGCCCCTAGTAGCTCTTTACTAGCTAAGTACTTGAATTCAAGGTTTAGGGGCCAGCGTCCAAAGGTTTAAATGAAAAAACCTACTAGAGTTGTTCATTTTATGCAATAAGGTGTCACTCTTGGTGCAAAGAGTTTTGCACATTTAGTCATTTTCAAGCTGCTTTTTTCTGGTTTTGTATTTCTTGATTGTTCAAACGCACAAATGCTATCAAGTTTCCTATTCGATTTGAAATATATTGTCTCTCAATAAATTTAGAAGAAATTCAAGTCAAATTTTTTTTACAATTGTAGAGAAACCCATCAAAATTTGTAGATTTTCTATTCAAATAAAAAAAAATTTCTCTTCAAGGAAAGGTTTTGTGTAGTGACATATTGCAGTAAATTACTGTGAAAGTGACATGTGACATGAATATCAACTTCTGGGTTGCTTTACATCTTAAAGGACTTGAGGAAGGGTCAAGGTAAACCAGTTTCACAATGTTTGAATGCTAAATCATTTCACAACAAACAACACAAAGGAAGAAGCATATGTTGACCACTTAAAGCAAGTCTTGTACCAACAGCATTTTTTTACATCCAAGGAGGTCATCAGTTAAAAGCTGAAATAAAAACATGTATTAAAGAAAAACTAACCAATAATCAGGTATTTTTTGTCAAGACATTTTAAATATTTTGAAAATAAATCCACATTTACTTTCTGCAGATAATGATTTCATGTGTAAGTAATGGTTAGGTAAAGCTATTTTTATATACATCAACGTCATTTTAATGGATTATGATTGTTAGGCAGTATAATGTTGGAGGAAGACTCCTGTCTATTCTCTTCAAAGTTTTTCATTCACATAGTTGTCTCATGGGATTTTCAGATTACTCGTAAGAACTGAAAACTGTTTTGTATTTGAAATCTTATTTCATTTTTCTAGGGAAAGGCACATTTTCAGCATTTGATTAATATTTTGAAAATATTACGTCTGTCTTTTCATCTTACACAAGAGGATTAGCGAAAAGTTTTAACCATAAACCATATATGTCCAGCTTTCCTAATTGTATAAAAAGTTTTTCCAGAAAATCTGGAGTGTTTTGTGAACAAATCATTAAAGCCAAATAATGAAAAAAACTCAAGAAACCACAGATAGAATGTGGGAAAATCAAGGATTTTTTTGACACATTGTTCAGGAATAAGTTAGCACAGAAAAGACACCAAAAATTATACATTTATTTTTAATAAAAGTTTTGAATTCTTCTATTACTCGCATCTTATTACAAAAAACTTTTATACATACTTCGTCTCAGGGCAGTACATTGAGCCAAAATTATCGACACCTTCAACAGTTTTTATTATGAGAAAGTACTCTCTGAATGAATGTTAGTCCTTCCTCCAAGTCCAGACGTCATATTAATGTAGATCTATTGGCAATTCCCCGCACTCAAAGATAAGGCGAAGGATAGAATGACTGTATCTTATTCACGATGACGAGGAAAAGACACACAAAACAACCCTCTTTTTTACATTCAGTGATGTTTGTGGTTTGGATTTTTAGTCCAAGTTGGTATTTGTGGATCAGTCAGTATTAATAAATTATGCGTTTTTTTCAATTTTTTATTTTGCGGTAGGCTTAAAAGCCTCATAAATTCATTCATGATAAAAAATCTTTGCTCCAGTATTCCATCTAAAACTCAGCTTTTGAAGACTATTTTAAATTTTAACCAATCATTACACAGATAGCAGCTCCATTTCATAATTATTAAGATAGCTCTGAGTGAATGGCTAAGTCTCTTCACCATAACATCTTGCTTGTAAAGAACAGGCTTTCGATAATGAGTGATGTCAATGAACTGTGGCTAGAATTGGTAATGAAATTCGAACTTGGGCAAAAACAGTTTCTTCGGATATATTAAATTTTAACTGTATTGTGACTTCTCATGTAAATTTGATGAGACACTCTTGAATTTTGAATTGCTGTAAAGTTTTGCTCTTTGGAGTGAAAATAATCAGTTCTTAATAAAAACTGTCAATCAAGCTAAAGAGGACAGATTACTTATCCAAGTATCAAGTGCTAAACTATAATTCTTATTCTTATGTGGTTGCCGAATTGTTTTAGTACTCAGCTGAAGGATGATTAGTCCAGAGATCAAATTGTCTTCAGTCATTTTTCTGTTTGACCAAAATGTCCAACCAAAATGTCCAACCAAAATGAAGTGTGCTGGTTCTCGCCTGTCAAAAGTCCAGATCGATGTCTTTCTCACTCTTGTATATTTTATTTTTGCTTTTTTATGAATTATTAAATGACAACATTTGGTCTGATTGAAGTCATTATCTCTTTCGTTTATAGTTCAAGCCAACTTTGGTGTTGAAAGGGGTTGAACTCTAGCCTACAGATTTTGAAAAGTTTTCACAACTTTCTAAAACAAAACCGTTAAGGCCATCTACCTATTATTTTGTCAAGACCCTTCTTTGTTGGGCAAAATACAGCCTTCGGAATGACAAATAACATTTAGGAAGCTGAAAGAGCTCCAAAGACTTTATTTTTCGTTGAAAATCTGAAATGCTTTTTTGCTTTGACTCCAAAGTTTTCTAATTATCAATCAAAAATGCTATTCTCAAGCAAGTTGTTAAAATGAATTGGTTGTCAAATCTGCACCTATTTGATTTTAATATCTTAAATGCCCAATAATGTGCAACAGCGTATTTTATCAGAAAATCATACAAAAAACGAATTTTTTAAAAAATATGGGGTTTTTTGGCGATGAAAAAGTGCTACAATAAAGCACCAAAATCTGCTTAAATATACAAAAAACAGAAAACCAAGAGTTGAAAATAAATATAAATAAGATGCACAATTTCTTTTTTGCCCGAGACAAATTATTCAAAGCGAAAAGTCATTAGGCAAAGAGTCGTCGTCTCTGGCCATCATGTGTCATAATTTGGCAACAGAAAATGGGATTTTCATTGTCATAGGCACTCAATGGTTATATTTTTCCGAAATCATGTCACAAACATGAAGAATTGTTGAATCTAGTTAGAATGGAATGAATTTAAATTAATTTTTGGTGGGTAACTGAAACTATATCATTAATTCAGATTACTCAGATTTGTTTATTTTCAAATATTTGGTTATTAAATAGGTCAAACGGGTACCTGCCAAAGATTAATTTAGCTCTATTGAGAAAGAAATTAACAAGATGAAAACCCTTAGAAGATGACTTTGTTCAATTAGAGTTTCATTTTAGCAATTTAGTTTTTATTCTTTGACATTAGAGTGACACTATGGTTTCTTTTCATATCTTTTAATCTTCTTAATATTCTTGTTCTATAAGTGACTTAATTTCTAAGAAAAGAAATGTGTTGATTAAAAAGTCAATGAGTGAGCTGAGAGACTCCCTTCTGGTCCAAGGAGGGCAATTACTCAAAGCTGTTCAACTAATTACCCGAAGATAGAACTAAGGGGGAATAAAGTTCAAGAGAGTACTAATAACTTTTCTTCTTGAAAAGATAATTGGTGTTTGATGGGTAATTAGAGTTTTAGAAATTCCCTGTCTCTGCAATAATATGAAAAAGTTTTTAAGTCCTAAGTTTTGAATCATAGACTGCCAGCCTCAATTTATGTATCCCTCAACTAATTTAAAACATAATACCATTCTTCTTCAAAGAGAACCAAAGATTAAAAAGTCTGTATCATTCAAGATTCAATAGTCTTTATTGATTTATCCTTTTAGGATTATCGATTGATTGTCCTAGAGACAATCTTAGTCATAAATTAATACTTTGATAACTGTTGCTTGCTCGGATTATTTTGCTTTTTCTAATCCTAGACGTAATTGAATAAAAGATAATTTTTTTCTGTTCTTTCAAGAAAAAGTTAAGCTAATATAGCACAAAAGGTCTTTTGGGAGAGCTTTGAAACAAGACCTGGGGAGAAAGAATGGGAGCTTAAGTGTCAACATTTCGTTGTGCAAGGGGGATCTTCATGCCTCGACCTACTTCCAAAGTTGACAATAATTAGCCAAAGCTATTGAGAAATAAAAAATTGAAATATTTAAGACAAACAACTGGTGCTTTTTTTAGTTGACTGTTTACAGTCATGGTGTTATCCGCAGGAAGGCTTTCAATCAATCAAACTCTCTTAAAATCTCCCCAAAGGATTGATGATCAAACAGGATGTATCATAATGTGATTCTATTATTGAATCAAACATTTAGGTAAGGTACTCATAAACCAATATGTTAAAGATGTTCAATCGATTGCAAAGCAAAATAATAAACTGAAATGAAAAGTTCAATTTTCATGGTTTAATTTAGTAAAAGGCTTTTTCACTTTTCTTCGACAAAGGACCCATATCTGACAAAAAAATCCTTTTAAGTGAATTTAAAATGTTAAGCGCAGCAGGAATGTATCTTTTTATTTTTATCGACAAGTTAATTTGAACCCAACCTGATTTTTATGAAACCTTTCATATCCTTGTTGTATTTTTTGATATTGAATAGAGTTTAATGTAAACAAGATTGTCTCAAAAATGGGTTTATAGAGAAATTTTATTTTTGGAAACATGAATTGCTTTTTTGAAACAAATTAAAAAAATTCAACAAAGGTCAAGTTTTTGGTTAGTGTTTTTTTGCCTTAAGATTCATTGCAGAGCTAAGGAGTTCTCTAAACCCATAAAATAATTGGCCTTTAAAGGCTGAAATCCTTTTTTTGGAATCATGCCAGTTACTTTGAATGCCTTAAAACCAATTCGTGTGTTCCTCCTTATTCTGTTTTACGTGGAATAAATAAAAGTGCTTCAATTATTTATGGAAAGAGAATATAATTTTTAGTTAATATAAATATAAATTTTTATCTCTTTTTTCCTGTTAAGAAATAGTTTGTAGCAAAAATTGTTCAAATCATTTTTGAGGGATCAGACAAAGCATAAGAAGAGATAACATTCCTTTTCTCAACAAAAGCATCTCTGATATAATATTTTCTCTCTAGAAAATGAATTTAGCACGGAAATTGGTGTAATATCTTATCTACATAAAGCTTGTATCCTTAAAGTGTTATCACATTGCAGATAATGCAACAAAAATCTCAATCATATTGTAAAAAATCGTATGGATTTTCAAGAGAAAAGAAGGTGCTCTTGGGAATAACTTGTTTCCAAAACCTTACTTATTTAATGACTTAAATATGATAGAAAATATAAAAATTAAAGATAGTTTGTATAAAGAACTGATAATTCTTACACTAAATCAAGTGAATGAGAGTAGTGTTGACTTTACAACATTTCTTTGGAGGTCTTTTTCAGGCATCCTTCCATGATAGTAATTATTTACTATTGATTTTTGAACATTTTTTGATTATTTCAACATGGAGGGCAAACCTAAAGACCTCCCTGACTGAGATAGACGCCATAAGATGACTATAAGGTCAACCCAGGGGTCAAAAGTTTGCCCATGTCAGGAATCAACCCCTGAACCTACCAGTTTTCATAGCCATGAGCTACAATGACCCCTATCTTGATTAAATATTAACATTGTGGTGATTTGACTTTATTTCTTTGGCAATCTGCTGAGATTTTCAGACATATTGTTACTATCAAGATCTGTTATTTTTGGAGCGCATCGAACAGGCAGACCAACATCTATTGATTTATTCTAACCTTTGTTGAATCACTTTTAATGGGACATGTGAAAACAATGTATAGTTGCTCTTCCAAAAACTTTTGATGCATTATTTTAACCTTTAAAATTAGAAAATCATACAAAGAACAAAGTGTTTTTTAAACCCCCCCTGATGAAATCTAAAGCGTTGAATTAATATTTGATTTGCTTAGGGCCAGGATAAACTCTTCCATGTTTATTTCTCCCTTCTCTTTGAACTTGTTTGCAAGATTTTATCCCTAAGGGGTCTCCTTTTGATAGGTTGCACAAAATTTGACCAGCAAATACTTTATCAATTCAGTAAGAAACACATTACTTCAGGAAAGAAAACTTTCATTTTAATCCATGAATAAAACAGCATTCGATTGTCAAATCAACATAGCTTAAAGGAGATAGAAAACTCAAGGGGAATATATTGAGAAAAGATGTTTGCATTGATTTTGGAGTCTTCATTTCACAATTGTGATTTTGGATGTTAATATTAAATCCTTCCCTTTTATACTTGGGTCAAGTATACTTTTTTCTATTTAAGTCTCAACAGTGACATAACTAACCTGTTTTAGATAAAATCATTTAAAATTTATAGAAAGAGAAAATGGAAATCTATAAATTGATAACAGCATTTACCTGATAAACCAGATTTTATCAAAACTAGAGAAAAGTAAATCCAGATTTTGAATTTATTCTTCACCATCTTCAAGTTTTGAGTCTTCAAAGTTCTATTTTTCCAATTCTGTACAAATAAAACTTGAAAAAGGG
>Ga0194133_10010823_pt1 | contig 10196 bp, 9 predicted proteins | sample TA2KigOf40mmetaG_FD_155448 | JGI IMG/M metagenome (GOLD analysis project Ga0194133, IMG submission 155448) | Freshwater microbial communities from Lake Tanganyika, Tanzania - TA2015055 Kigoma Offshore 40m | ecosystem: Environmental > Aquatic > Freshwater > Lake | place: Tanzania: Lake Tanganyika... | reverse complement strand
GTGCCCATCCTGCAGTTCGGGCCCTTCGAGGCCGACACCATGCTCTTCGAGCGCAGCGGCGACACGACGTTCGCTGACGGCGAGGGCGCCGGCAACATCAACAACGACCCCGCCGCCGGCTTTGTGATCGGCGCGCGTGTCTTCGCGATGCCCGTGCGCAACCCGCTCAACCCCGCGACGTTCAACTCCAGCAACTACGTCATCGGCGTGGGTGTGAGCGTTGGCGCCATCGGCACCGGCTTCTGCGTCGGCCGCGTCTCGCGTCTCAGCGGCTCTGGCAGCAAGGCCAAGGTCCGCGTCCTCTTCGGCATCAACTAAGGAATCGGTGACAATATGTCTGCTTACAGCGCTGAGATGGTGAACAGCCTCTTCGTGGAGAAGCTCGGTACGGAGGAGGGTCGTCAGAAGATCGCTGCCTACGGCGGCGGTGTGATTCGTGACCACCTTCGCGAGGTCAGCTTCGCGCGCAAGATTCTCCCCCCCATGCCCGTCACTCCGGCTGAGTGCCAGGTGTCGACCGAGCATGACGGTCTCGTGAAGATCGAGGAGCTCGAGCCCGAGAGCCGCGCCATGGTCGTGGACTTCCGCGGCGCTGCGCGCGCTCGTTACATCCGTGCGCCTCGCGTGGCGGTCTCGTTCTTCACGATCGAGTCCGAGCACTTCGAGAAGACGGAGCAGGAGCTCCTCGCGTACAAGATGCCGATCACCAAGATGATCGAGGAGCAGTCCGCCAACAACCTGCAGGAGATCGAGGACCGTCAGTTCCTCATCTACGCCGAGGCCGGCATTCAGCAGCTCCAGAAGGACTCCAACGAGCGCTACGGCACGCACGGCGCGTTCAAGGCGTCGCAGCTAAGCAACCGCGCGCAGGGTCCTGATGAGAACGCATCGGTGATGAAGGGCAGCGGCGCCGCGGCGGCCGTCGCCGACGACTTCGTGGTGCGCCCCGTGCAGCGCAACGACTTCGTGGACTTCTTCAAGATGATGAGCGGCCCCGACCGCCGCCTGCGCCTCGACATGGTGCTGCTCACCGAGTCCGACTACGACGACATCCTTCAGTGGACCGTCGAGGACTTCGGTGATCGTATTCAGTCTGAGACCGTCGTGGACGGCTACAAGTACAACACGATCCTCGGTCGCCGCTTCGTGCGCACGATCAAGACGGACATCCTCCGTCGCGGGAACATGTACGGCTTCACCACCCCCGAGTTCCTCGGCTGCTTCTACGTGCTGAACAACACCAAGTTCTACGTGGACAAGATCGGCAACAAGATCACCTTCTGGTGCTGGGAGGACATCGGCATGGCCTTCCTGAACCTCAACAGCGTGGTCAAGATGGAGCTCTACTCGGGCTCCGTCACGCCGGAGCACACCACGAACGGGTTCGAGATCAAGCTGCCCGCCGACGAGGAGGACCTCGGGCGTCGCCGCAGCAAGACCGACGAGGGCTTCCAGAGCCCGCTCGTCACGCAGTTCTGATGACGGGGATCTGGCTGATGTACGCGCTCGCTGCCTTGCTGATCGCGGTGGGCGTATCGCGGCTGGACTAGGGCGGGCACGCCTCGTTAGCTCAGTTGGCAGAGCTCTCGCCTTGTAAGCGAGCGGTCGTCAGTTCGATTCTGACATGAGGCATCGTCGGGTGGCGGAACAGGTAGACGCACCAGATTTAGGATCTGGCGCTCTGAGAGCGTGCGGGTTCAAGTCCCGCCCCGACGATTATTGCGTGCGTGCCGCGCGGCGTGTATGCTCGTGTGACAACGAGAGGAGACCGCTGTGTATAAGATTCACGTGAAGCAGCTCGCCAACGGCCGTGAGGCGATACAGCGACTCGGGCGCACGTACCTACACCTTGATATTCCTGGACGTGGGTCGCGCCGCGTCAAGCAGGGGCAGAGCATCACGCTGTCCGACGAGCTGTATGGACTTGTCGCGAAGCGGCTCGCGCAGTACGGCGACGTGATCTCCGTGACGCACTGGCCTAGCGCGCAGCCCGCAGCCGAGGAGCCTACTGAGGAGCCTGTCGCCGAGGTGCTGGCAGATCCGCCGAGCGAGGTGGTGGACGCGCCTGCGGACGAGGCGCCCGCGGTGGTTGACGACGTCGCTGAGGAGGCCGTGGCAGAGGACGCCGCCGACGACGAGCCGGTCAGCGAGGGGGGCGACGCTCCCGTGAAGAAGCGCGGCGGGCGCCGCGGCCGCAGGAGCGGGTCATGAAGAAGGTACAGCAGGACCTCGCGGACTTCGTCGCTGAGGTCCGCATGTATCTCCGTGACTACCCCGAGCTGAATCGACTCATCGACGGTGAGGAGACGAGCGACCGCATGATCGCGTGGGCCGTCATCGACGCGCTTGACCTGATCAATAACACGCCGCCGTTCATCGGGCAGTACACGTGCACCACGTTCCCCATGCGGAGCCTGCTGCTACGCGGTACGGTGATCAGCGTGCTGGAGTCGGTCGGTCTGCTGCAGATGCGCAACCAGCTCAACTACAGCGACGGCGGTATCTCCGTCTCCGCGTCGGACAAGGCGCCGATGATCATGCAGTGGCTTCAGATGCTCCGCGCGTCATTCGACGACCGGCTCAACCGCTGGAAGGTGGCCAGCAACATCGCGCAGGCGATGGACATGACGTCGGTCATGTCCGACTACTATTTCCTCGGCGGCTACTACGACGTCTTCGACAGGGTGTACAGATAATGCCTACCTCATTCCTGACCTACAAAGGTGCGCCCGATCTGCTCTTCCCGATGGACGAGAGCGGACAGACGCGCTTCTCTCACATGACGCTGATCACGTTTACGGGATCACAGTACGCGCTTCAGTGCGCGAAGTTCATTCGCGAGTACACCAACCGCGATGGCTCGCAGGGCCTGTCGCCCTCGCACATCGGCGCGACGTCTCCGTACATCGACAGCAACATGATCTACCTGTTCTTCCACGACAACGCGCTCGACGCGTTCACGCAGGACGACGCGGACGGGGCTGGTCTCGTCCTCGCCGACATAGAGGCGACCCGCGTCGCGGCGGCTGAGGCCAACGCGGCCCTCAAGAGCGCGCTCCTCGGCAGCGCGCCCGGATGGAGAAATTAAATGACGTGGGACGTACTGTGCGATCAACGACCCTTGGGCGGCATCGTGAAGACCGCGATGAAGCCCGTCGACGTGTACAATATCGGCTCGCACACGCTCGCCGCCGGGCTTGGCGCGGCGGGCGCGAACAAGGCGCAGGGGATGCTGGACGCGGCGGGCGCAGACCGGGACATGCGCGCGAAGGCGGACGTCGGAATGGTGGGGAGTGGTCTCGGCGGGCTCGGGCGCGAGATCGTGCACGGTCTTGCTGGTGGGGGGGTGGGCGCGCTCGGCGGCGCGCTAGTCGGCGCGGCGCTCGGTCATGCAGGGACGGGGATGTATCTCGGAGCCATGGGGGGCGCTGTGCTAGGCGGCGCCTACGGTACGTATCGCGGTTACCGCGCCCCCATCGAGCGTGCACAGGCGGTGATCGACGCGCGCGACGCGCGGCTGCATCGCACGCAGAAGACCGCGTCGCTCGACCCATCTAAATACCAGACTGCCGCCAACGTGTATTCGGTTGGTTCGAGCGCGCTCGCCGCCGGGCTTGGCGCGGCGGGCGCGAACAAGGCGCAGGGGATGCTGGACGCGGCGGGCGCAGACCGGGACATGCGCGCGAAGGCGGATGTCGGGATGGCGGGGGGCGCTGTCGGCGGCTTCGGGCGTGAGATCGGATACGGTTTTGGTGGTGCGGGGCTAGGCGCGCTCGGCGGCGGGCTAGTCGGCGCGGCGCTTGGTCACGCAAGGACGGGGGCATACCTCGGAGCCACGGGGGGCGCTATGCTAGGCGGCGCCTACGGTACGTATCGCGGTTACCGCGCCCCCATCGAGCGCGCACAGGCGGTGATCGACGCGCGCGACGCGCAGCTGCATCGCACGCAGAAGACCGCTGGGCTGTTCATGCGTCCTTCGGAGATCGGTGACCATCGCAAACTCGCGATGCTCCTAGAGGAGCGGCTGAACGGGGCGGCACAGGGCACGCAGTTCAAGCCCGCCGAGAAGACGCGCATGCTCAAGATGGCGGCCGCCCCGACGTTGAGCACACGCGTGATCGACGCGGGGACAGGCGCGTTCGGCGGGCTAGTCGCCACCAACAGGTTGATGAACCGAACTCTGTCGGAGGATTCTCCCATTCCTCCGCCGCAGGAGCCCGACGGGCTCGTCGGGCGCTTCCGCGCTGCGCGAGATCGCCTGCTAGACCACGGGACACGTAGCGCGCGCGAGTACCCGGTCACCGCGCATCTGCTCGGCGCAGGGACCGGCGCCCTCGCGCTTCATATGGCGCAGCCGCGGATCAAGGAGCGCGCGTACAGCATCATGCGGAGGGTGGGATGACACTGCCGCGCTGCACGGTGCGCCTTGACGCGACATCTCTGGAGCACATCGACGTCTTCTGGGAGATCGCTAACACCGCGCAGCGCACGCTCGACTTCACCTACCAAGTGCTGCGGGGAGAGTCACCCGCGGGGCCATTCGACGCAGTGACCGACCCGCTCCGCGACCGCTTTCATGTGCGCGACTACATCGCGCCGCGCAAGATGGCGTGGCGCAACCTGTACTACGTGGTCCGCGTGCGGGGTGGTGATGAGACAGCCGACACAGAGCCAGTGGCCCTGCGTGCGCGCCCGCCGCTCGACGCGCTCGAGATGGTGCGGCTCAACAGCTTGCTGTTCCGTGAGTACACGGGGCGCCCCGTGCTGATCTACCAAGCGCGCACGTTCGGTGAGCGCTGCCAGAACTGCTACGACGCGACGACACAGCGCCGCCTCGTCGCGAACTGCCGCAACTGCTACGGCACCACTTACGCGCGCGGCTACCACTACCCGATCTACGCGTATGTGCAGATCTCGCCGGAGACGCGCGCGCCACAGCCGACGGATACAATCCAGACACAGCAGGCGGGTACGCAGGCGCGCATGTCGATCTACCCACTCGTGAAGCACGGAGACCTGTTCATCGAACGCGAAGGCGCGCGGTGGCGTGTACAGTCTGTGCAGCTCACCGAGCGGCTCCGCTCCCCCGTACAGCAGATACTGACGGTGTCTCGCGTACCTGAGGGCGACATTGAGTACGCGCTCCCGGTCGTCTGGGACGACGCGGTCTCGACGTCCCCTAGGTCATTCGCCACCAAGGACGAGTTATGAACGACGACATCTTCGCCGCTGCGCTAGTTCACCACGAACTCGTAAAGCGTGCCGCGCATGAGACGACGGAGCACAGAGACCCGCGGCGCAGCCCTCGTTCCATGCTGCACGACGCGCTGCTCGTCGGCGCGGGGACCGCTGTCGGCGCGGGTCTCGGCTATGGCGCCACCGCGCTGCTCAAGAAGCGCTACGGCGGCGTCTTCAAGGCGATATCACCCGATAAGCGACTGCGCTACCTGACACCTGCCGCGACGGCGACGGGCGCCATCATGCCGCTCGTGCATGTGCTGCGCCAGCGCGCCGAGATCCGCGCGGACCAGGAGCAGCGCCACGTCAGCAGGGACGGCCGGTCGTGAGCAGAACTCCACCTGTCCGCCACGGCGGGTTCGCGCCGGAGCGGCGTGAGTACGACCCACTCTACGACCCGATCTACCACGCCACGCGCGTGCTCATCGGGTTCACGCAGGGGTTGTTCAAGGCGCTGCCGGACGGGCGGTACAGGTGGTCGCCCGACCCCGACAAGACGGAGATCACGGTCACCGGGGCGTACCCACTGACCATGAGCGCGATCAACAACCGCCCCGCTATCGTGGTCGTGCACGGGCAGACGGGGTACACCAACGTGGCGATGGACGGCATGGAGACCGTCACGTTCGAGACGGGCAACAAGGTGTACCGCGACATCCTGGCGACCACAGCCGTGTTCAACTGCGTGGCGCGCACAGGACCAGAGGCGTCCGCGCTGGCGTGGTTCATGGCGTCCAACATTAAGGCGCTCAAGACGCTGCTGCAGCGCAAGGGCCCCTTCACGCGGGTCGGACCCGAGATCACGATCAGCGGTGAGATGCCGCCCGGCGCGCTGATACAGGACGCGGTGGACGGCGGCGCGGTGAACGTGCCGGTCATCGTGCCGATCTTTGTTCCGCACAAGTGGGAGGTGCGCAACCCCGCGCACCAGCTAGACGATATTCAGCTCGTCACGGGGATCGCCGAAGACAACTAACAGTTGCCGCTCAGCGTCGCAAACATCTACTCTCAGCGATGTTAGAGTGCACTTCACAAGGAGACAACGCGCATGGTCACTCAAGTCAGCAAGCCCGGAGTCAACATTCGGCAGGTCTTTGAGGGGACCGTCCCGACGCCGACGACACCTCAGCTTGTGCCCTGCATCGTCGGTCCTGCGTTCGAGGTCGTTGACCTCTTTGACGCGAGCGGTGTGCCCGCCGAGTCATCGAAGGTCACGACCGCGCAGGGCGCGTTGCGGTACGCACAGCTCCCCGTCGTGGTCACGCCCGCGGAGTTCCCGACTCCGCACGCGGACCCCGCGCAGATGGAGGTGCTGCCCGCGGAGGTGGGCGCGCTGCTCGCGACGAGCGGCGCCCCGCGCCAGCTCAGCCGCTCGTCGGCGTTCCTCACCGAGCTAAACGTCGGCTGCCGCCCTGGGCTCTTCATCGCCCTGGACAGCGACAACGTGATGGCCACCAACATCAACCTCGCCATCGACGCGCTGACCCGCGACGCGGTGAGCGCCGATGTGCACATCGCTATCGCGGCGAACGACACGGCGGCGCAGCTAGCCGCCAAGATCAACAACGCGGTGGGCTCGACCGTGGCCGCCGTCTACAGCGATGGCGACCGCGGTACGGGTGTGCACATCGAGAGCTCGCGCTTCGGCGCCGCCGCGTCAATCACGCTCCGTCGCGCGTCGGGCGGCTTCTCGTCGTCGTTCCTGAGTGACGTGTGTGGGTATGACCGGTCCGTGCGCGTCGAAGGCGCGGGCCTGCACGCGGAGGACAACCCGCTGCCGAATATGTCCACGTCGCCCTTCGTGGTGCACAGCCGCGGGGCGCTGTTCGCCACGTCCACCACCGACCTCGGCGCGAACGCGGTGAGCGTCGTGGCGCTGAACGCCGTGAACATCTACCCCACGCAGCGTGATGTAGACGGCGTGCTGACCTTCGGGCTCAAGCCCGCGGTCGACTTCACCGAGCTGCAGGTGCGCGCCGCCACGTCGACGTCGGACGGCGACGCGCTCACCGCGTCCAACGGCTTCGGGCAGTCCATCACCAGCGTGATGGTCACCGCGGTGCAGGCGGACAGGCTGCGTCTCGGCGTGGTGGACACGCTGCGTAGCGTCTATGACGCGGACGGCAACCCGTCTGCCCAGCGCTACACGGACTTCGCGCTCAACGAGCTGCTCTCGGGTGGGTCTCCCTTCGCCCCCCGCCACGGGTTCATCGTCGCGCGCTCGCTGCCGGCGACGTCAACCGCGACCGCCGCGGTTTGGTCCACAGGTGACCTGAGCGCGCACGATGACTACCTCGCCGCCACAGCCGCGCAGGTCGTGGTGACGGGCGTGACTGACGCGTCGCTCACGGGCGCGGTCGGGCTGGTGGGCGTAGCGCGCAAGACCGTCGCGGGTGTGGAGACCGTCAGCAGCTACACGTTCACCGTCAGCGACACGACGCTCAACATCGTCGAGCGCCTCACGGCGGCGCTCTCGGGCGTGAGCGTCAGCCTGAACGGCGGTGTGCTCGCCGTTCAGTCGATCGAGGAGAGCGCGGACGTGTCCTTGGCGCTGCAGGGCGGCGCGTGGGCGGCGATCGGCGCTGTGGGCGACGCGACGTCGGGGACCGATCACATCATCGAGGGCATCACCGGGGATGAGCTGCTCATCTCGTTCAACGGCGGCTCTGCGGTGTACCGCATCGTCGCTCAGAGCGATTCGCTGCCCGCGCTCGCCGCCCAGATCAACGACATCATCGGCTCTGCGGTCGCGGAGCTGAGCGACGCCGGGGGCGTGGTGTTGAGCGTCACGTCTCCGCTGCTCGGCATCGCGTCGAGCGTTGAGCTCAGCGGCGCGCTCGCCGCGCTGTTCGGCGAGAGCGCGCTGCCCGGCGAGGGGCGCCCCCTGCCGGAGCTCGGTGTCTCCGCGGACGGCACGGCGCACCTCCGCGCGGATGTGCTGCGCAGCCCGATCAGCGGCAGGCCGCTCAACGAGGGCGGCGTCGTCCACCTAGCGTACCGCGCGCTGCGGATCGACCTCAGCGCCGACGCGGCGCAGCCTGGCGTGCTGCGCGTCGGCAACATCAGCGACCTAGAGAGCATCTACGGTCCCATCGACGTGCGTAACCCGCTCGCGCTCGGTGTCTACTTCGCGCTGCTCAACTCTGGTGACGGCGTGGAGGTCAACGCGCTTGGGCTGGACAGCGTGTCGTCCGCGGAGCCGCTTGGGACGATCGCGTCCTACGGGCGCGCCCTCGAGTTCCTGCGCGGGTATGAGATCTACGCGATCGCGCCGCTCACGCAGTCCGAGGACGTGATCGCGCTGTGTGACGCGCACGTGAAGGACATGAGCGAGCCAGCGATGCGCGGCGAGCGCGTCGTGATCAGCGCGCCCGTCAACGCCACACGGCGCAACGACACCGTCGTCCTCTCTGCCGGCGCGTCGGGCGCGGACAGCACCGGCAACGTGCTGCAGGTGGACCTAAACGAGAGCCCCGAGGCCGCGCTGTCCGAGGCGGGCGTGGACACGAGCGGCGTCATCCCGTTCGAGCTCAGCAGCGGGCAGCAGCTGTTCTTGACCCTCGTCGTCGGCGGGGAGACGTTCCGCCTCAGCGTCAAGAGCGTGGACGGCGCGCGCGTGACGCTGCGTGACGTCGCGGAGCTCTCGGTCGCGCAGAACGCGGACGGGTTCTACACGGGCAGCGACATCCCGAGCGACTTCGCGGCTGCTGACTTCAGCCTCGCGCTGCGTGGGACCGTGCTGACGCTGCCCGGGTCGAGTCGCCTCGACAAGACCGCCTACGCGGAGACGACGCGCGAGAAGGCGCAGCAGTACTTGAACCGCCGCCAGCTCCGCCTCTACCCGGACACCGTGATCAGCACAGCGGTCGGCGGTGTGTCGCGTCGGCTGCCGAGCTTCTACTGGGCGGCGGCGCTGGCGGGCGCCTGCGCCAACCTGCCCGCGCAGGAGCCGTTCACCCGTGTGCCGCTCGTGGGCTTCAGCGACGTGGCGGGCCCGCTGCTCGACCGCACCCACTACGACATCATCAGCGCGGGCAACAGCGTGATCGAGGTGGAGACCGCGGGGCAGTCCCCCGCGCTCCGCATTCAGTCTACGACCGACCCCACGACGATCGAGAGCCGTGAGTGGAGCGTGACGCGCGCCGTGGACCTGTTCGCCAAGACCATGCGCAACCAGCTCCGCGCGCGCATCGGGCGGTTCAACATCACGCAGTCGTACCTCGACGAGCTCACGCTGCTCGTCGACAGCCTGTGCAACAGCGCCGTGGCGTCCGGCTTGTTCCGCGGCGCGAACGTCACGCGGCTCGAGCAGGACCCACAGCAGCCCGACACGATCATCGTGGTGATCAGCGTCGAGGTGCTCTTCCCTGCCAACTACATTGACGTGACGATCGTCGTCTAAGGGAGAACACGATGGCATCATCCTACGACTTCAAGCCCTACGAGCGCTATGTCCAGCAAGGTATGGTGGACGGGCAGTTCGCCTCTGGCGCGTTCACCATGATCGCGGCGGGCCCGCCCCGTCTCGCCAACATCGCGGCGCTCAATAACGTACCGGGCGAGCTCGCCACCGCCGCGATCACGCAGCCCATCGGCATGCTGCAGAACGTGTCGCTGTCGCACAACCGCGCGTTCAGCCGCATCTTCGAGCTCGGCTCCGAGCGCTCGTACTTCGTGTCGGGTCGCACGCAGGGTCAGATCGGTCTCGGTCGCGTGTACTACCACGGCCCGAGCCTGCTCCGCGTCCTGTACGCGGCGAAGCAAGACCTCGAGGGCCCGACGAAGGTCCCGCCGTTCACGGCGCTGAGCGCGGTCGCGCAGCTCATGGAGCCGAACCCGCACGACGTGAAGATCCGTCCAGGCTTCAACAACCTGTACCTGAACCTCGCGTCCGATCTGTTCAGCCAGCCCGTTGGGTTGTTGATCAAGACCGTCGACTCCAACGAGGACACGATCGG
>Ga0194133_10010822_pt1 | contig 10196 bp, 3 predicted proteins | sample TA2KigOf40mmetaG_FD_155448 | JGI IMG/M metagenome (GOLD analysis project Ga0194133, IMG submission 155448) | Freshwater microbial communities from Lake Tanganyika, Tanzania - TA2015055 Kigoma Offshore 40m | ecosystem: Environmental > Aquatic > Freshwater > Lake | place: Tanzania: Lake Tanganyika... | reverse complement strand
TTGTATATAAAGCATCTTTTCCCTATCAATAAACAGTTCAGTATTGATTCTTTTCTTGACTGGGAAGGTCTTCTACTGGGATTTAAGCTTCACGATCATGTCTCCTCCCGCTTCCGTTCTCGCACCGCATCCATTCCGACGCCGCAGCATCGAACGCGCTATTATAATTATTGATTTATAAGAAAAAGTTTGAAAATAAAAGATACGTGTTGGTTTAAAGCTTAAAGGATAATGTTACAAAACAGCTGAAAAACTTTTTAATACATTGGGAATCCCTTGTGAACTATATTGGCATTAAAAAGCGAAGTTGTGTCATAAAAGTCTCCTAGATTTTCCAGTTTTTCATATTTTATGACTGGTTATTGCTACGAAACTTTTCTCGAACTAAAAACAAGTTCAGAAAAGATTAGAGATTAACTGAATCATTTTGCTTTTGCACCAAGTCAAAATAAATCTTCTGACTTCCTGGAACCTCTTGCTACAAAACTGCAAAAGGCTGCTTCAAGTTATTAAAGAGGCAAACAGAAATTTGCTGTCTAAGAAATGAAAAAAAAAATAATCAAGAGTTTGTGAAGCTAATTTTTCAGACCTTAAAATTTTGGTCAAAGTATAAAGAAGTAAAAAACAACATCTTATTTTTGTTTCCCACATAAATTTTGTGTAAGAAAATTGTAAGTTTTCGCTTCCTGGCAATTTTCTACAAGTTTCCTTATTTGCCTTGGCCAAACTTGAAAAAACAAACAAAATAGGATTAAAGTAGGGGGTTGCTGTAGCTCATGGCTATGACAACTGGTTGAGGATTGGGAGACGGGGATTCGATCCCTGGTCTATTCAGATCTTTAGCCCCTGGATTTTCCTTATTAATCATCTAACATGGTTACCTCAGTCAGTATTGGTGGTTGTACAGGTTAGGTTCAATTATTAAAAGACACAAAATAATTGAATTAGAATTGAACCCAGAAAAAACACTCCAAAGAGTTAACAATCACTTGTTCATGGACTGAAACGCCACAAAAATAGTGTAGGGAATTGTTGCAAAGTCTAATACTTAGGCATTAGAAGAATCAGTTCCTCACCCGACTATAAGCTCTCAATATGTAAGTCAATATCAATAGTTAGAATTTAAGTTCTATTTTGCACCAGCCAACCGGGGCCTAGTGCTGCCCGGGAAAATTTAATGCATTTTTTGAAAAGCTGTGATCTGGTGAGGTTTAGGAGCTTGGGATACCCCGTGGTTAGGCTGTTGGGTTAGCAGGGTCATACTTGTATTAAGAGCCCTGCTTGAGTTGGTGTGGAGGTCTATACAAAATTTGGTAAGGACTGGTCAAGCGGTTCGCACGTGAAAGAGGGACACAGGTACTCACACTCTGTCTTATGTATATAGACTAGCCAACAAGGCCCTGTGCTGCCTGGGACAAAAAAATTTTAAGGGTACCCATCTGAACATTTTATGTTACCCAAAGTTTCTTTTCTGCTAAGGTTTTCGAGTTTGGGGTACCCAATGGTTAGGTGGTTGACTTGTGTTGAGAACCTTCCCTGAGTTGGTGTGGAGGTCTGTACAAAATTTGGTGGAGATAGGTCCGGCAGTTCGCGCGTGAAAGAGGGACACCGACCCGACCCGACCCGAGCTTACTTTTGACCCGCAGTAAATAAGAGGCCGACCCGGCTTTGACCCGGGTACTTTCCGATCCGACCCGAAGCAATTTTTTTTGACCCGAAGGGGAAAAAATTGAAAAATTTGACATTTTTAGGGGAAATTTTCCGAATTCTAACCAAACCATAAATGGCTGACCCGACCCGACCCGGGTCAAAATTTTTTGACCCGGACCCATCACTAGTTTGGCTAGTACAATCATAAATATACCGCCTCAAAAGAAAATGATTCAAAATACCAGATGAACTTTGAAGTTTTGTTCCATGCATATTCTTATTTTTCAAAAAAATGCAGAAATGGTCTTGGAGAGTTTCCCAAATATTATGAAACATAGTTGAGAAAGAGTAGCTTCAAAATACTCTTTCTTCTTTTGAAGAGCTGCACTTGATGAAAAATTGACAAGATTTTATTAGTTGGAAAACAAAGAATGGAAAGCTTTTACAAAAGGGTACATTTAGGCTGTTTGTACTATAAAACTTACTTTCTTATTTCAGGCTTAATTAAATAATAATTTATCTTTGACTCCAGCAAGAACTTTAACAGTTGACTTTTTCATTAAAATGAAGTCTCATGAGGGCAGCACCACAAAAAGACAAGAATTAAAGTACATTAATTTTATATTTTTCCTATTTTTTCTCTTTTCTTGTAATTAAATAATACAAAGTCAAATATTTTAAATGTCAATTCAGGATGATGAAAGTCATATCTCATAGCACCAGATCTAATATGATCCCGAGAGTAACTACGGATTAGCTCTCTTAGTCCTGATTAAATATTTGGATTCAGCAACTAAGCAGGTCCATTGAAATTAACCTTAAATAATGATCTTTCTCAAAGGTAAAAAAAGCATATATTAAATGAAAAATAAACACTTAGTCACCATTAGAGATGTAACTTTTCATGTAAAAAAATAAAAGCTTTTACCAAAACACAATTATCTGAAAACTGTTTTAGTTATGTTCTAACTTAAATTGGAAAAATTAGCAAAAGCATCTTGGCCTTCTCCTTTTACTTGATATTTTTGTGGAAGAGCAGTAAAATGGCTTTGAATAGACACTAAACTTTTTGGATTTGATTAAAAACATTCCATTCGAGATCCTATCCAATTCCACAAAGAGTTCCATTTTCGGTCTAAAAATTAAAGTTCTTTGTCGGTCAACTCTTTTGCTTGAAAGGGTTATCATCCAATGTCACATTTTTTCTTGAAATTTTGATTGGTTGTCAGTCAAGTGTGCAGTCAAAAGTATAACACATTGGACTTGAAAGACTATAGAGTAATGCTTTCCAATCTATTGTAACTAGATTTGAGTTTGCAAAAATAAACCAAGAATCAAGCATGCTGACCTTAAATGGCAGAATCTTTTCCCAAACAACTTCGAAAACTTACATATTTCATTCATCAAAAAATGGATCAAAATTTTGAGATTTAAATTTTTTTTAACGGGTTACACATTTTTGCTTAAGATAAACCTTGATGCCTAAATTGCAATTTATTTGAATACTTTTGGGAGAAAGCCTTCAAATATTTTTTAAAAACATTTTTTTAAGTACGCCTTGCGACACTGCCGTCATTGTTAAGGCACACTAGGTGGTTTATTTTTTTGTGGTAGATACCCAGGCGGGAGTCGAACCCGGGTTGCTGGGATAGAAATCCAGCTCCTTACTACTTTGCCACCCTGACTCCCTATTTTTGAGTAAAGGCAAACTGAGGCCAGGAATTTTGCTGTTGAGGCAACCGAGGACAATAGGTTGCTGTGGTTCAATCACACAACCCCACTGATTGCCAATTCCCAGCCAGTAACATGATCACTCGACCATGAGAACCCCTTTTTATTACTAACAATTACTGTAAATAATCTCCTGATGGGCTGGTATTTCCTCTCTATCTCTTTTGGGTGCGTACTGTTATGTAGCGTCATCCTTGATTCCCTTTTTTGAAGGTTTACATGGCATGACCCTTCTGACCTTGTGTTTCAAACTGCGCGAGAGACAGGTGAGTGTGAAAATGCATTGTTTTGAAGAGTCAGTAATTAAAAAGATTCATTTGAACCAAGACGTCTTTGAATTGTTGTTCATGGGATTTACAATACAATCTTTCTAGACAATGCTTTAATTTTCAAAATTCAAAATTTGATTGATTAACTGACAGCTTTTATTAGAAACTACTTATTCAAATATTGTGAACAATATTGACTTCACAATAGTTCCATCAAAAAGAAGGATTAAGAGAATGTTGAAGTTTTGGCAAGTAAAGTGTTAGTTGATATTCTTTTTGACAAGGACTACAACAAATCTGATGATACAATAAAGAAAAACCTTAAAGTGCATTTTTATATGACAACAAATTTTCGATGAAATCAATTGATTTGATTTATTGACTTGATTTTGACAAGGTCTAATAAAAGTATTTGTAACTGATTGATTTCAAAGCTATTTCATAACAATCTTTGGAAGTTTTTGCAGTCATTCCATCATTCAATAATTTTGATTGGTTTTTCATGCTTGACTGACCTAAAAATCCTCCTTTTAGAGAAAATCACCTTTACATTACTTTTTAAGCCTAACCCAGGGGTTAAAGGTTTGCCAAGGTTGAAGATTGAACCCTGGACCTCAATGTTCTCAGCCAGATGTCAAAGCCATGCCCCTAACAGATATTTAAATTCTAGAAAAAAACCTTGCTTCAAAATACAATAATTTCTTTTGCAAAGAATTATCATCCCCTCTCCTTTTCAGTTCAAGTTCAGCCTTCGAAATTCAATTCGAAAAATCACTTGACATTTTCTATGAATGCGAAATGGGGCGATTTCTACGTTTTTAACGTGATAGGCTCGAGTATATAGTGTTGCTTGAATAGATTTCAAATAGAAAAGCACGATCGTGATTGATAATTTTTCTACTTTTCAAGGTCTAGCTGAAATGTTAGGCTTTTATTTTCATATGAGGAATTTCTAACCGGAAATAAGATCAAGATCTTCTAATTTTTCCATACTTGTATAACTTACATTAGGTATATACAATAATATGAACATACATGGAATACTTTCTGCAGAAAGATATTTGATATTGCATTTTTTTTGTTTGCCTCTTAAGTCTTTCATAAGAGTCCGGGTTGAAAATGCTTACCGTTCGGTTTCCAATGTTCTTCACCCTGCAGTTGAGCAAGGCAGTTTTCCCTAGAACTGCTGTAACATTTCCAGAGAAGTTGAGGTCAAAATAAGGAGCTGGAAGGTCACCCTCCAAAAAAATGGAATCTCCAGAATGACGTTGATAGTGCGAGGCCAATGTGGGCCTTGTGTCATACAATTGGTTGAGATCATCTTGAATGGATGCTTGTCGCTGTTGGTTGTAGGTATTTGCTGAAAAAAAAGTAAAATCAAAATATAAATCATAAAAGTCATAAAAAGGTTACAGCCATTGCGCAACTCTCAAAAAACAGCACGTTGAAGAAGGAAAAAGTTTGATTTTTTTCTGAGCTAGAAATTATTATGATTTTGTAAAAATAAAATAACTTTTATGAGTTAATAACAAAGACAAAGTTAAGATTTGAGTAACAGCAAGGTGGCCATGGCTGAGAGGTCATAAGCACCTTACTGAGAACTATGATTGTGGTTTCAAACCCCCCTGGATTACAAATTATCAACAAGGCACCCTTAGGCAGAGTAATAGCAATCTGCAGTGGCCATAGACTTGTATGGGCAGGACCCTGATAAAGGTGTTGCCCTTATTGGCTCATTGCTGGAGCATACAAACCAGATTATTATTTTAAGTGTCTTTACCATTTCCCAATTCAAGTAATTAACCTTGGTCTTGTTTCAGTACAAATAGGGGTTACTTTTATTCCTTACCAGTCAACCGGCGGGCTTAGCAATGGCCAAAAAAGTTTAATGGAGAACCAGGGCTAATATTAATGTAACAGATGATGTGGAGCAAATCAAACCCTAAATATACCCTGCAACTAGAGATGGACCCTAACCCGACCCAAGCATACTTTTGATCCGCAGTAAATAAGAGACCAACCCGACTTTGACCCTTATACTTTTTGACCTGATCCTTAAGGATCCAGAAAGTTCCAACTTTCTTACTCAGCACTCTCTAGTTACTAATAGGAGGGTATATGCGTCTGTCCATCTGACTGCTCACTCAAGAAAATTTCAAATACCCCTCTGTTTATTATCTCTTTTTCAGAGGTACCGCAATGAAATATCAACCAGATTGGACCATCCAATCTCAAATTTAAGTAAGCCATTATTGTTTTATTAGTACCCATAGCCCCCCCATCCTAGGTTCTGAGGAGCAAAAATTAAAGATCTTATTTTTGGCTAAAAAGTATAAAAGCACCAATCTTGACTTTTTTGTGACACAATATTTTTTCTGTAGTAAATCTATTGAGGATCTAGAGTTTGAGGTTCCGGAGGGCGGGAGGTGGGATCAATTGCTTCATACTTGTGTTAAGAAAGTTCCTTGAGTCTGTGGGGAATTTGGTCCATAGATTATGTGTCATTGAAAGACAAGATACACAGTCTGTTTTGTATCCATTATTGATCAAGAAATAATTTAACCTTTTCGTTATTTAATTGTGCTTTTTTTGCTCAACAAATCATTGAAACAGGTAGCAAAACTTGGTATTTTTCATTCAGCAATTTTCAAAAAAATCGTAACTTTGAATTTTTCACTGGAAATTTTCAAAGACAATTAATCATCTGGTGGAAGCAGAAAATTTCAAAACTTTTTTTCTTCAGAAAATGATTTTTCTTTAATTTTTGAATGCAGTAGATGACAGGATCTGATCGCTGGAAATAATTTGTCAATCAACTAAAATTTTCAATCTTCGAATCTCAGGAGGGGATCATTCTTCTGGCGTTTTTGCATGCATCTAAATTCAATATCTTGTTTGAGATGCTATAACCTGTTAAAAATTCTAAAGAAAGAAAAAGATTTTTTTTGAAAAACTGCAAGAATGATAAATAATGATAATCTTATTGATGTAAGATCTGCTCTTATATTGGTATCTGCCTTTTTCATCTGATTGATGCCATTTAAAGGAATATTGATTACTTAAGAGAAGGAAAAGAAAGCCTTGTTGTTATTTTCTTTCCAGCAAGAAATCTTTTTCAGATTGACCATCAAAGTCAAAACTATTTTTCTGTATCTGAAGACAGGCTTCTTCGTTTTTCGAGATTCTTTTTGGTTAGACTTTTTGCTGCCTTCAAAAATCAGTTTTCTCTAAATTGAAATGTAATTGCTTATTGTGGTCGTAAAAACTTGATGTGAGAAACGTTTCGTTTCTGCTGAACACAAGAATTCTAAACAAAGAATACAAATTCTTTTTCCAAAAAAAATCCAGAAAAATACAGAGGCTTTTTTCTTTCTCTCTACCTTTGGTTCTTATTAAAAAGTGATTTGAGCAGCAGATGAGATTTTCTATCTTATCAAGATTATTTTGAAAACATTCATGAAAAGAAACTCTGAGGGCTCTTTTTGGTAAATCCAATCACCTATATGTCACATTCAATTTTGTCATTGGTTAATTTCCTATTGCATAAGAGAAGTGCAAAGCTACAGAGAGACAAGTAACTAATAATCTAATGTCATTTTGCAGTTAACATTAAAACTCTCGCATTCAATTTAGGTTTGGTGGATAAAAATTAGTCTCTCTTCTTATTCTATAGTCCATGAAACACTTCATATTTATCAAGAAAGTAAAAGGAGAGAGAGAGTGAAAATATAAATAGACTGTATTCCAATTCACCTTGTTACAATAATTTGATTTGTCATTTTTAATAGGTATAGAGTCTATTGCTTTAGACGTAAAGGCCATGGCCACAGTTGTGCAGTCTGACCATGCTGTAGTTGTCAACCTCAAATATTTCCTTTTCTTTTCTTGTGTCAAAGAAGACTTATCAAAGGGAAAGCAAAAGACTGTGGTGAAGTGAAATGTAAATAAAGTCACAATATCTTATCCTTTTCAAATAGGTGTAAGCAGACCGACCAACAAGGAAAAGAAAACAAAAAACATTTTTGACATATTACTGTAAAAAAAAGGTTAGGATTCTTAAAGTTTGTTGCCTCATGAGATTAAGAGTTGAAGAATCAAAAGTTTGATGTAATGGTATTATAGAAAGAAAACTTTATTAGCTTCAACTACCTTCAAAAAGTCACATTAGATTTAGAAAACGAACATGTAAAAGGATGTAACATAATTTTTCTCATAATATCTCAGGTTAACCTAAAAGACAAATCTAAGATTGAAAGATTAAGTAAAAAGGATGACATTTTTTATAACAGTTTCATTTTTTTCTATTGTTGGAATGAGCAAAAAGTATCAGACAAGAAAAGCTGTTGAATAAATCAATTACAATAATGTTGCTTTATAAATCCTAGATTCATTCATTTTTTTAAAACTACTGCAGACTTGAATGAAAAAGTTTTTTTCCAAATCCTTTTTGTCAGGAACTCCTCTTCATTGAATAAGTTAAAAAATGAGGACTTGCAAATATCTACCTAAATATCTTTTTTCAGTGGTTTCCAATCTTCGTTTCAGAACAAAATGAATGGAATAAAACTTGCCACGCCACATCTACATTCAGAATATTTGAAGATCATTTGTCCGTGAAAAGTAGAAATGTTAAGGGAGTAACTTTGTCCCATTTTTTCATAGTGTATGGTTAAGAAAAAGTTGAAAAAACTTTGCTCTATTCTTGATGTTAGATGTTTGAAAGACTTAACAGGATTTAGGTCTGACATTGCATTCAAGAAGGATGGTCAAAGCGAAAAAGTTTTGTTTTCAAAAAAAGGATCTCTTATTTTGCTACTGAAATAAAGGGTATTTCGTACTTTTGATTTGAATTTTTTTAGGCATAAATTCTCCGAAATGTCCACCCATTAAGAGATGATTTGACCATAGGATTTTCACATTTATGCACAAGGCTTTACAACTGAATTAACATGTCAAGAAATTTTCCTTCTGCTCCGCCAATCATGGCCAAATTGAGGTAAAAATGTATAATTGTTCTATGAAGAACAATGTTGAGCCAGTTCCATTTGAACGGGCCACATACTTTGCTGTAACTTGTAACGATCTTTCTTTATTGCTATCCATGTAGTTTTAGCCGTCGTTGGTCTTTGAACAAAAGTATAAAGAGAAAAAAACTAAGCCATTGTCAAAGTCTTCAAATTGCTTGAAACGTTAGAAAAATGAACACAACTATACACCAAAGAAGAAAAGCCAACTTCTTTCTACATAAAATCTGAGATTTTTTCGGATTGTTTAAAAGAAGGATTACATTTGAGAAAGGCTTGAACAGCATGTAGGACCGCAATTTTTTAGCAAATAAGATTAGGAGGATCAGAGAGAAAAAAATCCGTTTACTAATCGCAATCTATGAAATAAAAAAGCAGTCTATGAACGCAGGAAAGGGTTTTACTTACTATAGATAAATTATCAAAAGATATAAAAGTTGACCCGGAAGATCAATTCGGAGAATGTTGAAGTCAGCAAACTCAAAATAAATATGCTTCACAAAATAAAAGAATCAATTTGAAATTATTCAGTACTGGCCAACAAGGCTCAGTGTTGTCTTGAAAAAGTTTGATAAAAGACAAATTCAAACAGTTTAAAGCAATCCTTACACTACCCTGAACTACCCCTTGTAAGACTCACTCACATGGAATGCTTAACAACTCTTGCCCTATTCTTTTTATATATTCAAGCTAACTTTTGCTTTGATCCTCAGGCCCTGATGGGAAGGGACTCAGGAAGGCATCTTTTTTGTACCACAAACCTTTTTTCTCGCATTATTTATTGAGAAATTGGAGCCTTGGAAGCTTCCAGAGCATGGGGGTGGGTCTAGTAGGGTTTTACTTAAATTAGGAACATTTCTTGAGCCTTTTCTGAGGTCAGTCCAAAATGTGGTGGAAATTGGTCCTGTGGTTCACGCCTGATTGAAGAAGAGAGTTAGGTACATAAGCCCAAACAGTCTGTTTTATAAATATTGATTGATTGATGATAGATATATGTAGACAGCACAAATAATTAAGCATCAACAGTGGCAACAACTTTACAAACAACAAGAAGCCCTTAGCAACAAGTTTGACATAAAAACTAAGTACATAAACCCCTAAAGAACACCAAGGCAAAACAAAGCCAAGTTACATTGCAAACCTCCCTTGCTGAACAACCAAAGTCCTCATCTTCATATTCCTGGAATTCCTTATGTTCCCAGAAATCAGGTCATGTAACCCTCTTTTTGCAAAAACAATTCATCTTTCACCCATTATCTAAGCCAGCCAAACATCCTTAGAAATAGTCCTTTTTTTGGTTAAAAATTCTTTTCTGAACTTCACCAAGCATCAACCTTTGAACCACCATGTGTTCCTCCAGGCTAAGCATTTTCTATAATCTCTTCTCCTGTTGTATTTTATTTGGAAATGTGAAAGGTAATTAAAGTACTTTCATTACTTCTTGTGTTATACTAATGTGAGGGGAGCTACCAACAGTTCATCTAAGCCCCCCAGGCCAAGGGGGGGGTGAGGGGGGCCAGGG
>Ga0194133_10010821_pt1 | contig 10196 bp, 9 predicted proteins | sample TA2KigOf40mmetaG_FD_155448 | JGI IMG/M metagenome (GOLD analysis project Ga0194133, IMG submission 155448) | Freshwater microbial communities from Lake Tanganyika, Tanzania - TA2015055 Kigoma Offshore 40m | ecosystem: Environmental > Aquatic > Freshwater > Lake | place: Tanzania: Lake Tanganyika... | reverse complement strand
CAGAAGCGCGCCGAGCGCTTGAGCTATTTGGGGGCTCCGCGCCCGGCGCGCTTGCGAAGGACAGTGCCAGGCACTATCACCAAGTCAGACTCTCGTTATGAATGAGGGACGCTTGGGGGGCAGGTCACCTTTGCCCAGCAGTAGTGCCGCCAAATAGGCGCCATCCTGGCCGGTGACGCCGGTGATAAGCGCGCGGGTCATGCCCGCCCGCCCAGGCCATGTCGGCCACAGGCGCCGCGGCTTCCTTTCAAGGTCATCATGAGCGCGCTTCTCCCCGTCTTGTGGCTCGGCCCCGCCAATGGGCTGGCAGGCTCGCCATAGCACGCCATGGCCAGGCGGCGTCCAACGCCAGCCCGGCCCGCGCCACGGCCAGCGCCTCGCCGACCCGGCCAGCCCTGACCAGAAGCGTGGCCCGATAGGCCACCGCCCAGGCATGCCTTCGCCGATAGGCCGCCCGCCCAGGCACGCCAGCTGGGCATTCCGCCAACCGCGTGGCCGCTAGTTCCAGCAGGTGGCGCGAAAGCTTCTCGCGCTGGTCGCCCGCAAAGGTCAGCGACCCTGCGTGGCTGCGGTAGTGGATGACATCCTGCTCCAGAACGATATGGCGCGGCTTGGCCAGCACCAGTCGCAGCCAGAAGTCCTTATCGGCCGAGATCGGGAACCGCTCGTCGAACCCACCAATGCGCTGCAGCAGACTGCAGCGGTAGAAGGCAGCGTTCATCACCGTAACATTGTGGATCACGTTCACCTCCGTTAGCCCGACCGCCGCACCACCGGCGAGGCGTCGTTGCAGGCGCTGGACGCCATCTGCCTCGGTGAAGAAGGCCGCCGCACCGATTACTAATTCAAGCTGCGGGTCGGCCAAGCTGGCCTCAGCCAGGGCGAAGGCACCGGGGGCGTAAAGGTCGTCACTGTTCAACAAACCAATAATGTCCCCGCGCGCCAGCCTTAGGCCTTTATTGTAAGCCTCATAAAGGTTGCGGTCGGGACCACTGCGCACGATGAGATTCGGGTATCGCGCCAGCACATCTAGCGTGCCATCGGTGGAGCCTCCATCAATGATGATGTGCTCGCAAGCCGGATGCCCCTGGGCCAGCACGCTCTCTACTGCGGCGCCAATGGTCGTTGCACGGTTAAGGCAGGGCGTCACAATGCTAAATCGGGGCTTGTTCAAGGCGCGGCGCTCCCGCGACGACGCCAGCTCTGGGCGGCACGCAATCCAGCGTCCGCCGCCCAGCCCAGACGGGGTGAGAGCCGGTCCATGAGGCTGATCCAGACTAGCGCCAGCCTGACCAACAAGGCTTTCGCGCGCGGCAGGCTCAAGGCATTCCGCTCTGCCAAGCGCGCTCCAGATACCTGGGCAAGGGCAAGCCAGGCGGCGCGCTCCGCGGCCACTTCGGCGGGGCTTGGTGCTGGAATGCGCGCCACTACTTCATCGCGCACCATCACCCCAGCACCGGCGGCTATTGCTGGCAGCAAAAGGGCAGCCAGGGCTGCGGCGCTGGTCGGTGCCTTCATGCCGGCTTGGCGCAGCAGGTTGCGGTGCAGCAGCGTGGCTGCCGGCAACGGCATGCCCGCTGGTGCCTCCGTCATGGTCTCGTGCTCTAGAAGCCGCGCCCATGCCGCCTGCGGCGCGGCGGCGCGACACAGCATTTCGCTGCCATCATCCATTACCTGCAAGTAATGCCCAACCACTGCAACGGTATTGCGCGGCAGTTGCAGCAGCATTGTCTCTAGCATGGCAGGGTCCAATAGTTCGTGACCGGGTGGCAGAAATAGAAACCAGTTCGCCGTGCCCGCTTCCAGCAGCTCGGCCAGCGCCAGGGCGTTCGGCGGCGGAGCTACTACGATCCGTCCGTCCTTTGGCCGCGATGCCGGGTGCACCAAGCGGGCCGCACGTTGACGCAGATTTTCGGTCGGCGTCATCAGGAATTCCAATACAGTCGGCAGCCCAGCTTCCCAACGGGCTCGACCACGCACCACATCCTCCCGCGCACGAGCGCCCATCTCCTTCGCCAGTCGAAAATCCAGCGGCGACCGTCGCCCAGGCACATAGAGCAGGCCGTTCACGCCATGCGAGATGACCTCGTTCATGGTTGGTGCATCCGGCGCCACAACACATAGCCCAGCGGCCATCGCTTCAAGATAACTCATGCCAATGCCTTCCATCGGCCTTGGTGCGAAGTACACATTGGCTGCCGAGAGAGCCTCGGCATAGCTTCTTCCATCGGGCGTCCAGCCCGTCCGGACTAAAGGGCTATCATGAATCGGCTTCGTCCAGTCAAATGGCACAGCGTGGCCCGGGTCCGGCGCGTCGTGGATCGTCATTCTTTCGAACGACGTGCCGGCAACCAACGCCAGTATTTGCGCGATGGGGATGTCGCGGCGCCGATACCAGAAGAAGGCGCGAAGCGTACTGAAATTGGCACTCACAGGGAAACGCGCCGGGTCAGGATAATACTGTACATGGGCATGTAACGTGGTGCGGCGCATCACCTGTCTTCGCAGCGCCCAAGAAAAGCAAAGCACCTTGGCGGTATTGAATGAAGGCCGCCAATTGAAGACGCCACCCCACCACATAGCGTCATACATCGGGATGAAGGTAACATTCGGGTGCCGCCCAGAAAGCAGCACAAAGGCTTCCTGGAGTTGCCAGATCACGATGGCATCGTAGCGCCATTCGTCAAAGGCAGCGCATTGGCGCTGGACGTCTGCAATATCCGCCTCCGCAGAGAATACCTCCACTTCAGCATGGGTACGTAGTAGCGACAAAATGAACTCGCTAGACCCCGTTCTCTTGTGGAAATTGAGGCCGAAATAAGCGATTCGCATTGTATCAAACGTCTTGAGGAGATCCGTCGCGCAGCTTTGCCTGCGCGAGAAACCAGCGATAGGTATTGGCTAAACCATCGCCATTTTCGATGCTCGCGCGCCAACCAAGCGCGGCCAGTCGCGAAACATCCATACGCTTTGCCATAGTGCCGTCCGGTTTGCTGGTGTCCCATTCGATGCGGCCGTGGAAGCCCGTGACCTTGGCCACCATCTGTGCCAAGTCTGCGATTGTGATATCCGCACCAGTACCGATATTCAAATGCTCCTCGCCAGAGTAGGTCCGCAACAAAAACGCGGCTGCATCTGCCAAGTCGTCCACATGCATGAACTCGCGCCGCGGCGTGCCACTGCCCCAACAAGTCACGCGCTCCGCTCCTTCTTGCGCGGCTTTGTGAAAGCGTTGCAGCAGCGCCGGAATCACGTGGCTGCGTTCAGGGTGGAAATAGTCACCTGGCCCGTAGAGGTTGCACGGCATGGCAGAGATGTAGTCGCAGCCATATTGCCGACGATACGCTTGACAGAGCTTGATCCCGGCGATCTTGGCCACTGCGTACCATTGGTTAGTCGGCTCCAGCGGACCGGTCAGCAAAGCGGATTCAGGGATCGGCTGCGGCGCTTCCCGCGGATAGATGCATGAAGAACCAAGGAACAACAGGCGCCGCACCCCCGTGCGGTAGGCGGCCTCGATCAGGTTGGCTTCGATCATCAGGTTATCGTATAGAAATTCGGCCGGCATCGTGTCGTTGGCGTAGATTCCGCCGACCCGCGCGGCTGCTACGATCACTGCCTCGGGCCTCATTTCATGCATGAAGGCTTCGACCCGGGCCTGGCGCCGCAGGTCCACGTTAGTGCGGTCCGCCACCAATATTTCGCAACCTTCGGCCTGCAGTCGCCGAACGCAGGCGGAGCCTACCATGCCAAGATGACCGGCGACATAGACCTTGGCCCCGCGGAGAGCGAAGATTTCGTCCCCGGGGGTGATAGCAGCGGACTCAGCCATTGCCCTGGTCCTGAAGTGCCCTCTCAAGGCGGAGCGCCGCTAAGTCGCTGGCCACCATCTCGGCGGCCAATTCTGGAAGACTGACCTTGGCTTCCCAACCGAGTAAACGCTTTGCCTTGGCGGCGTTCCCGATCAACAGTTCCACTTCTGTCGGACGAAAATATCTTGGGTCCACCTGTACCAATGTACGGCCCGTGGTGCCATCCACGCCAATTTCATCTGCGCCCTTGCCACGCCATTCGAGAGCGATCCCGACCTCTCCGAAAGCGAGTTCGGCGAAGTGGCGCACTGTATGGGTCACGCCGGTCGCCAATACGTAGTCATCCGCGACGTCCTGCTGAAGCATAAGCCACATACCTTCGACAAAATCGCGCGCATGGCCCCAGTCACGGCGCGCGTCCAGGTTCCCCAGCCATAGCCTGTCCTGCCTACCCAGGGCAATTGCGGCAGCAGCGCGGGTGATCTTCCGGGTCACGAAGGTCTCACCACGGCGCGGACTCTCATGGTTGAATAAAACACCGTTGCTGGCATGGATGCCATACGCCTCGCGGTAGTTCACAACAATCCAATAAGCGTAAAGCTTCGCTGCGGCATAAGGGCTACGGGGGTAAAAGGGCGTGGTTTCGTCCTGTGGCACCGCCTGCACCTTACCGTAAAGCTCGCTCGTGGAAGCCTGGTAGAAGCGCGTCCGCTTTTCCATGCCGAGAATGCGGATCGCCTCCAATAGGCGCAGCGTGCCGATCGCATCCGAATTTGCGGTATATTCTGGTGTTTCGAAGGAAACAGCAACGTGGCTCTGGGCACCAAGATTATAAATCTCGTCCGGCTGTGCCTCGGCAATAATCCGGATCAGGTTCGTCGCATCCGTCAGGTCGCCGTAGTGCAGATAAAAACCCGCACCAGGAACATGCCGGTCATGATAAAGATGGTCAACTCGGGTCGTATTGAACGAAGAAGAACGCCGCTTAATGCCGTGCACCAGGTAGCCCTTAGCCAATAGAAGTTCAGCAAGGTATGAGCCGTCTTGTCCGGTAATTCCGGTGATCAAAGCTACCTTACGGCGTTCAGACGGCATAGCGTTGTTCCTTGATAAATAGGCCAGAAAGCTGCTGATCGGGCTGAAGGCACGGCTCTCTCTGGCCAGATGCCGTGGAACCCCAGCATCTTCTTTTAGCAAGCGCTCCTGGCTCCCGAAAGGGCAGAAGAGCTTTTAGATTGTGCCGATGGAGCGCTCATGACCAGGAGACGCGTCAGTTATGCCGCCGTAGCCATCGATACGCTCGTCTCGACAACGAAAGAATTGGGGCGGGCGCATGTCGCAACAACCACTGGCGCACCCGACCGCCGCCGCCTTCGGGCCGCAACCCCGCCAGTTCTAGCCGTGCCTTGAGATAAGCCTCCTGGAACATCTCGAGCCGCCGCCGGTCCCATTCGGCAGATCGGTAGACGGAAGATGCATTCTGTATCGCGTAGATCTCCGGCTGACCCTTGGCGAGATCCGAGGAGGCACCACCCATTGCATAGGAGGCGATGATCCGCCTGATGCGAGCGAGCCGTAGTTCGGGATCGGCCATGACCTTAAGCCACCAATCGTAATCGGCATGGCGCCGCCAACGCAGGTCAAATTGGCCGACTCGCTCGAAAACAGCGCTCCTTGCAAAGGTGGCTTGATGCGGCAAGCAGCCTAGAACCATTTCCTCGGCCGCCATTTCCGGTGACGGCGGGTCGTACCTAAATTTACCAGCGGGCGTCCGCACCAAAAGACATCCGTAGTAAACATCGGCGCGCGGTGCAGCCGCAATCTCCGCCATCGCATCCGCAACGGCATGGGCATCTGCGAAATAGTCATCCGCGTTCATGAACAGCAGGAATTCACCGCTGGCGCGTCGGATACCCTTGTTCATCGCATCGTAAAGGCCACGATCCGGCTCGGACACCAGCACAGCGATCCCGGCGCTGTGCCTAGCCAGAATACTAGCTGTGGCATCGGTCGAGGCGCCGTCTATCACAATGTACTCAATCGCTGGGTAGCTCTGCGCCAATACACTTGCGATGCCAAGTCTCCAACGTTGTCTCAGCGTTTCGACACACAGTGATGACTGAGACGACAGGTAGGCTTTGCGAGGGCGCGCTCAGGGCCACAGACTCTGTCCCGTCGTATCCAGATCAGATCGCCACATAGAAACTTTTCCCATTTGTAATAAAAGTCGCGTCGGTTTGGTTAGTCGCGTCACCGCCAAGCGTAGGTTCCTGTAGAAAAAGGTTTGCGACGACACTGTCGAAAAGGCCGCGTCAAATTTCAGTTGCCATTCAGAGACACGCATGAGTGTCTAGTATGCTCTGGTTTGTGATTTCAGCGCAGTAAGTTTGTGAACCATCGGCCTCTTGCTCTAACCTCGTCACCTCGCAGAGACATTCTAACCCACTGTCGTGATTGTTCCAACTCTCGTAGGGTCTGGCGTTGCAGTACGCTGCGCGAATAGAGGCTCCCAAAGGCCGACGGATAATCTTCATTTGGAGAGGAACTCGCCGATGCCTTCACGCAGCATTCGTGCATGTTCGGACCAGTCAGACAATGATTCACCCTGAGCGGCAGCTCCTTGGGCAAGTTTAGAGTATAGCACTACATCGCGAAGTCGCAACATGGCATCGGCGATATGTTTAGCATCGGGAGGTACAACCAGGCCGCTTTCTCCATCGTTCACCTGCTCGGCGAGACCGCCCACAGAAGTGACGATTGCTGGCACACCATGCGCGAGAGCGAGCGGAAGCACTCCGGACTGACTGGCCTCGCGGTAGGGCAACACCATGGTGCGCGCCGCGGCAATAAGCGGCGCCATTTCTGTATCCGCTACCCAACGATTTTCCAGCGTAACGCCCGGCAGCGCAGCAAGGCCTGGGGCGATTCGGTCGGGATCTCCCGACCCAACAATACGCAATCTCGCTTCGGGCCAAACGGCCCGCACCAAAGGCCAAGCGTCACGCAAAAGGTCGAGGCCCTTATAGGCACGAAAGCGGCCAAAAAATAGAAACTCCGTGCTTTTAGAAACCTCTGCAACGCCATAGGGAAGGTGCGCTGGCAAGGCGAGTCGTATCAAAGGAAGTCGAGGCCATTTTCGTTCAATAGCAGCAGCCACCGCCTCGCTCAACGTCACCGCGGCACATGCCGCCGCAAGTTCGCGTGACAGCCGCCATTGGAAAAGCGGGGCTGTATCGCCCGGATGCGGTGTCGCATCATGAATAACCGGGAAAAAAGCAATTCCCGATCTTGCAAGACGAGGCGCCAGCAAGGGTGTCCAGGGATGCGACATCGCCGAGAGGACAACCCCATCACCGTATAGGCGCGCGAAGCTAATCAACTGTCGACCGAGGACCGGAAGTCGCGCAAAACCAGCGGCAAACCCTACAACGTTGGAATATGTGTCCACCTCTTGCCGAGGTGTAGCGTCAGTTCTGATACCGTCAATAAGTTCGTTCTGCCGTGATACGGATATAGCAACATCCGGCGACAAAGCGCGCAGCAAGGATAGCGCGTAATGCGCGCCACCTCCACGACGCCCCCAATACCACAGCAGCATTACTTCTCTCCAATCAGCTGACCTTCGATTCGCATTCAGGCTCGGTGTTCATACCAGCTCGTTAAGAAGATAACTTGCGGCCGAAAGCAATGGTTGGATTACGGGAGACAACCCGACTTGGGCTAATCGAGATTGGAAGGCACAGGGAAATTCCTACTCACTTTGCTCTCGACTGAGGATTTGAGTTCTGCTGACGATTCCTCGACAGCCAATTGACGCCACTCAGATCGAGTGACGCTAGTTTCCCCTGTCAAGTTCTCTCAGAGTGGTGCGTCCCCCAAAATCCGTCCCGCTTCCAGCCTGATCACCCGATTGCACCAACGCTTAACCACATTCATATCATGGGTCGCAATCACCAAGATCTCGGACGCCTTGATCAATTGCTCAAGCCGGGTTTCCGCTTTGGCCATGAAGTCGGCGTCTCCCGCACTAAACCACTCATCCATCAGCAGAATCTGCGGCTGAACAGCGGTCGCCAGCGCAAAGGCCAGGCGGATGGACATGCCGGCGGAATAGCCATGAATGGGCACATCCAAAAACTCGTCCAGGCCCGAAAATTCGCCCGCTTCGGCTTCAAGCGCGGCAGTCTCCTCGGCATTCAAGCCGCGATACAGGGCGCGGAGGCGTATATTCTCCCGCCCGGTTGAAAGCATATCCATGCCGGCAGCGGGGTCAATCAGGCTGCCGATTTCGCCTTCTACGGTCAGGCGCCCGCCAACGGGCTCATAAATGCCAGCCAGGGTGCGCAGCAATGTGGATTTCCCCGCGCCATTATGGCCCACCAGCGCCACCCGTTCCCCGCTTTCAATGGTGAAGCTCAAGTCTGAAAGTGCGGAAACGACCACACGATTCTGGGCATCCGCCTTCACCCGGCGGCTGGCTGCGCCCAGTAGGCGCTTTTTCATGCTGCGGGCGCCAAAGTGATACAAGGGGAATTCAATGCGCAGCCCCTCGGCGCAAATGCGTGCCATGGCGTCAGACCCAGAATGCAATGCGTGAACGGAAGCGCATGAACAAAAAGCCGGCCAAGACCACATGGACCGCCGTGTAGAATATCGCCGCCAGCCAGGCCAAGGGTGGCCCTCCCCCCTCCAGCAAGGGTCCGCGCACCGTCTCCAGCAGTGCATAGAAGGGGTTGAAGGCCATCCACACCATGGCATCCCCCAGAAGCTCTGGCTTCCAAAGGATCGGCGATACGAAGAAGGCCAGTTGAACGGCGTTTGCGACAATGGGTGGAATATCACGGAAGCGGGCACAAATCATGCCAAGAAGCAGCCCTCCGGCCACCATATTGATGCAAATCAGCAGCAAGCCAGGGATTGCCAGGAATGCCTCGGGCCCCGGCACTTGGCGGAAAATCAGGAGGACGATGGGGACCAGCAACAGGGAATGGGCTGCAACCAAGGCATTTCGAAAGGCCACACGCAGCGCATGCAAGGTGTAGGGCAGGCGCATCTGGCGGATCACGCCCTCGGCCGAGGTCAGTGTGGCGCAGCTATCATTGATGAAGCCTGCGATCCATTGCCAAACAATCAGGCTCACGGCCAGATGTGGTAGGTATTCTGAAAGCTTGAGCTTGAACAAGGCGCCGTAAAGCAACCCCAGCCCGATCAGCATGATCAGGCTGGAAAGCGACATCCAAAGCGGCCCCAGGACCGAACCACGGTAACGGTTCCTAAGATCAAGCCGCGCCAGCGCAAGCGCTAGCCGCCATTGGGATAGTCCATCTCTCAGATCGGCCAGCGCCCTTTCAGTGTGGCGCGGATTGGCTGCGTCAATGGACAAATAATGTTCGGTTCTGGGCATGGATGAAACAGACATGGGGTCTGGCTAGCATGATGACCGGCATCCTGCCACTCGCACTACGGCCGTAATCAAAGAGAGGCCGAGTCGCAGCCTTTCCCTTCCCCGCCGCCATTTCGCTAGTGCTGGCATGGCGTCGCGCGCCAGGCAGCTTCTGGTATCCGAAAGCCGCCACCTTCTCTGCGCCTTGACCGCCGCACCCCCCGTTTCCTAACGTGATTGAAGCGGGCCATGGCACAAACCAAACGGCCCAAGCCAGCGAGAAATCCCAGGAAGCCCATGGCCAAGCACCGCTTTCACCCCACACGCTATTTCAACGCAATCGGCGTCGCAGAACCCTGCCTGCGCGTTGCGGATGGCGACACCGTGGTCACCGACACAATCGATGCGTCCGGCTTGGATGCGCGGGAAATCACCGTCGCCAGCCGCCCAAATCCGATGACGGGTCCCTTCTTCATTGAGGGCGCCGAGCCCGGGGACACGCTCGCCGTCCGGATTGATCGGCTGACACCGAGCCGCGCGACCGGCTGGACCTATTCGCCGCTCGCCCTGACCGTACTGGACCCAGCCGCCATCCTGGACCGACCACCGCAGCGGCGCGTCGTCTGGAAAATTGACCGCGAGGCCGGGACAGTGCGGCTGCAGGAAAAGGTGCAAGGGCTCGAGGATTTCACCCCGCCCATCCAGCCGATGATCGGCTGCTTCGGGGTGGCGCCCGCAGGCGGGCAGGCGCTCTCCACCGCGACCAGCGCGCAGAATGGCGGCAATATGGATTACCGGCTGTTTGCACCCGGCACGACGGCCTGGTTTCCCGTCGCGGCGCCCGGTGCGCTGTTTTATCTGGGTGATGGGCATGCCTGCCAAGGCGACGGCGAAATCGTCGGCACCGGCATTGAGACGTCTTTTGAGATGGAGGTCACCTTCCGCGTGCTGAAGCGGAAGATCACGTGGCCGCGGGGCGAGACGGCTGACGACATCTTCAC
>Ga0194133_10010820_pt1 | contig 10198 bp, 9 predicted proteins | sample TA2KigOf40mmetaG_FD_155448 | JGI IMG/M metagenome (GOLD analysis project Ga0194133, IMG submission 155448) | Freshwater microbial communities from Lake Tanganyika, Tanzania - TA2015055 Kigoma Offshore 40m | ecosystem: Environmental > Aquatic > Freshwater > Lake | place: Tanzania: Lake Tanganyika... | reverse complement strand
AGAGATCGCGCACCTCCAGCACGAAGGGAATGCCCGTGAGGCGAGCGATCCAAAGGCAGGTGAATGCAGCCGGAAGCTGAGGCGAGCTAGCCAAGATCACATCAGGGGCCCGACCTGTGAGCCGGCCAAGTGCAGCTGCGGGGCCCAGTCGGAGTAGCAGATGCAGGCAGAAACTCAGCATGTTGAGCTGGCGCTTCCAGTTGTTGGTGCGGTACGGAGACACCCATAGCCAGGACCAGCGGATGCCAGCGGGGCGTTCTGTGCTCCAAAGACGCGGAAAGCGCAGCCGGCGGTATTGGCGTTGGGTGAGGTTGAAATCAGAGGCGAATACTTCAACTTGCCAGCCGCAACTCACCAGGCCCGCCGCCACTTCGAACTGGCGGGTGTGACCGGGCAGCTCGGGGGTGTTGGCGAACTGGTTGATCAGCCAGAGGCGGGGCATACGGCGGGACGTGCCAGGAAGGCGACAGACAGAGGAAAGGTGATGCGCAGCTGGTGTTCGCCCGGGGGCAGACAGCCACTCAGGCAGAAGCTTTGGCGAGGGGTGCGCTGCCCGAAGCCTTCAGAAAACCAGGTGGCGTGCCAGCTGGTTTGAATCGCTTCTGCAGTGGGAGCCTCAAACACCACACTATCCAGCCAGTCATTGGGAGCCGATGGAGCCAGATGCCACCACTGGCGGAACTGCAGGGATCGGCGGGTGGTCACCGTGTCTTCAACGGTGAGGGTGATCTCGCGTGAGCGGGCATCGCTGAGCTGCACACAGCGCATGTGGCTGGCACCGATGCGATCAAAGCCATCGTGGCTGCCAGCGGCGAAACACGCTCCATCGCTCAACGTGCCGCTCTGGCGATTTCGGGGTTGAGCTTTGCGGGCTGCTCGGAAACCACCCCATACCTCAACCGGCTCAATCCACTCGGTCTCGCCCGCAGAGGTGGCCAGGCCTAACTGCAGCACGTTGTGGGCTGCGCCGGAGCGCTCGTAGGCCCTTTCCGGGCCGTTGCCGTAGATGCTCGTGCCCGCTTCGCTGAGGAGCCACTGGCCCTGGTAGCTCAGCTCCAGACTGAGCTGATCGGAATGCACATGGGGCGGCAGGTGCGGCGGACAAGGCACCCCGCATTTGAAGGCCAGCTCCCAGCCATGACCAGGCCTGAGGAGTGTCCAACCGGTGGCTGGCAGGTCAGTGACAACGGATGGGCCCGACTCCGAGATGTGTAGAGCCACAGGTGATGGACTTGGCTCTGCGGCCGCAACCATCAACAAACGGCTTCGGAAGCCTGAGCTGGCTAAGCGCTGCCGCAGGTACCCATCGGCAAAAGAGAGCACCTCATCCAGTGGTGGTGCTGCATCCTCGGCACTGTCGTTAAAGCGGGGTGCAGCACCGCCTTCCAAGCGCACAGCTCGGGCCCAGTTAGCCATTGCCTCAATTGCGCCCACAAGCCAGAAGGGGCGTTCAGCTTGGATTACCGAAAGGGAGCAGGCAAGCTCCACAAGGCGATCGAGCATCAGCAGGTGATAGCTGGCGCTGCGCTCTTCATGGCCACCATCGGCAAGCACCTGGATGGAGAGTTCCTTTTGGAGCAGCCGCATGGCACGGCGATGCATGGCCTGAGCATCAGGACCAGCGAACTGAAGGCCGCCGAGGGCAAGAGCCGTGAGGTTTTCGAGCCAATGGTTGCCGCCATGGCAGTACTCAGGATGAGCCTGTAGCCAGCGCAATTGCTGCCAGAGCGACTGAAGCCGCAATGGAGTGGCGAGCAGCGGGCAACAGCGGAACAACCAAATCCAGTTGCGTATGCGCAAGGAGAGGGTGTAGCTGTGCCAGCCATCGCCACGGCCGGGTGGATTGGCCTCAATCCATTGATCCAGCAGGGGCTCAAGCAGCGCCGCCTGATTAGGCCATTGGCCCCTGATCAGGGCAAGATCCAGCCAGTCTCGAGCCCAGTCGAAGTAGTGCAGATGAAACTGCCAGAGGCGAGGCCAAGTGGCATCGTTCCAACGGATGGGCCAAGACAGCTCCTGCTCCAGGTGCAGAAAGTGGAAAGAAACTGTTGCAGGCCCCATCGTTGCCGCCGGTAGCGGCACCCCCTGATGTTCCAGGCCTCGTAAGACGGGCAGCCATTGAGGAGATGACGCGGTAGCACCAGCCCAACCAGTGCAAAGCCGAGGAGGCAGCCGCCGATCCAAACGCTGGCGAAGGTCGTAGCGGAGACGGCGCTGCAATCGACGCGGACCGATATCTGCAAGCGTGCGCAGCAGCGCCAGCAAGCGCGTCATCGCGGGTTGGGCATCACACGCAACAACAACAGCTGTGCAAACTGCTGCTTCAGATCCGGAGACAGCAGCTGCCACTCGGAGATCACGGCTTCGGCATTGGCCAAGGCCTGATCGGCTTGCAAAGCATCGACGGGCTGATCGAATGCATAGTCAGCAGCCTCACGGGCCTTCTGGAGCCAAATGAATGTCTCGGCCAGGGCCTGCATGCACTGCAGGGGCATGGAGATTGGGCCGGGGCCGCTGCCCTTTTTTTGGTCGTACTCAAGCGAACCAAGCAAGGACGCAAGCACCTTTTTGAGGTCGACATGGTTCAGGGATCGCCGTAAGCGATGTGCCACTGGCGACTCATGGGCTTCCACACAAACCAGAGCCGTGAAATCACCTGTGATCAGGTGAAACACGGCGTAATGGGCGGTCGAAATACTGCGCCGGAGACAGGCTTGTAGGAGGTTGTCGTCCAGAGAGGGATCATCGGCCTGCTGGCGCAGCAAGACTGCTGCGGCCAGCCATGCGACACCGATCTGGTGCGTCACGCGGGCTGTCTGGAGACAACGTTGACCACGTTGAGATAGCCGGGAGCCCGCCGCCAGGCCTGGTGGGTGAGCTCGCGGGTGTAGGTGAACAGGCGGCGGCGCCGCTCTGCATCGCTGAGTGCATCGGTGGTGGGCACCACGTCGATGCTCAGCACCGGATCACCGTCGCGGTCGCTGTAGGTACGCACCGAGTAGGAGGCGATCAGGTCGGATCGCGGCGGTTCGGTGACCAGCCAGCGCTCCAGGGCCTGTTTGCCGCTGGATCGGCGCAGGCGCCGGCGGATCACATGGCGTGAATGCTTGGGGAGGGAGCTGGTCATACCGATCCATCCTGCTCGGTGACACCGCAGAGGTCAAACACGGTGTAGCCACTGAGGTCTAGACCCTTGAAGGGGCTGTGGGCCACCAGGAACACCAGCAGATCCGCTTCAGCCAACACCTGCTCGAGCGCATGGAGCTTGATGGTGAGGTGATCGGAAAGGTTTGGTTCGCAGGCGAGCACGTTGAGGCCGTCCACCAGCAGTTCGGTGGTGATGTGCAGCGCGGGGGATTCGCGCAGGTCGTCGACATCCGGCTTAAAGGCCAGGCCCAGGCAGCCGATGCGGGCCGGGCGGCCGAGCTGATCTTCTAGGGCAGCGGCGCGGGCCTGCACCTGCTCGATCACCCAGCGCCTCTTGCCGTCATTCACGCGGCGGGCGGCCTGGATCAAGGGGGTGCAGTGGGGGGCGGCGGCAGCGATGAACCAAGGATCCACGGCAATGCAGTGGCCGCCGACGCCACAGCCGGGCTGGAGCACATTGACCCGAGGGTGGTGGTTGGCCAGGCGGATCAGCTCACGAACGTTGATGTCGAGGTGATCGCAGACCAGTGAGAGCTCGTTGGCGAAGGCGATATTCACATCGCGGAAGCTGTTCTCAGTGAGCTTCACCAGCTCAGCGGTGCGAGCGGTGGTGGAGAGCAGCTCGCCCTTGCAGAAAGTGGAATAAAAGGCCTGGCCAGCTAGGGCGGCGGCTGAAGTGAGGCCGCCGATCACCCGGTCGTTGCTGATCAGCTCCTGGAGGATGCGGCCTGGTAGCACTCGCTCAGGGCAATAAGCAATGTGGAGGTCATCAGTACTCAGAGCAGTCAAATCAGCAATTAGCTCGCCAAGCTGCTCGGTGGTACCCACCGGTGATGTGGATTCCAACAACACCAAATTGCCAGGACGCAGAACTGGCGCGATAGCGCGGGCTGCGGCGAGCACGTAGTCAATATTGGGCTGCGGGAGGCCTTCAGACCCGCTGTGGAACGGGGTGGGAACGGCGATTAGGAAAACATCAGCCGGGGCTGGTGTGATCTGGGCAGAAAAGAAGCCGGACGCGACTGTCTCGGCCACAGCCTGATCAAGGTCAGGTTCCACAATGTGAATGCGACCCTGGTTAACGATGGAAACCACATCGGGGTTGACATCTACGCCAATCACCCGGTGGCCTGCGCGTGCGAGAACAGCAGCAGTAGGAAGGCCTATATAACCAAGACCAATGACACAGCATGTATTCATTTGTTGACAGCCTCCAGAAGCCAGCGTTGGACTTCAAATAACTCTGGTACGGGTATTGGTGGCGAACCACCAGCTTCAATCGCTTTTAGGAATGCAGAACAACATGCTTGGTGACCCTTGTCTTGGGAAAGGAGACGACGTGTCCTGAACCCAGAGAGGCCCCAGGCCGTGAGTTTGCGATAGTTGTCGAGGCGGAAGACCTTGCCAGCAGCGAAAACCTCAAGCCGCTCCTTAGGGAAGGCCTTATTGCCATTTGCAAAGTAGTGAACGGTGCCGATGGAGCCATCAACGAAACGGAGGTGTATTGAAAAGGTGTCCGGGCAGGGCTTGGTATCAACAGCGTTAATCACTTGCAGATCTTCGATAGGGCTGGCGGCCAGATGACGAAGCAAGTCGACAAAATGGCAGGCCTCACCAAGCAGGCGGCCGCCACCGTTAGCGGGATCTTGAGTCCAGTGATCGGGGGGGATAGCACCAGCGTTGCAGGTGTAAATGAACGCTTTCGGACCGCTCAAACGAGTCAGCTCCTGCTGTAAATCAAGCACCAACGGCGCAAAACGACGGTTAAAGCCCACCATCAGCAGCTGCTCGCCAGTGTGTGTCGCTTGAATGGCATCGAGTTCTTCAATACTCAGACATAAAGGCTTCTCCACAAACACGTGCTTGCCCGCGGCCAGCGCCTGCTGAACTAGGGAAGCGTGGCTGTCATGTCGGGTTGCAATAACCACGGTGTTGCAGCTATTATCTGCAAACAAAGAAGATAAATCGGTGCTGGCCTGAGGGAAGAAATACTTGCGGCCGACGTGCACCGGGCCGATAGAACTCGAAGCGGCTAGTGTGTGGAAGCGAGCCCCGGCATGAGCAAAGGCCGGGATCAGCATGCGACTAGCGTAATTGCCTGCTCCAATCACCCCAACGCATGGCTGCTCAGGGCGAAGAGAGCCAAAGGCAGCTGCAGAGGGCGGAGCAGGCAGAACGATTGTGCGGAGCTGAGGATCAGCCGTACCGGGGTATTGGAGAAGAATTCCGAGGGAAGGCTCAGGGCTACTAAGCAACTCATATGCGACGTCAGCCTCCTCAATCTGAAAGCGATGGGAGATGAGAGGCTCGGTGCGTATGACTCCTGAATTTAGTGCTTGGAGCACGGCCTGGAAATTCCGCTGCTCCGTCCAGCGCACAAAACCAATGGGATAGTCGTGACCCTGTTGTTCATAAGCAGGGTCGTAGCGGCCAGGTCCATATGAGCAGCTCACCTGGAAGGTGAGTTCTTTCTTATAGAAAAGATCACGACGAAGCTCTAAGCCTGTAACACCGACCAAAACAATCCGACCACGCTTGCGGCAGACCTGGGCGGCAAGATGCACAGGCTCACTGCTGGACGTGGCGGCAGTAATAAGGACCCCGTCGACACCGTTACCGTCGGTATGCTCTAAACACCAGGCAACCGGGTCGTGGCCGGATGTGAGTTTGAAAGCCGGAATACCTAGGTCTTCGGCAAGGAAACACTTAGCTTGATCGGGGTCGATACCCAGAACTCGACACCCTTGAGCAGACAAAAGCTGGGCAGTGAGTAGGCCGATAAGCCCTAGTCCACTCACGACAAAAGTCTCTCCAAAGGTTGGCTGGGCCAGACGAATACCCTGAAGCCCAATGGAAGCCAATACGACGAAGGCAGCGGCCTCGTTACTGACACCAACAGGAATTGAGGCGCAGAGATGCTGGGGGACAACGACGAACTCGGCATGTGGCCCGTTAGAAGAGACGCGATCACCCACACTGAAGCCCGAGACACCATCTCCCACGGCGACAACAGTGCCGACATTGCAGTAGCCCAGTGCTAGAGGCTGATCCAACTTGCTTTGAATCGAATCAAGAGTTGCAAACAGACCATCCGTACGAGCTTTTGCTAACACCTCCTGAACCTTGTCTGGCTGCTGGCGAGCCTTATCAAGCCAATTGGCCTTTCCAAACTCCACAAGCATACGCTCGGTACCAGCCGAGACAAGGGAACAACTAGTCTTGATGAGGAGTTGACCAGGAGCAAGACTAGGGACAGGCACGTCAGGTATGCTGCAGGAACCAGTTTTGAATGACTGAATGACTTGCTTCACAGAGATTGAAAATCGGAAAAGAAGACAATGATGCAGATCAGTCTAGTCAACACGAGAAATAAGGGCTTTCTGGTGCGGCTGGGGATACTGAATTAAAGCCGCACGATACCGCCCTTTCAATACAAATATAGAACCAGCTGCGGCGCCAATTACACCATAACGGCGAATAAGCAACTTTAAGTCATCTAAGGAGCCTGCACCGCCAAGGATTGTCATAGGGACATTGACAGCGGACCTAATAGAATCCACAAGGTTAAAGTCATAACCAGATCTAGTACCATCACGATCAATAGAATTAATAAGAATTTCGCCTGCACCTTCAGCGACGAGTTCTTTAGCAAGGTCGATCGGGTTGCGCTTTACTTTGTGTTTTCCATTGTGGGTAAACACCTGATAACCGCCCCAGACATCACGCTTCCTTATATCAATTACAGCGACGATACTTTGACTTCCGACACGCTTAGCGGCAGTGCTAATCAGTTTTGGAGAGCAGACAGCCGAATGTGAAAGGGCGACTTTCTCAACTCCAAGAGAAATTATTTTTTCGATTTCCTCTACAGTATTAATACCTCCACCGTAGCAAAGAGGCATGCGACACCTAGACGCCAACGAAGAAATCAAATCATAATCGGGTGGACGACTGCAAACAGTGGCATCGATATCCAAGACAATAATCTCATCAACCTGCTTCTCATTGAGTATGCGGACGGCGTTAATAGGGTCACCCAGATACTTGGGGTCAGCAAAGCGTATAGTTTTGACCAATCCCCCCTTGTGGATCAGCAAACAAGGAATAACGCGGGCGCGCAGCATAGCAGTTCAAGAGTTAAGACATGCAAAGTTTTTCAAGAGCTTTATTCCCCAGTGATGGCTCTTTTCTGGATGGAACTGCACACCTAAGATATCTCCATTGGAGACAGCAGCTGCGAAAGCCTGTCCATATTCAGCAGAGGCCAAGATATTTTTAGGGGAATCTGGCACAAAGCAGTACGAGTGGAGAAAGTAGAATTGGGGGTCTGAAATATTATAGAAGAGCGGATGGGTATTAGGGGTGATATTGTTCCATCCCATATGAGGAATTCGCAAGTTAGCGGAGAGAGAAGGGTTTGTGAGAAGTTCAACCTCACCAGGTATCCAGCCCAAACCAGAGGAAGACCCTTCTGCACTGCGGTTAGCCATGATTTGCATACCAACACAGATACCCAACACCGGAACATTCTGCCCAAGGACAAGATTATCTAGTACGGGTCGCAGACCAGAGGCGTCAAGCTGCTGCATCGCCCAATCAAATGCGCCAACGCCCGGCAGAATAATGCGGGTGACTGATTCGCACAGTGAAGGATGATCAAACCTCACAGCGGGTATTCCCAAATCGCTATATATATTGAGAATAGCCTTCACGTTCCCAAGACCATAGTCTACAACTCCGATCATCTCTTACCCCCAAGCGCAAGACCAAGGCTCTTATATGCGGAAGCTCCCAAGTTGTACAAGCCAGACTGTGATCGATAGTCACGATACGACTTATTCGGAGAATCAAAGTAACCCTGCAGTTCAGTGGTCGTGATTCCCAACTTGGAAGCCACATACTGAAACTCTAATCGCACTTCATCATCATTTAGCGCTGGCAGTTCCAGCAGAGCTAAAGCTTCTTCTCTAGTCATCTGTCCGGTTAGGATAAGACTCGAGAACTGAACCTTACGTGTATCATAGCCAAACTTGCGAGGCAACCAATATGCCTCATAAAAACGAGTAAACCTAGACTCGAAATGTTTCTGTGGATAGGGCTGCCAGCCAAACTTATCGACCAGGACTTGAACAGCCAAACTCTTTTCATATCGGATATAGTCGAGTGGGCGAACCACCTTAATGCGCTTTAAATATGGCAAGATAATCTTATGGTGGATAATAGAGGTTGTCGGAAAGGTAGAGAGAGGCCGCGAGCCATATTTGCGATGAATGTCCTTAAGCTGCACGACATCAGATTGGCAATACATCCATTCAACAGGGTTTCGTATGCATTCCGTAGAGTAGTTGCCGCCTGTTAAGATGTAGCTAACACCATGCTTCTCAGCAAAGGAATACATACTTGCAAAGAAGGCATGGTCCTGAGGTGTGTCAATATGAGGAACTCCTGACTTAAAGAAAGCAAGTTGAAGATCCTTCATTTCTTCCCAGTTAATCACCTCCGTAAAAAGGTCCAGGCCCAGCTTATCTACAATACACTCAATGTTGTTAACAGCTTCTTGGCTATTCCAACCGGCATCAACGTGAAAAACAAGTGGTCTAAGACCAAGGTCAGTAGCCAAATAGGTTAAATAAGAGCTATCGACGCCTCCACTCATTCCGATGATGCAATCAAAGTCCTTTTTGCGCCCAGCTTTTTTTATAGTCTCTACAAGGCGCAGGAGATTCAGCTCATTTGAAGAGTCATTACGCCATCTAGGGGCAATTTTCTTATCAAAGGTGTTGCAGTGGTCGCAGACTCCAGATTCATCAAAAGTGATCTTTGTATCTGTAGTGTCCATGACACAGCGGTTACAGATTCGATGCCTGGGGACAAAAGTCATGACTCAAAGAAAGGCAGGAAAAGAGAGGAAACCATTGCATCCCAAGAAGGCTGTGAGTTCAAGACATCTTTTGATGAAGAGACTAGTTGAGTTCGGAAGTCAGGATCATTAGAGAGTCGAAGAATCGCATCAGCAATTGAGATTGCAGAATGAGGGTCAAAGTAAACAGCAGAATCTTGACAAAGATCACGACAGAAATGCCTGTCACTTGCTAACACAGGCAAACCCAATGAGAACGCCTCGAAGAAGACGCCTGTAAAAGACTCAAGTAACGAAGGCAAGATTAGTGCATCAAAGGCAGGAAGGAATGAGGGGAGCTTATCATAAGGGACAGAGCCAACATTATAAATACTAGAAGGCGACCGCATTATCCGATCATTAAGACGGCTTGCACGATGAGATTGTGAAGGATCAAACGTCAAGAAAATGGTGATATAAGCACCATATCGATACAACACCTCGGCGACATCAAGAAGTATTTCAAGGTTTTTATGTGGATAATATCCCGAAAGACAGATTATATTAAAAGGCTTTTTGTCATTCTCGTGATGTTTGGTGAAAGAATGATATAGTAGATCAGTGGTGTTGGGGAGTACCAGTATCTCATCCAACGGAATCCTATACTTCTGAGATAAGAGCATCTTTTGAGTCTTTGTTTGAGCAACAACAAGCACACTTCTTTGGGCACAGAAAAGAGCCAAGAGGAACAAGGAACGCTTGAGAAGCTTATAGAAAGAACTGGAACCCGAATACTTCAACAAGTCAAGCCAACTAGTTGTAGCAAACGCCCAGTCAAAGTAGAATATTTGTTTGCAGGGGCAGAATGGAACAGGGATATCACCTAGGTTTACCAGGATAGACGAGGTCGTTGAAGTACTAAGGCGAGGAAGGTAGAATAGTAGAATATAGAGCTGCTCAAAAGGGCCGAAGTAGACTTGCGAGGGCGTAATAAAGGTGAAAATTGCTTCTGTGTAAAAAGGTTTAAGTAGAGGGTAAGACTTTGATGAGCAGATAACATAGATTCTATCGAAACGAGATTCGTTTTTCTGTAATGTACTAACGGCTGATAGAAACTTACGAGCTACGGATAAGCCACCAGAAGAGTGAGAATTAAAGCAGTTGACAATTACGTTCATCTAAGGCAACGGCAAAAGCTATCCGTGTAAAGAT
>Ga0194133_10010819_pt1 | contig 10199 bp, 8 predicted proteins | sample TA2KigOf40mmetaG_FD_155448 | JGI IMG/M metagenome (GOLD analysis project Ga0194133, IMG submission 155448) | Freshwater microbial communities from Lake Tanganyika, Tanzania - TA2015055 Kigoma Offshore 40m | ecosystem: Environmental > Aquatic > Freshwater > Lake | place: Tanzania: Lake Tanganyika... | reverse complement strand
GATAGGAAAAGTTTCAGTAAGGAAAAAATATGGTATAATATATGAATGAGAGCATTATGCTCTAAATCGTATTTTTAAGATTTTCACGATTTAAAACCTACTCGTTTGGAAAAAAACCTCATTTTGTTTTATGTGCAATTCTTCATTTACGCTGGAGATTTTAAACATCAAAAACCAAACACCCCTTGCCATTCATAGGGTATCATCCATTATGTAATTGTTCATTGGTGGTATGTTCTTTCAACAAAAGTAATCAACCTAATAAAAATAATACAACTCCACACAATTTATTCCACACCCAGACCATTCTAATACCCATCCCTCACCGCCTTGCCTACCGGAAATCTCGGCTTACCTTCCTCCGTCAGTTCCTGATATACCACCGTCAAGTTCTTACCGATATACGATTCTCCATTGCTGAACCATGCGCGTCTTTGCTCCATAGTCCCGCGCGGACGAACCGTGAAATCCTTACCATCAGCTGTCTCGCACAACCAAATGACCGCCCCCGCATCACGACCTTCACCCTGTGTGAAACCGATGATCCGATACTCGTCTTCCATGAATTCCTTGTATTTCTGAAGATCATTACTTCGATAATTGGCACGATACACACCCGCTGCGTTTCGCAACATGATGCCTTCATACCCCGACTCCACGAACTCGGCAAACAACCGACGAAACTCGGACAGCACCGCGATTTTTTCGGTGCGAACAAGAACGACGACCGATGTCGCCGCCGCTGATGCCGCCCCTGCCTCCGTATTACTTCGCAGGACACGCCCCCCGGACACCACCCCCGACAACGACGACGCCGACGCCGAATGTGTATCGTTGGCGACACACCCACAACGCCGAACCGCGGCAGAGAGCAAGTCGATTCTCTCGACAAACGGCATATCATGCCGCATATGGTCGTAGATATCATAGACGTGATATTTCACTTTTTTTAGTCGTTCGATATCCGCGGTCGTTATTTTCTTCTTTTTGATGAGTCCAGCGAGTTCTTCAAACGGCATTTGGTCGGTGTATAACTCGCCGTCGATGACAATACTCGGATGTTGCGAGAGATAAGGGCGAAGTGCTGCGGCAATATGGGGAAGACCCGTAAAGAAGGCACCGGTGCGCGATTGAAGGCACACAACAAACTCATTTTCTGCGCGTGTCGCATACGATACACAACGTAATCCATCCAACTTAGGCTGGACGAAACAGGGGAATTTGATGACCCTTTTCTTTTTAGAGCCGGCCTCAAGGTCCGCTGGGTCGAACGTTTGCGCGAGCATCGGAAGGAATGGTCGCGTGAATGAAGCGTTGTCGCCGTCGTCCTCCACCCCATCACCACCACCGTCGCCGCCGTCGAAGTCATTCCCCGAAATATCGCCGTATCCTTCACCATAATCCGCGGGTTTGTTCTCGGTATATGCCTCCTTCTCTTTTTTGTCGAGCCATTTGCGCCGAGTTTCGGAAATACACTGCTCGAGAGGCGTAGTTTCGTTGGAACGACCGATATTTTTACCGGCTTCACACTGTCGAAACGCCACCTGCTGCTTTCCGTTGATATATCCATGCGTAATACGCGACGCGACAGCGCCCGAGGCCGAGGCCGAACTCTGAATGACCGCCGCGGTCCATACTTTTATTTTTCCGTTTTTGTCCTGCGCGTATAGTTTTGGAAACGAATGTTCGACAGTGTAGTCGCTATAATCCATGGTTGAATGCGAGTGAATCCGACGATGATATATTCATCACATAGACGACGTATGATTTCAATTTAATCATAATGACCCAAAATGCGTCATTATAATTCAAATACTAATTCCACCCGCTCGCGATTCCATTCCGCTACGCTGCCTCTCGCGATTCCATTTCATTCATCATCATCATCTTCAAAACACGCCGGATCGATTCTAGCCACAATCGATCGTAAAATATAATTCTCCTTCTTAAGTTTATTATTATTTTGAATGAGCGAGAGAATCAAGTATGTCATTTTCTCAAGAATAATTTCGTGTTCTTCTTCTGGACTGACTTCTTCAGGTGGTGTCTCAATAATCGATATTGTGCGTGTCGGATGATTATACACAGTAGTGCCGTCTTCATTTACACTCGTGCTTATTCCTGTCAGTGGACCCCCTCCAGGCGCAGGTTCATCACTTGTTAGAATAATTCGCCCTTTACAATACTCCTTGGCTGCCGTAACAACTGCCTGAACAACATCTTGTGTCTCTTCTGAACGTTTTACATATTTAATATTGAATGACGCATTATGTTCTTCATTCCCAGTATTCGATGTATTATTTGTTACGACCGTATTTGTGCTAGTTGGTGCTGCCCCCGCTGCCGCTGCCGCTGCCGCTGCCGCCGTTGCTGCCGCCTCCGCCTTTTTTTTTTTTTTTTTTTCTTCTTTGTTTCCTCCTTCCCCTTTTTTTTTTTTTCTTCCTCCTGAGATTTAAGAATCGCTTGTAATCGTGCTTGTTTACGTCTCTCTAATTCTTCAAGATCCTCCTTCGTGAAATTCGCGGTAGGTTTAAAACTAGTAAGTGGTATCGTAAAAAACGGACTTTTCGTTATATCATCGCTATCTGGCGCAGCCGTTCCACTACTATTTTTCACAGCCGCCCCCGACGCCGCACCTACCCCGCAACGTTTGATATGATTATTTAATCCTCCCTGATGTTTATATGTCTTTCCACATAACGAACACGAAAGCATCTCTCTATATTTACTCCTATATACGAAAATCATTCTATATTCCTTTTATCTACGGGAGCAACCAACTGTGAAACTAATGCCTGTATTGTTTCCTGCTGTTTTTGAAGTAACACCATCATCTCTCGATTCTGTCGCAATAATTCAGAAATTTCAGACGACGACGACAACGACGACGACGACAACGACCACCCAGAACCAGTATCCACCTTCACTTTACATTTCGCAAGATGCGCATGATACCGCCCCTCTTGCTTATACACCTTATCACAATATTCACAACTGAATTCCGGTTCTTTCGCACATACAACACAAACCAAAAACACGATCATCGCATAAAAAGCCTGAAGTTCATCATCGGTTGTTCGTGTTCCTAATTGGTGATGATCCATACAAACACAACGGCATTCTTACATCTTACACCACATATTATTCTTATATCGATTATCGTGAGATAAGATACGACATAAAAATATATCACGAGAAAATATAATTAGATACGAACCGCGACAGGATGGAGCATCCCTACCGAGTTCATTCATCGATCGGATTCGGGTTTTTACAATTATTATGTATGGCGTCACTCGCATATCCTAGCCCACAACCACCGGTGTATCATAATACCGCAGTAATAAGATTAATGGGAACCGTATATTTTACGATATTTCAAGATAAGCCGATATATTTAAAACTGGAATGCGTATCAATATTACTTGAGATGATTTGTGACATACTATATATCAAATATATTATTGTAGATTATACATACCTCTTTGGACTAATCGACATTTCAAGTAATGCGATAATTTTCATTTTTGTAGTATTATCGTTACAAAACGACGACAGCAGCACCGCCAACACGAAAGAAATCATGAATAAAATAAACGATTTTCGAACGAGGTGTGTGACTTGTTGGTTCGGGTCAAAACAAGACGCGTTGCCACAACAGCAAGAGCAACCTCTCGAACATTTGGAAAGGACGGACCGACAATACCACAGACACGGACACGGACACGAACACGGACACATTTATCGTTCGATACCGAGCCATGACCATGAATCACATCAACCGGTTTATACGTTCGGTGGAAGACAAGCATTCAAACCGAGTTTTTATAACTCATCATGGGGTCGAGATTATATTCAAGCACAGGTGGAAAAAGAATTCGATACAATCGAAAAACGACATACAGATATCGGCGAAATTGGCATGATTACAAGTTCAGACGGAACAACGCAGTATATTCGGTTTGACGACATTCCACCCACACATGACAACTCGACCGGCATACGTCATTACGCAAATCTCTTTGTGTCGCCGTATTTTACGAGAGATGGATCGCTGATCACATGGTTTTCGGGTTGCCCAAAAATAGACAAAATTGGAGTATGTTTATTCATATATAACATAATACAGTTCATATATCAATTGATGATGTATACAAGTATTATTACGAGTTGCCGAGAGATTACGAACATTACGAACAATACTAGCAGTAGCACTAGCACAATCCAACGATTTCTTTGCTAATACACCAACGACTTATACTTGTAAAATAGATACGCCGAGAGAGCGAACAAGGATCCACCCCATGTTATATCGATGAGCGCGGTCATCGGACTCCAGTTACGCAGAATGGCGAGTGTCGTCGTCTCATATACACCATATACGAGAATACCGAGGAAAAATGCGGTCTTGATTCCGTCGTTGAGCCGCATGGTTTGGATTGCGGCGGCGGCAGATGTAGCGTTAGGAACTATGATGTGCCGCAACACGAAATAATACAATCCGACTACGATTAAAGCATAACATACCACCGCACTAGGAATATTCACCTTCATAGCGGTTCCTTGGACAATCATGACCTGTCGAGCAAAAAGGTCTTTTGCGGTGTATAAAAATACGGCATCAAGCGCCAAAATAATCACCGCCAATACGATTATATCTTGAATAATCATGATTCGCCTATATATAGCACGATGGATTATATTTATTCATCAGTGCTTCACTTTGTCACTGTCGGTCCGTCCGTCGTTCCGGACCATGAAATAATCGGTGATAAATGTCTTCTCCAATAACTCATCTAAATAATGATATCGATCTGCGTACGTATGTTGCGATGAATCTCGATGAACCTTTTTATTATGATGATCGTCGTGTGTTGCCTCTGCGGCTGCATCCCCCGCCACGTATTTCATATCATCCAATACTACGAACTTCATTATTGTGTTTGTAATATATATACACAATAATTATCGCACATACAACGATGCGCGCTGCTACACGAAAGAGTAAAAAACGTAATAGTAACATGAAACCACGCCGTCGCACACAAACCATTAAAAAATACGAAATCGTTGCCGACGATACAACAGAACAACCCATAATAGAAAGTCATCGATTCATGTCAAGTATGATATTTGATGGAAATACACTTATAACGAAAACACAACAAGATGATGAACCAGTGATTGAACGTAAATATACAAAAGAACAACTTGCTCGTGAGATACCAATCGGGAAAGAAATGGTTGATATGTATTTAGATGGAAAGATGCCGAAAGAGTTACAAGCACATCATCGCCGTCAGCACCATTACCACGATGACGATAAAATGAAAGACCGAAAACATGATGAATCGGCGATATTCAATAACGTGTTAATAAGCCCCGCTGATTTAGGGTTATTACCTCCAGGTCAACGTCAACGTCAACGTCCACGTCCACGTCCAAGCAGTAAGAAAGAATCGCATGATCGAACAAAGAAATTGAGACGGCGGCGCCTACGACAATAACGTAATTTCGCGTCATTTTGCGTGATTTATTTTTGATAGTTATTATATATCACGCACCAAGTAAAGCGTCGTATATAATAAACCGACTCGATTCATGTCCAACAATGGCAATAATAATTGGAAGAGGATTGGCGGATTTTCACGAACAGGAACCCAAAATTATGTTAGAACAACGGACGCGGCGATGGGCGGAACTACATTCGGTGGGTCAACCGACGTCTCTTACAATACAGGAAATACAACATTTCGAATAGGAAATAACGCAGGTGTGATTTTTATCAACGGTGATATTGATATGTCGGGTGGACCGGGTGTAGCCGCCCCGATTAACCGCGTTCGAAATGTGCGCGATCCCGTTCTCGATCAAGATGTCGCAACGAAGTATTATGTGGACCGAACGATTCAAGCGATTCAACAACAACAACAACAGATTGGACCGACGGGGCCAGAAGGTCCGCCTGGTATTGGATTGGCCGGTGATCCAGGAAACGCAGGTGATACTGGACCAACAGGTGTAACTGGACCGGTTGGCCCAACAGGTAGCTTCGTGGGTGTTCTTGGACCGACAGGCGCAAACGGCGCGAGAGGAGCGACTGGCGCAAATGGCGTTGCTGGTGCGACTGGCCCGATTGGTCCGATCGGCGAAAAAGGCGAACAAGGTGTCGCCGGTTCTCAAGGAATTCAAGGATCGAACGGCACGATTTTATGGCTCAATCCCGACGGCGATTCCGTATCGAATGAACTCATTATTGACTCATACAATCTTTCACAGACGCCGATTCAAAGCACGATGCGAACGGTAGGGCCAATTTCCGTAAGTGCGACATACGGTAATATAAATAAAACGATACCGGTTTCACGGTTCTGGAATACAGCAGAGAAAGTATCCGTTTTAGCGTGGATTCCAAGTGGTGTATGGGTGCTCAATATCTACGCGGCGGTTCCTTCTAACTCCGACGCGAATCAAGTATCATTATATGCGGCGGTTTTCATGATAACCGGAACATCGAATCAGCCATCACCTGACAGTTTGATTATCGAAACCAAAGAAGGCGGCGATTCCGGATATTATCCTCCACGCGCAGCATATCTTCCGGACCATATCAAATATATAGGACGAAGCTGGGATCTTGGTAATACTCAAAATGTGCTTGATTCTACTACCGATAGCGCGACCGGCGCAATTATTACAAGCACCGCGAAGAAACTATACAAAATCCAAATGCCCGTTGATTTTGTCACACTGAAAGACGCAAGCGGAAATTCAGATAATGTTTATGTTCAGCTCCAAATTTACGCAAAGAATACGAAACTCGCGAATCAATCTGCGAATGTTTTATTGTATTATCAGACGAATCTATCCACGTCTGAAACCACGTATTCATATCTTCAGACCACATTCGGCGCTGTTGGACAGATTGGACCACAAGGAAGAACAGGCCCACTCGGCCCCGCTGGAGCAAATGGTCTACCCGGATCAACTGGCCCGTTTGGTCCAACAGGAATCCCAGGTCCAACCGGTAATACTGGACCAAGAGGCCCAGAAGGATTTAAAGGAGCAACTGGACCAACTGGACCCGCGGGGCATGCCAACGCGGTCGGGACGCAGTTTTCCGTTCAATACAGGACAAATCCTGCGCCAGGAGGAGAGACCGATCCAAATGGCAACTTCGGGGGATCCGGCAATTTTCGGTATATGGCGAACGGCTATACAACAAACGTATCCGACGCAACAACGGGGACGGTTGTAATGAATGACCTCGCATGTCGGTCGATCCATTCCTCTTTTTACGTGGAAGACCCGTCGATTAGCGGCCCCACCACACGCCCGCGCACATTCGTAAAAGGCGGCGAATCCAACGGAAGTTACGTCGTTCTTGCTTCAGGAAAGGATACAATAGGAGGAGGCACGACGAATTCGCCAGCAACAGTCGCTGATATCACCCACGGGATTAAAATTATTCACGAGATGGATACAAATCCGCCTACCGCCAACATCAATTTACACAATAATGATAAAAATTCCGGGAAGGTTGGTATGAAGTTTGACCTGACAACCGGAAATATTTCTGCCGGAGACCGGTTTTGTATTGTAAATTCGGATGGTTCGGTTGGCGTAGGTGGCATGACGTCGAGCGAAATGACCGCCGTAGGTCAAAGCGGTCTAAACCGTATGCTTCATGTAAGCGGAAACGTGATGGTGGGGACACATCCAGCGGCAAATCCATCAAAAACTGCGTCATCTGCGATGGTGTTATTCAATCAGGCAACAACGGCGCCGACGACGACGACCTATCCAGGAATGTATCATCGCGGTGTTCAAGGTGCGACGGCAACCGCACTCAATCTCACGGATACGTCTGGTGGGTTAAGCATTACAGCACCAAATTTCATCACATTTCAGACTGGAACAACTAATCCACAAAGCAACTCGATCGTGATTAATTCGGCGGGTGATTTTTCGGTGATAGGACGTGCGAATCTGAATGGCGCGGTGAGTATCGGCAATAACTTCGCTGACACTTCAACGCATGGATCGGTGAAATCGAACCTGGATATTAACGGAACGACACACATGAGCAGCACAGTTACATCATATACCGATAATCCGCGTATTAAATTAATTTCTCGCGCGATTGACTCGGCGGCGTTAATTCCATCACTTTCACAAAGCACGAATGAAATCCGCGGCGTTAATGAGTTAGAGAATTCTGGGTTTCTTAGGTTGACAGCGCAAACTCCGGCAAAAAGCTGTATTGATCTGACCGGAGATAATACATCATCGACGAACAATCGTTATAGTAATTCGATACGATTCAACACAGCGAATGGCGAACGCATGATTATCGATGGAAGCGGGAATGTTGGAATAGGTCTCACGACGACGAATCCGACAGTTCGGTTAGATGTAGCGGGTGCGGCCAAAATAACCGGAAATTTGGATATGAGTTCTTCAGGCAAAATCGTTAATTTGGTAAATCCTACGATTGCCCAAGATGCTGCTACCAAATCTTATGTGGATACCATTTTAACCAGTGGTAGTATAGTGAATAACCCTACGGTTGCGGACGCAGCAAATACGAATACTAATTACCGTATACTATTTACAACGGCAACTTCTGGAAGAGCAACCCTGAATAATGACGGGGAATTATATTATAATCCGAGTTCTAATAGCTTGACTGCTACAACTTTTAATGGGAATGCGACGAATGCAATAAATGCTGAGTATGCTTTAAGAACACCAAGTTACAAATTTACTATAAACGGTGGTGCAGGTTATTTCAACGATATACCAACAGATACGATGCTATATATTAAAGACCAAGGATGGGGATATGGACCAATTATTACACTAAGAACCCACACCAACGAGGATTTTGTAATAGGAATGGACTACGGAACAGCAAATTCTTATGTATTGAACAAAAATAATGGTTCTCTGCGTTTTGGAACAAATAATGCTGAGCGAATGAGAATCACAGCATATGGCGAGGTTGGAATCGGGACAATAAATCCTCAAGCCACATTACACGTAGCCAACAGCAGATCTTTCAACCTAGCAGGATACTCCATCAACTTTTACTCTTACGCGGCTAATGTAGGAACTTGGACCTCGCGGTGGACAGGCGGAGGTACTTATAATATGGGAATTATATGCGATGGAGACATTTGGGTAAGAACTAACTACATTTGGGTATCATCAGATAAGCGTATCAAAACAAATATCAGAGATATTGATGGTACAACCGCATTATCACAGATTAGACAAATACAACCAAAGATATACAATTATATTGATATCACAAATGGAAATCAAGATATATACGGTTTTATTGCACAAGATGTAGAAGATGTTATTACCTATTCATCTAACATAGTTAAAGATTACATCCCCAATATTTTCTCTAATGGAGATATCTTCATAATTGATCAAGCAAACCATATCTATGATATCTCAACCAAAACTGAATTCAAGCTTGAAAAGGTATTAGATACTAGCGGAAATGAAATATCAAATTATAAGATAAAACTTTATGATTATGAGAATAAAGAGTACATATGCACAGTAATAAAACACATTGATGAAAAGACAATTCGTGTAAAATGCGATAAAGAGTATAAATTTTCAACAGTTGAAGAATATAAAAATAATGTATTCATCTACGGGCAAGAGGTTCACGATTTCCATAACCTTGACAAGAATTCTATTTTCACCGTCGCCACCGCCGCCCTCCAAGAAGTCGACCGCCAACAGCAGGCGGACAAAGCGCGGATTGCGGAATTGGAGGCCACCGTCGCCGCCCAACAATCTATCATCAACGACATTCTCGAGAGATTGAAGAGAAACGGAATGTAATATAGTAAAAATACCACTACCGCGCAACAAATGCAGGTTACATGGGTACGCCACTTGAGCCACCCCGTCGCTGAGGTGGGCGGACCCCCCTCATCACAGCCGCCAAGCCTTCATATCCTTCCACAATTTCGCCCTCACCTTCGTGACAATCGCCTCATCCGACAAAGCACCCCCCATCATCTTATCCGCGTATTTATTGTAAAGCGTAGCGAAATCTTCCGACAAAACAGTATCGCCCCCAACCGGAGTTCTTGGCTCTTCTTGTGCGATATCATCCGCCCCCGCCGCCGCCCCCGCCCCCGCCGCCCCCGACGGTATCGAATACATCCCAT
>Ga0194133_10010817_pt1 | contig 10200 bp, 27 predicted proteins | sample TA2KigOf40mmetaG_FD_155448 | JGI IMG/M metagenome (GOLD analysis project Ga0194133, IMG submission 155448) | Freshwater microbial communities from Lake Tanganyika, Tanzania - TA2015055 Kigoma Offshore 40m | ecosystem: Environmental > Aquatic > Freshwater > Lake | place: Tanzania: Lake... | reverse complement strand
CTAAGAAGTTTGTTGTGTTGCATCATAGCATCCTTGCAGAGGGTATCAATGTCTCTGGACTTGAGGCAGTTTTGTTTCTTCGCAACATGGACTTTATTGGCATCAGTCAAACTATCGGACGTGTCATCAGGTTGCATCATGACGACGCAAAAGGACTTCGTGATGGTTTGATTCAACCTGGCAACCTTGGTCAGTATAGCAAATCGTTCGGTCTAGTTTGTATTCCTGTCTATAACAAGGTTGGTATCAGCACTGCTCGTGCAGTTCAATCGGTTGTTGATACGATTTTCACCAAAGGTGAACCTGCTGTGAGTGTGGTGAGGAAATGATGGAAGGATTTATAGTCAATAAAGGAGAATACGCAGCAGTTCCCTATGCTAACAAAGGATACATCATCATACACAATGGACAACAACTTGAGAAACTGTGTAGAACTGAAGGTTCTGCACGGAAATACATTCAAGCACACAAAAAAGGAAAGTCAATCGGTAAACTTCCCATGTAGTGTGATAAGTTACGTAACTTATCAATGACAGTTTGACTCATCAAATATAGTGATGATTCAGGGGTTGACTTTGCCCAGATTCTATGTAATACTATAAGAGTAGTCAAGAAAACGACGCAGTATCTAACTTCAACAGAAGCACAACACTGGCAAACAGTGTAATTTATAACAATTAACTTAAAACAATTAATCATCATGAAATACAAAGTTGAGTGCATTTATCTTGGTACAAGATTCTTTATTGAATGTGTTGCTCGGGATTATGCTGAGGCAAAAAGATATGCTCTCATTCAGAATCCAAATGCAACAGTTTTGAGTGCAAATCCTATTCTATAAACTATCATGTCTGTCAGTCTAAATGTCAACGAACTCAATGTTTTGATGACTTCACTTCAACTGTTGAATCGTAAAGATGAGAAAATAGCAGAGAATCTAAATCAGGTTTCTTTGCCTGCATTGTATAATAAATTAGTGTCAACTATGGAGGTATTGAATCGAAATGAGTGATAAAATCTTTAACTTGGAGCAGAGGAAAGTTATCTACAACGCAGTACGATACTATCAAGCAAATGCAGTGGGCGTGACAAGTAAATCGTATCAACTCTGTGACGAGATTCTACAAAGTTTGTTTGAGGAGTGTAAGCATACCATTGAACCTGCGTATTCGTCTGATGAGAGAGTTTAATCCATTTCAATTAAACTCATAAAATACACTGATGATTCAGGGGTTGACTTTGCTCCTGTGCTGTGCCATACTAAAGACATGAAAAACACACATCTTGAGCATCCTGAAGATTCCATTCTCACTGGTGATCTTTCAGTGTTAGATTGGTTTGCAAATCAATCTGTTAAAGATAAAGTTTCCGTCAAGATTGACGGTGCTCCTGCTATAGTTTGGGGCACTGATCCTGAGACTGGAAAGTTCTTTGTGGGCACCAAAAGTGTGTTCAACAAAGTGAAAATCAAGATCAACTACTGTCATGAGGACATTGACATCAATCATGGCAATGTTCCCAAAGTTGCTGACATTTTGCACGTAGCATTTGATTGTCTGCCTCGCATCAAAGGTGTGGTGCAAGGTGACTTTATTGGTTTCGGTGGTGATGATACTTACCGACCCAATACGATTACTTACTCTTTCAAAGAGAAAGTGAATCAGGTGTTTATCATTGCTCCTCATACTTCCTACTCTGGTCCTACACTCAAAGATGCTGTTGCATCATTTGAGATTCCAGAATTGAACAGTGATGATGTTGTTTTGTTTGTCAAACCTGATGTATACTTCCGCGGCAACTTCACTGAGGTGCTGACACTTAGTAAGTTTGCCAAACAGATGAGTTCTCTGGTCACATTTGTCAGCAAAAAAGATGTTGAAGAGATCAAGAAAGCAGTGAATCTTCTCATCAAATGTGGTGAAGATCTTGATGCTGAGGTGCTTGCAGAAATGACTGGTGCTGATGTTCACCTGTTCAACTTCTACAATCTCGTGATAAAAATCAAAGAGTCTTTCTTTTTACTTCTTCACACCGATGATGAGTTGATGTGTTATGTCAACGGTGAAGAGTGTGAGCATGAAGGTTATGTTCGCAGCACCAAGTATGGTACATTCAAACTTGTGAATCGTCACGAGTTCAGTCATCATAACTTTGTGATGGAAAAAAATTGGACTAAATAAATGTGCTTTTGTTTGTGGTTATTCAAAGGCAAAGTGTGGGAGCAGAAATGCTCCTTGTGCCACATGTAGAAGTGGCACAATAAACTCCCAAAGCACATCATTCTGTGCAATACTTAAAGAGTCAAAGAACGGAGATCCATTATGTATGATGAACTTTGGTCAGAGATTGCTGATGCTCCTGGTGAGATCTTTGATCTACCTGAGATGCGTGAGTTTGCTGATGAGATAGATCCTGAGAATGTCATCGGTTATGATGATAAATCCTTTGAAGGTGCTCTCAATTCTAACTACGACTTCTAACAATGCCTGACTCAGATCTACTTTTTCGTTACGAAGAAGGTAATGTAACTGAGGAAGAGTTTTTGATGACTTTTGATGACAACTCAAACTGATTTCTAATGGCAACCTGGACTGCTAACATCAAAACTACACCAACAGGATCAATTTATCCTGTAAAGGTTCATGCGGATGCGTGTTCGACCGCAAGAGAAGAGATTGAACGTCTTTATGATCCAATCTTTATGACTAATCTGAGAAAGATTAGTTCTTCTTTGTCATCTTCCTCCGATAGTTCTGGTGTAGGTGCCAATTCAATTCTTTGGTTGATTGGTATTTTTATTGTTATGGTCTTTTGGCCAGTAACTCTAACAATTATTGCAATCTGGGTTATCTACAAAATTGCTCAATTCTTTCAAGACAATGCTTGACTCTGATTTACTTTTTCGTTACGAAGAAGGTAATGTAACTGAAGAAGAGTTTGTGACTCTTTTTCAGCAAATCTATGACACTCAAGCATACAAATGGTTGCAGGGTCATTATGGTCGCACACTGTCTACATTGTGCTCTGCTGGTATTATTCATCTTTCTTAATTATGACTCCTGATACTTACACTTTCAATGGTGATGCTGTCACCTTTCTTGGTCTGCTTGGTGTAGTTTCAACTTTGATTATTGTTGTCACTGCATTTCGTCGTTTCTTTAACTCTCCTCTGAACAAGTGACTTACTCTACTGTCGATTCTGTGCAAGAACTCACTGTCACTAAGTCACTCAAACTGTTGTGTGATGGATTTAAGTATGATCTTGCAACTTGTGTGTATGCAAATGAGAGAATGACTGAACTATTGATGGAACTTGTGAGTGATTTTGTGGAAGTTAACATTCCTGTAGTAGATCAAGACAATCGCACAGAACTTGCGATGATGCTGATGGAAACTCTTGACATTGTTGCTCGATGAACTATTCTAATCTCTCCAAGATCAAACCACAACTGAGAACAACTGGTCGCATCACAGGTAACTTTGGGATGCCCAAATCTAAGGCAGGTTCACCACTCAACGGCATCGGTGTAACGAGTGCAAAGGTAGTCAAATGCACCACACAGCAAGAGTATCTAAATCGACTTTATTATGCTTTTGACAATACCACAGACACCAAACTTCTTCAGTTCCTACATACTGAGATACGAAAGATTCACATTCAGAGAGGAACCTGGTAATGAAATTTCTTCCATTAGCTTTACTGTTACCACTCACACTTTCAACCGTAAGTGTGCAAGCACAGCAGGTTAATCAGTTTGGAGTTTGCACTCAAAATCAGGAAGTTTATCAACCTGGTGGTTATGATGAATATGGTAATTATGTATCTGGTAGAGTGAGTGTTCAATCTTATAATGTGCCATGCAATTCTATCAATCAAGGATGGAGACCTACCAATCAATACTATAACAATGGTGGTGGATATTATGGTAGAGAAACCAATCCTAACTGCAATCCAGTTCGTACACTTTTAGGTGCTACACTTGGAGGAGCAATCGGTAGATCCATGACCAGCACTCGCAACAATCGCAACAATCGTGGGTGGGCAACTGCATTGGGTGCATCTATCGGTGGACTTGCATTTGCCTGTTGATTCTGTTACAATCATACTCTAAACTTCGCATCCTTTATTATGACTAACGAAAGTGCAGATCTGTTCATTGAGCATGAAGATGATCGCCAACAACAACAAAATGCGTTTGATGATTACTGTGAAGAAATGGCATCGAAGTTGGAGATCACTGTAGACTACTTCATTGCAGAGTTTCTATATCTATAATGATAAGCAATGCTTATGCAAAAAAGTCTGGTTTTGTATCACCACGAACTACATGATCCCTGGTGCCTGTGCCATACTATAGAGACATCCAAGGGGAGAGAACCCAAATGTCTGAAACCTTCACTGTTTGTTTCTGGTCTCAATCATTGGATTCCCCAGAATACATCGGTCCCTTTTATACTGAAGAAGACGCACAAGATTATTGCGATTGTCGCAATGGTTCGCTATCACTCTCTGGGATTCCTTCCTGGGTTGCAAACTATTCTCTCGTTGACTGATCTTTAACACACAATGACTGCAACTCTCCAAATGCAAGCACAACAAACCATCGCAGATTCGGTGCTGAAGAATACTCATCTGCTGATTGAAGCACTGAAGCAGAATTATGTTGATTATTCGATTCGTGGACATTATCGTTCTCTTCAAAAAGGTGAGAGCACTGATTATCATGAGTCTTGTATTGTTAAACTGAAAGCAGGCATTTGCCCTATTCGGTATGACATCATCTCTGGTAAAAAGTATCACAAAATTGTCTTTGTTGATGGTGGTGGACAACGTTCCGCACATGCATTTGTTGATAAAAAGACTGGTGAAGTGTACATGTCCGCATCATGGAAGCAACCTGCAAAGGGTGTACGTTATGATCTGCGATTGATGAAAGATCGGGAGTATTTGTTGGCAAATGCAGATTGGTCTGGTGGTTATCTGTACGCAAAATAATCTAACAAACATTCACTTATCCTTACGAGGAGATTCTAATGACCAAAACCGAAAGTTTCATTTCAGCACTTCGACAAGTTCCGCAGGAAGTGTATCGGGACTTCATGAGAATTGCAAGAGTTGTTTCACTTCAGTATCCCTATTCCTTTGGCATTGATTGTTTTGCCCGTGGTGAGGGAATTGAGTATGGATTTGCTGAAGAAATCGGCAAATACATTAACTTGAAACCAAATCGAAAAGGACAAGCAAATGATCCTGATTATGTGTTCAATGGTAACATCTTTCCTGATGCAAAAACTCAGTGTAGTGGTATGAAACCTCAGAAAAGTGGGAATAAACTTTTCTACACAAAACAGTGGGACATTCAGAAGAAAGCAAAGGGAACAGATACGTTTCAATCAAAAGCAGATTGTTATGTGCTGATTGATCCTCACTATGCTCGCATTGCAGTTGTAGAGAGTGCAATCTTTTATGGTCGGAGAATTGCACCAAACACCGCACGAATTAGTTTCTCTGTAGCACCTAAGAATGTGGTGATGATTTATGATGGTGCTAGCACACTTTTAGATGTTTCAGTAGAACACAATCCCAACGCAATTTATGAAAAGATCTGGGAGGAGGCAAAGTCTATCATTTCTTTGAAATAGTTTCTAATAAGAGTAACTTATCGAATACAATTTAACTCATCAAATACGATGATCGAAAAAAGTCTGGTTTTGTATCAACACGAACTACATGATCCCTGGTGCCTGTGCCATACTATAAAGACAGACAAGGGGAGAGCACCCAAATGAATCGTCAATTCCATGCTGATGCTTACGAAGGTATGACCAAAAAGTGTTATGATGCCATCGCAAAGTACAGCGAGCAACTTGACTATTCCGAAGCACACTTCTGATGACTTATACACTCTTTCTCTCACACATTCCGTTTGCTTGTTTCTTCACAAAAGAGGAGGCAGATCATTATGCTTTTGATCTTTCTTTGATTCATTCATCCTCTCGGATTGCTGTTCTTGCTAACTGAAATGGAAACTGTATTTGCCTGTGACGTTGACACTCAAAAGACACATTATGTTGTCTATAACAACGATGAAAACAATGCCATGAGGTATAACGTTTTCTATTCAGTTTGCGATGCAATTCGGTTCGTTCAATCCTATCAACCCATTCAATTCTAATCATGCAATTCCAAGTTGATGACATCGAACTCGATTTTGAGATGGAGGATGATGTTTATCCCCCCGAACAAACTCAACACATTGTAACCGAAGGTTGCATTGGTATGTGGGAAGCAGATGATGAAGAAGATCTCATTGAAGAGATTACTAATGCTACAGGTTGGTGTGTTAAATCTATTGATTACCGTCACGTTTCTAACACTTACTGAATAAACAAAATGACTCTGAACAAAGCACAATTCGACCAACTCGTTGAAAACTATGTTTGTCACATTATCGATGGGTTGGATTCAGAAACTATGGAAACTATGCTCTTTGATCTACTCACTCGTGAGTATGAAGATATATCTGAAGAAGACATTCTGAATGAGATTGAAGAACTTTATGGAGAGGAAGTTGCAAATGATCTTCTGGAAAGTGCAGCACAATGATTGAAACTCAGTACTGAAACTACAATGACAAATCCCAATCCTTACAAACAACAAATCCTGGACAAGAAGCGGGATCTGCCATCAGATCCTATTCCAGATGTTGAGTATCCAAAATATATCTACGGAAGGTATTTTGAGACGAAAGAACAATACGATGAAGCACTGCATGAGTTTCTCAACGGTTACTGATTGCAATGATTAAGTACAACGATTTTCTCCGAGAATTGCTCTCTCGTGGTTGCTATGAACATCGCACATCGGGCAAACATTTGATCTATCGGCATCCAAATCTGAATCGGAATCTTATCATCACCAAGGCAAAAAGTGTCAAACCAGGATTGTATCATGAATGTGACAAGTTGTTGACATCTATTGGAGCATAAGAGTAACTTATCAATAACAGTTTGACTCATCAAATACGATGATCGAAAAAAGTCTGGTTTTGTATCACCACGAACTACAAGACCTCACACCCCTGTGCCATACTATAAAGACAGACAAGGGGAGAGCACCCAAATGAACATCAACGACCTCTTTGATTCTATCAAACTCTCTGAGCAACTTGCTCTCGAAAACTATCAGCAACGCAATGGAGTTGTTGACTATCGTTTGGATGGTGTTTGCAACCACTATTTTCCTATCTGGGTTGATGGGAATCCGTCATTCAAGAATGGCGAAATCTGCCTGACTTGTAAGGTTTCCAAAACCGTAAAAGGTCAACTGCGTTATACTTTCCAGATTAACGGTAAGCGTATCGCAGAGAAGATGATTGTCTCTGAGTTCCTTGCTCTTGGTGCCTTTCGTTAGTTAACACTCACAACTTTATTCTTAACAACAAATTCATTACACTTTTCCTTCAATGACTCTCACTTACCAGTCCAATGCTCTCGACATTTCCTATAATGGTTGGGAGAATTATGAGACTTGGAATGTTGCTCTGTGGATCAACAATACAGAGAATCTGTATCATCTTGCACAAGAGGCAGGTGATTATGAAACCTTTCTAGAGTTGGTTGGTAATGCTACCACTGGTGACGGAGTTAAGTTCAATGATCCCAGAGTGAATGTGATTCAAATTAACTCTGACGTGTTCGATTTCTAGTCTTCATTATTTGTTAGAATCTGCAACTAATGTGACAGGTATGGTTGTGCTATGATACTTGTCAGTGGCACGATGTAACTTATCTCGAAAGTGTGATGGTGCTCTTGCCTGCTGATGACACCTGACTCAACGGGAATGAGGGGTCATTAAACATACTCATTCCCAGTACACTCTCATCATCATTCTCATGACTCAAGAAGTTCTCATTTCTCTGCTGAATCAAGCAAACACTGGTAACGAATTGCTTGCGATTCTGGATTCCCTCATCAATCAAGAAGGAGAAGAATCTGCCCCTTTTGCGTGACACCCAACTTTCCACATTCTGCTCCAAATGGTTACTCTTACAGTGTGGAAAAGTTTAATTCCAAGTTTGATCGCATTATGCTCAATCATCATTGCAAATACGATTACAACTTGGGAAAAGCAGTGGCAACAGTCTGGGGATTCTATTCTATCAAGAAACAATTATACTTTGCCCCAGTCAATTCAAAGACACCAGGAAAGCAAATTGATCTCTCATTGACTACACCTTACACTGGAATGTTTCCACCAAAAAAATGTAATTTAGAAAAGTTTTTTGTATGATAAAAATGTATTAAAAAACATAATATGCTGTTTTATAGTTTTCCACAGGTTTGTGGAAAAAGTATCATAAACTTGTGGAAAACTTCTTTTTTATGTGTATTAAAACCCTTCTAGAGTTGTTTTAATGTTTCGTGTGCCGATCAATTAAATCCTCTCAGTGCTTGTGGTCTAAGACGTTATAACATAAGACACGCACTTTGTCAACACACACCCACACAAAACTCCACACCCTCAGAGTTGACAAAATCCCTCACAACCCTTATAATTAGTGTAACCCGATGAGAAATCTCATGACACTGGCATCTCTACCTGGACAGTTACAGAAATTTCGTGTGACTTTAGAGTTCAACGTGCTCGAAGACTTCAATCCTCATGAGATTAATTATGAACGTGTCTTTAAGTTAGAACCAGCAGAGTCCTTAAGTGTCACCGTAGAGGACATGAATCTCGATTGGTAATACGTCACCAGACACCTCTCTGTGCCTCTACAACCCCTCTCTAATCGTATGCAGGGGTCATACCACTGAAAACACATTTTTATCATTATGAGCTATTCTTTTCAGGTGCCTTATCTGAGCACGCTGCAGGAACAATTGCATGAGGTTTATGCTCATGAGATTATGCATGAGATACTGATGCTCACTGCTACGGTTGCTGCTGTTATCGCAGGCATCACACAGTTTCTATACAACAGCAGCGCACAATGGTATCAGCAATCAGGTCGCAATCTGCTGCTGCACAGTATCACTCATGCACACAGCATTACATCCTCCCTCTTGACGCTTTCATACGATAAGATTGCGGAGGAATAGTATAAAGTTTTCCACAGGTTCTGAGTATAAATCTGCGAGATCACAGTTGGTATCAGAGATCTCATGCACAGTAAGCATCAGCAACCTGTGGAAAACTTTATACTTTATGTGGAAAACTTGTGGAAAAAGTATCATAAACTTGTGGAAAACTTTATAGTCAGAGAACAGTGAATTTCTGTTCTTTTTTTATACTTTGCGAGGTGCGTGGTTTATGACCGAAATGACAGTTAAATTGGGGTGAATTCTTTATACTTATGCGGGCGTAGCGAATATATAATTGCTTAAGTCCCTAACCTACAAAGGTCCCCCAACGACATCAATATTATAAAACCATTTAAATAAAAAAAATTCCCGGGCAAAAAATAATCCCCCTAGGGTCACTGAAAATAATTCAGTCATAAAAAAGAGGGTGGTGAGACCCTCTAGTGTGCCAGTTTGGGAAGTGGTTCAGAAGAGAGGACCATCTGCATATGGTTTCCCGTCACCAGGACGGGTGCTAAATCCGTTAGTTGGTGCTGGTTTTTTAGGTTGGGGTTTAGGTTTAGGTGTAGGAGTAACCTTTACATCTTCTGGCTTTTGTTTACTATCCCAGAGAGGACCATCTGCATATGGTTTCCCGTCACCAGGACGGGTGCTATATCCACCATTGGGGCGTCCGGGACCAGAACCTCTCATGAATTCAACAATACTCTGCTTCCACTCTTCACTCATATTTGCCATAATAGCAAGAGCTGCCTGATCGGTGTCGGCATAACCTTCATAGAGAAGATGTGAGAGAATTTCATCAAAAACTTCTTCTTTTACTTTCTTTTTCTTTCCACCACCCATTTGCTGTCTCATAAACTTTTCAAAAGCAGGTGAATTGATTCCAGTATGAGGATCATTTATTCCACTTCTTCTTCTGCGGCCTTCTCTTGCTTCTGGGCTTCTTTCATACTTCTCTGGATTTTCACGAGCATACTGAGACTCATCAAAATAAACAGATGCGTATGCTTCTTGCAGTAATCTTACGTCTTCTGAATTAAACATGAATCCTATTCCAACCGAATACGATTATTTATCATCTTGACACATTCTAAATACTCCTGTATGAT
>Ga0194133_10010815_pt1 | contig 10202 bp, 9 predicted proteins | sample TA2KigOf40mmetaG_FD_155448 | JGI IMG/M metagenome (GOLD analysis project Ga0194133, IMG submission 155448) | Freshwater microbial communities from Lake Tanganyika, Tanzania - TA2015055 Kigoma Offshore 40m | ecosystem: Environmental > Aquatic > Freshwater > Lake | place: Tanzania: Lake Tanganyika... | reverse complement strand
ACGGTACGAGCCGACCGTCGACACACCCATCTTGGACATCACCTTGAGCAGGCCCTTGCCCAGGGCCTTGACGAGATTGCGCACCGCCTTCTCCGGTGCGATCCCCGTCAGGACGTCGCGGTAGACCAGATCCTCGACGGACTCCATGGCGAGGTAGGGGTTGATGGCCGCCGCGCCGTATCCCACCAGGAGGGCGGCGTGATGGACCTCGCGCACGTCGCCCGCCTCGATGATGAGCGCGACCTGTGTGCGTGTCTTGCGGCGAACGAGATGGTGGTGCACGGCCGAGCACAGCAGCAATGAGGGGATCGGGGCGAGGTCGGTCGTGGAATCGCGGTCGGACAGGACGAGGAATCTCACGCCCGCATCGAGCATGGCGTCGACCTCGCCGAAGATCTCCTCGAGCCTGCCCTCCAGGGCAGCGGCACCGCCATCGATGTCGTAGAGACCGCTGATCTTGGCGGCGGCGAATCCCGGGAGGTCGCCGTCGGAGTTGATGTGCAGAATCTTGGCGAGTTCGTCGTTGTCGATGATGGGGAAGGGCAGCACGACCTGGCGGCAGTGCGCGGGAGTCGACTCTAGGAGATTGCCCTCGGGTCCGATGACCGTGGACAGGGAGGTGACGATCTCCTCACGAATCGCATCGAGCGGGGGGTTGGTGACCTGCGCGAAGGCCTGCTGGAAGTAGTCGAAGAGCAGGCGCGGTCGCGCCGACAGGGCCGCCACGGGGGTGTCAGTGCCCATGGAGCCGATGGGTTCCGCACCCGCAGTGGCCATCGGGGCGAGGATGAGGCGCAACTCCTCCTCGGTGTAGCCGAATGTCTGCTGGCGGCGCGCGACCGAGGCGGTCGGATGCACGATGTGCTCGCGATCAGGCAGGAGATCGAGGTGGACCAGACCCCCGTGAAGCCAGTCGGCGTACGGCGCCGCAGCCGCGAGCTCGGACTTGATCTCGGCATCCTCGACGATCCGGCCGGCCTGCGTGTCGACCAGGAACATCTGCCCGGGCTGGAGCCGTCCCTTGCGGATGATCTGCGCGGGGTCAATGTCCAAGACCCCGGCCTCCGAGGCGAGGACCACCAGGCCGGCGTCCGTCACCTCGAATCGACCCGGCCTGAGTCCATTGCGATCGAGTACGGCGCCGATGACAGTGCCATCCGTGAATGAGACATTCGCCGGGCCATCCCATGCCTCCATGAGAGTGGAGTGGTACTCATAAAACGCACGCCGCGCAGGGTCCATGTCGACGTCGTTCTCCCACGCCTCCGGAATCATCATCAGCACGGCGTGCGGCAGCGAGCGTCCACCCAGGTGCAGCAACTCGAGGACCTCATCGAAGGATGCCGAGTCGCTGCCACCGGGTGTGCAGATGGGGAGGAGGCGAGCGATGTCGCCGGGGATGAGCTCCGAGGCGAGCATGGCTTCGCGCGCACGCATCCAGTTGCGATTGCCTTTGACGGTGTTGATCTCGCCGTTGTGAGCGATGAGTCGATAGGGATGCGCCAGAGGCCAGGACGGGAAGGTGTTGGTGCTGAATCGGGAGTGCACCAGGGCGAGCGCCGACTCCATGTCAGGGTCTGACAGATCGGGGAAGAACTCACCCAACTGGTGGGTGGTGAGCATTCCCTTGTAGACGAGCGTGCGACACGACAGGGAGGGGAAGTAGGCGTCGGTCTCATGCTCGGCGCGCTTGCGCAAGCAGAAGGCACGGCGCTCGAGGTCGATGCCGGACACAGACTCCCCCGCAGCACGCACGACCAGTTGCTCGAAGCGCGGCATCACGCTGCGCGCGGTCCGGCCCAGGCCCGACGGATCGGTGGGCACGTCGCGCCACGCGACGACGTCGAGACCCTCCTCTCGCGCGATCTGCTCGATGCGCAGCCGGGTGCTGGCCGAGTCGTCGTCATCGTCTGGCAGGAAGGCGATCCCTACGGCGTACTCCCCCGCCGGAGGCAGTTCGGCTCCGATGACACGACGCAGGAAGCGATCGGGGACCTGGAGAAGGATGCCGGCACCATCCCCCGAGTCAGGCTCTGCGCCGGAAGCCCCTCGATGATCGAGGTTGAGCAGTGCCGTGAGAGCCATCGCCACGATCTCGTGCGACGCCTGACCCGTGAGCGTCGCCACGAATGCCACGCCGCAGGCGTCATGCTCAGCGGCCGGGTCGTAGAGACCCTGGGCAGGCGGAAATGCCGAGAACGGCATCGGGGACACAGACAACGGCCCACACCTCCACGTCGGATATCCCGCCCACGCGGGATAAGGACGGGACGCCGTTGGCCCGTGCCGGGAACCCTATCAGGGCGCGTCGGTCAAGGAGTGCGAGCGGGTGGGGCGGTGCCCGGGTCCTCGGGGCCGCCGGGGTTCTCGGGTGCGACCTCGACGACGCGTGCGGCTTCCCTGGGGGCGGCCTTGGCTTCCCGTGCCTCCTCCAGGCGCTCGCGCTCGAGGTACTTCTCCGGTGGCCTGACCTCCTCGCGTCCGGGGCGCAGGCGGGCCGAGATGATCAGGTAGGCCAGCGCACCGAGTCCGACGAGGATCGAGGTCCAGACGTTGAGGCGCACGCCGAGGATCGTGTTGGCGGTGTCGATGCGCAGGTATTCGATCCACACACGGCCGAGGCAGTAGAGCAGGACGTAGAGCGCGAAGACGCGACCGTGACCCATCCGGAAGCGCTTGTCGGCCCAGATGAGCACGAGCGCGACCCCGAGCATCCACAGGGACTCGTAGAGGAACGTCGGATGGAAGGTGGCGAAATCGGCGTAACCCTCGGGGCGGTACTGCGGTGCGATCTGCAGCCCCCAGGGCAGGGTCGTGGGAGCGCCGAAGAGCTCCTGATTGAACCAATTGCCCCAGCGGCCGATGGCCTGGGCAAGCGCGATGCCGGGTGCGATCGCGTCGGCGATCGGCGGCAGCGCCACTCCCAGGCGTCGCGCAGCGATCCACGCCCCGAGGCCCCCCAGCGCCACCGCACCCCAGATGCCCAGTCCGCCATCCCAGATGCGTAGCGCACCGACGATGCCCGAGCCGCCGGGCGCGAAGTAGAGCTGCCAGTCGGTGACGACGTGGTAGATCCGCCCGCCGACGATCCCGAAGGGCACGGCCCACAGGGCGATGTCGCCGATGACCCCCGCGCTGCCGCCCCGCGCCACATAGCGGCGCGAGCCGACCACGACCGCGACGATGATCCCCGCGATGATGAGCAGGGCGTAGGCCCGCACGGGGATGGGGCCGAGGCTCCAGGTCCCCTGACTGGGGCTCGGGATGAAGGCGAGAAGATCCACGGTCGGCGAGTGGCAGCGACGCTATTGCTTCGCTGCCGCTTCCTCGACGAGCTTCTCGAGGACGGCCTGGTCCGCGAGCTGACCGCCCTCGATGGGGGTGCCGTTGAGCACACCTCGGGGGGTGCCCTCGACATTGGCGTCGTAGAAGGCTTGCGTGGAGTTGGCTGCCCAGCCGAGGTAGCGGTTGCTCGTTAGGCAGTCGTTGAACTGCTCGAGCGGCACGCCGGTGATGCCCGACTGCTCGGCGAAGGACGTGAACTGCTCGTTGGTCCAGCCCTCGCCCTCCGTCGTGGGCTGGTTGGCGAAGATCGCGTCGTGGTACTCGACCGTCTTGCCGGCGTCGATTGCGCAGCCCCAGGCATTGATGGCGGCCGCGGAGGAGTTGTTGCCCAGGTTGTTGTCGAGGAAGGCGGTCGGACGCCAGACCAGGCGCACCTTGCCGTCGGTCGCGAGGCTTTGGATGCCCGCGCCGTTGAGCTCCTCGAGCGACCCGCACGCGGGGCACTGGAAGTCCTCCCAGAGCTCGAGCAGCGGAGCGGTCTCGGGCGCCGAACCGACCGGCACTCCCCAGGGCGCGACGCCATCGGCACCGTAGACGCCCGTGGGCACAGCGGCGTTGGGATCGGGTGCCGGCATAGGTGTGCCCCCGTTGGCGGAGGAGTCACCCGACAGGCGCGGCACGACGACCGCGAGTCCGATGATGAGCAGGACCACGACGACCACGCCGATGGCACCGACGATGCGGACCGTGCGCTCGCGGCGCTTCTCCTTGGCCACCTGCTCGGCCCTGGCCGCGGCGGCCTTCTCGCGCGTGCTCTTGGACTCCCTGTCCTTTGCCATGCTCGCTCTCAACCTCCGATGTACGCCGCCCCGACGGGCGGTCGATCGGGCTCCTACGTTACGGGCCCGGCGTCGATCCTGCGACGCCGCACCCCGGCGGCGAGTTCCCGCGCCAGGCCGGCCACGGCACTCTCGGCCTCGGCGATCCCCGGTGCCTCGAGGACCAGGCGGATGAAGGCCGAGCCCACGATCACCCCGTCGGCGTACTCCGCGATCTGGGCCGCCTGCTCGCCGGTGGACACCCCCAGGCCGACCGCGACCGGCAGATGCGTGACCTCGCGCACCCGAAGCACCAGCGTCTCAGCAGCATCTGAGACCGTCGAGCGTGCTCCGGTGACCCCCATCGTCGACGCGGCGTAGACAAAACCGGTGCACGCAGCGCTCACCGTGCGCAGACGCGCGTCAGTGCTCGACGGGGCGACCAGGTAGATGCGGTCGATGTCGTGCGCCTCGGTGGCTGCGGCCCAGTCTGCGGATTCCTCAGGAGTGAGGTCCGGCGTGATCACTCCGCACCCTCCCGCGGCTGCAAGATCGCGCGCGAAGCGGTCGACGCCAAATCTCTCGACGGGATTCCAGTAGGACATCACCACGGTCGCCGCTCCGGTCTGCGCGACTTCCCCGGCAACCGCGATGACATCAGCGGGAGTCGTGCCGCCGCGCAGCGCCTGATCGGCTGCCGCCTGGATCACCGGGCCGTCCATGAGCGGATCGGAGTAGGGAAGGCCGACCTCGACGATGTCGACGCCGGCATCCACCATGGCGCGCATGAGGCGCACGCTGTCGTCGCGGGTGGGGAAGCCCGCCGGGAGGTAGCCGATGAGGGCAGCGCGACCTTGCGCACGTGACCGGGAGAACGCCTCCGCGAGCGAGGTCATCGCCCCTCGGCGGACTCATCGACTGCCGGCAGGCCGAACCAGCGCGCCGCTGTCGCCACGTCCTTGTCGCCGCGGCCGGACAGGTTGACCAGGATCACGGCATCATCGCCGAGTTCCCGGCCCAGGCGCATGACACCCGCGAGGGCGTGGGCTGTCTCGATGGCCGGGATGATCCCCTCCGTGCGACACAGCTTCTCGAAGGCATCCATCGCCTCGGCGTCGGTCACCGGCGCGTAGTGGGCCCGCCCGGTGTCGTGGAGCCAGGCGTGCTCGGGCCCGACCCCGGGATAGTCCAGCCCCGCGCTGATCGAGTGCGAGGGCACGGTCTGCCCCCACTCGTCCTGCATGACATAGGTGCGCGCACCGTGGAGGACCCCCGGGGCACCGCCGGCAAAGCGGGCGGCGTGGCGTCCGGTCTCCACCCCGTCTCCACCGGCCTCGAATCCCCACAGGGCCACGGAGGGATCCTCGAGGAACGCCGCGAAGATGCCCATGGCGTTGGAACCCCCGCCGACGCAGGCAGCGACCGCATCGGGCAACCGACCCGTCGCCTCTAGGACCTGCTCACGCGCCTCACGGCCGATGATCGACTGGAAGGCGCGCACCATCGAGGGGAAGGGGCTGGGGCCCGTGACCGTGCCGAGGATGTAGTGGGTGTCATCGACACTGGTGACCCAGTCCCGCATGGCCTCGTTGATCGCGTCCTTCAGCGTGCGGCTGCCGGCGGTCACCGGGATGACCGTCGCGCCGAGCAGGCGCATGCGTGCGACGTTGAGCGCCTGGCGACGGGTGTCCTCCTCGCCCATGTATACGACGCAGTCCAGGCCCAGGAGCGCGGCGGCCGTGGCCGTGGCGACGCCGTGCTGGCCCGCTCCCGTCTCGGCGATGACGCGCTTCTTGCCCATGCGCACCGTGAGCAGCGCCTGGCCGAGCACATTGTTGATCTTGTGCGAGCCCGTGTGATTGAGATCCTCGCGCTTGAGATAGACGCGGGCCCCCGCGCAGTGCTCCTGGCCGAAGCGCGTGGCCTCGGTGAGCGGGCTCGGGCGACCGGTGTAGGTCCGCTGCAGCCGATCGAGCTCGGCATGGAAATCAGGGTCGGCCATGGCAGCCGCGTACGCCGCGTCCAGGCCATCGAGGGCCGCGGTGAGCGCCTCGGGCACGAAGCGCCCGCCGTACGGCCCGAAGTGGCCCGCGGGGATGTCGCTGCTAGCCACGCGCGCCCCGGAGCGCGGGATGCGAGCCCGCCGTGACCAGGTCATGCACCGCCGCTCGGGGGTCGGAAGATGTCGCGAGGCTCTCCCCGACGAGCACGGCATCGGCTCCTGCCTCGGCATAGGTGATCAGGTCACGGGGATCACGCACACCGGACTCGGCAATGCGCAGGCAGGGCTCGGGGATGCGCGGAGCGAGGCGCGCGAAGGTGCCGCGATCGACCTCGAGGGTCTTGAGGTTGCGGGCGTTGACACCGATGATCGTCGCCCCCGCATCCACGGCGCGGTCAACCTCATCGGCCTCGTGCACCTCGACAAGCGGCGTCATGCCCAGCGATCGGGTGCGTTCGATGAGGCTGACGAGTGCATTCTGGTCGAGAGCCGCGACGATGAGAAGCACCATGTCGGCTCCGTGCGCCCGGGCTTCCCAGAGTTGGTAGCTGGAGATGACGAAGTCCTTGCGCAACACGGGGATCTCCACTGCGCAGCGCGCGGCGCGCAGGTCCGCGAGTGATCCGCCGAATCGCCGCTGCTCGGTCAAGACGCTGATGCAGCGGGCACCACCGGCTTCGTAGTCGCGAGCGAGCTGCGCCGGATCGTCGATCTCGGCGAGGCGGCCCTTGCTCGGGCTGGCCCGCTTGACCTCCGCGATCACTCCGACGCCCGGCTCGCGCAGAGCGCCCTCGGCATCGCGCGGAGCGGGCATGCGGGCAGCAGCTGCCTTGACGTCATCCAAGGGGACGCACGACATGCGCTCATCGAGGTCGACGCGCACGCCCGCGATGATGTCGTCGAGGACGGTCATCGCTCGCCCCCGCATGCCAGGCGTGCCCTGTGCCGCGATTTCACTGCGTCAGCGTGCCACAGGGAAGGGATCGTTGCTCGCCCACCCCCCGCCGGCCTGATACGTGCGTGTCAGCCTGCTCCGGAGCCGAGGTAGGGGACGAAGTTGCGAATCACAGCGAAGGCCATGGCGATGACGAGCACAGCGATGGGCAGGGCTCGGGAGACCGTGTATCGCAGAGGTGTGCGCGGCGGCGTGACGCCCGTCCACGCGCGGCGGAGCCACAGCGCCCAGGTCACGACCAGCACGGGGGCGAGAACGACGAACAGAGCGTTGTGGTCCAGCGCCGCGGAGATGTCACCGTGCGCCAGCGCGTGCGTGGCCCGCAGACCACCGCATCCGGGACAGTCGATGCCCAGAAGAGCCAGTGTGGGGCAGAGGGGATAGTGGCCCGGCTGGTTGGGATCCACCGCGCGGATGTACGCCGTTGCGGCGATCACGCCCGCCGCCGTCGCCACGGGCGCAACGAGCCGACGGCGCCGGGACCGGGGATCGCGCGTGGCCTCGGCCGCTGCGTGTGCGGGTGCCAGCGCCATGGCGGCAAGCCTACGCGCAGTCGGCCCCGGCCGGCTTCACAGCGAGCGGAACCCCCACCGTGAACGCTGCCCCGCCCTCCGGGGAGGAATCAGCGCGAGCCCACCCGCCCATGCCCGCCGCGAGACGCCCCACGAGGGCCAGCCCCAGGCCGGTCCCCACGGGTCGCAGGCCGCGATAGCGCTCGTGGAGGATCCCCGGCTCGAAAGCGACCTCGCAGTCCTCCGGGGAGAGACCCGGTCCGGAGTCCCTCACCAGCACGACTCCCCAGGGCGGCTCACTCCACCCCGACATGGCGATGACACCCCCCGCCGGAACGACGCGCAGGGCATTCTCGGCGAGATTGTCGACCATCTGGCGCAGTCTCAGCGGATCGGCCTGGACGATCACCGGCTCCATCGGCACGGCGACATCGCATCGGACACCCGCCCGCTGGCAGCGATCGGTCCACACCTGAGCGGCATCCGTCAGCATGTCGCCAAGGTCGACATCGACGCACTCGATGACGAAGTCATCCGCGCGCAGTCGTGCCAGGTCGAGCAGATCGCTCACCAGTCGATCGAGTCGCTGAGTCTCCGCGGCCATGACGCTCCCGGTCCGCGGCACATCGTCTCCGGCGACGACCCCGTCGGCGAGCGCTTCCGCATATCCACGCACCGAGGTGAGGGGCGTGCGCAGCTCATGTGACACCGAGAGGAGGAACTCCCGCTGGCGTCCCTCTGAGACCGCGAGCGCCGACGCGAGCCGATTGAGCGCATCCGCCATGTCCGCGACCTCCGCGGGGCCCTCCGGCCGGACGTGGATCCCCCGCTCCCCCCTTCCCAAGCGCAGCGCAGCGTCGGCGGCCCGGCGCAGCGGGGTGGTCAGCCATGCGCCCGCCACCAGCGCGATGGCTACGGCGATTGCCAATCCGATCACGAGGGCGAGCAGGAGCCGGGCGATGACCTCCGTGGCCGTGCCCCCGGCGACCGAGGAAGGCTGCACGAGGATGACGCCGATGCCGGGCTCGAAGGGCCTTCCCACGACGAGGACGGGGCCTGCGGAGGTATCCGCCTGTGTCTGGACGCCCGATCCTGTCGTCACCGCATCCACGTCCTGCGTCGTGACGCCTTCCGGCAGATCCTGCGCCTCCGGACCGACGACGTAGGCAGTCACCTGCTCCGCCTGCAGCACCCCCGCGACGCGTGGCGGAAGGGTGTAGCGGCCTTCACGATCGACACGCAGGGCCGTGGCGGTGAGATCAGCAAGGCGCGCGAGCTCAGCGGTCGCGACCGCCTCGGCGTTGCTGCGGATGAGGGGCAGGGACACGAGTGCCGCGACTACCGCTGCGATCGTGGCCACCGCAACCGCGAGGATCACGGTCGCGGGCAGGATGCCCAGTCGCTTCATGGCGCTGCTCGCATCATGGAGACTCTCGTTTCATGCCGCCGCTCGCTTCATGCCGCCTCGGCGGAGTAGCCGACGCCGCGCACCGTGCGGATCGGGCTTGCGTCGCCGAGTTTGGCGCGCACCTGCGCGACGTGGACGTCTACGGTGCGCGTGCCCACCGCTGAGGCGTAGCCCCACACCTCCTCCAGGAGGTGATCGCGCGTGATCACGCGACCCGGGTGCCGCATGAGGTAGGCGAGCAGGTCGAACTCCGTGGCGGTGAGCGCCACCTCTTTGCCGTCCACGAGCACCCTCCTCGCACCGCGATCGAGGGTGACGCTTCCTAGGACAAGGACGTCGCCTGCGTCGGGGGCGTGGGCGTGGCGAAGGGCCACCTTGACGCGCGCGACGACCTCGCGCGGGCTGAAGGGTTTGGTGATGTAGTCATCCCCGCCCAGCTCGAGCCCGAGGACTCGATCCACCTCGTCGTCGCGCGCCGTACAGAAGAGCACCGGGGTCCAGTCGTCCTCTGCGCGCATCCGACGACAGATCTCCGTGCCGTCCATGCCGGGGAGGCCAACATCGAGGATGACGGCATCCGGTCGCCGCTCGCGCACCGCGGCAAGCCCGCGCATGCCATCGGACTCCACCGCGACGGCGTACCCCGCGCGATCTAGATAGAGACGGAGCACGTCCGCAATAGGGGGCTCGTCCTCGATGATGAGGACGAGGGGCGGGCGCTCGGTGGGGGGCAACGCGGTCGTCGATGCGTCGACGAGCGTCAGGCGGCGTGCTCGCGCGGCTTGCCGAGGCCGGCGGCCTTCATCACGCCGCCCACGATGCCGCCGAGAGCCACGATGGCCACGCCCACCCAGAACACGGGCCACTGGCCGATGAGCAGGCCCACGGTCGAGACGATGAAGCCGAGCGCGACCAGGACGACGAGGGTCCAAGCCGCGGGGGTTGAACCGTGATTGCCGGCGCTCATCGCTCCTCCTCCAACCGGGTGTCGGGTTGTGCGCTCCCCATTGAACCAGGGGCCTCGCCCACGGGGTCGATCGGCTCGTCGAGCAGTGTCGGGTCTTCGCCGCGATCGAGAGCATCCCAGGCGGCCGCTGCGCTCGGGGCGGTCATCGCGCTGTCGGGTCGCGAATAGCGGGCGCCGAGCCGCGGCCACGCGGGGCCGTTGAGGAGAGCGAGCATCCCGCAAACGAGCATGAGCAGGCCCGCGAGGACGGCGACC
>Ga0194133_10010814_pt1 | contig 10203 bp, 5 predicted proteins | sample TA2KigOf40mmetaG_FD_155448 | JGI IMG/M metagenome (GOLD analysis project Ga0194133, IMG submission 155448) | Freshwater microbial communities from Lake Tanganyika, Tanzania - TA2015055 Kigoma Offshore 40m | ecosystem: Environmental > Aquatic > Freshwater > Lake | place: Tanzania: Lake Tanganyika... | reverse complement strand
CAAGGGCGTCAACAAAAACAATACATCAAGAAGAAGATGAAAAGATGAAGTAAAGATAAAAACAAGACATCTTGAAATTTTGTGCACAGTAACCTTGCAATTATCTTATTGTGAGTCTTTAAAGTCCTATTCGATTCGGTGGTTTTGAATTACATCGGACAATCAAGTATTTATGACTCAAAAAACAAGCTTTTTTACCACCCAAACTTTTTAGGCTTGGAATGGCGAAAAAAATAAGAGTTGAACACAAAGTGCTTCAAATATAAGAGTAAAGCAATTATGGACTCTTCAGTGAATCCCAAATCTCCCGAAGACTTGAAGCCAGATCCAGAGACCTTGATAGGTTATGGCATGACAAGATTTTCCCAAGGAGGCTCTATGCTACCGCCCTCATCACCCGACCTCATCCACACCATCCCTACTGTATTGCAATAAACTATTTATTTAGAGACAAAATATACTTTAATAATTTCATGATTTCAGAATTATGGATCTCCGCAATCCTCTCGCTCTGGGTCTCCACCAATGGGAGGACCTTATCCTCCCAACCATCCTTTAAGCGGGTCAAAACATTTCTGCAGTATTTGTGGAGACAGGGCATCAGGTTAGTTGAACTATGTTCCCACAGAAAGTCCTTTGAATGGCAGCTACATAAAATTGAAATTTTATCATAATTTAAGGAAAGCACTATGGTGTATTTAGCTGTGAGGGCTGCAAAGGTTTCTTTAAACGCACAGTCCGGAAAGAGCTGTCCTACGTATGTCGTGAGCAACGTAACTGCATCATTGACAAGAGACAGCGCAATCGTTGTCAATATTGTAGGTACACAAAATGTCTCGACATGGGGATGAAGAGAGAGGCTGTGCAAGTAAGTTTTTAGTTCAATAATTTAGGAGTTGACTATTTAGAATTTCATAAAACTTCTTGGATACTTTCATTTCAATATGTTTACAACATCTGTAATAAGTCTTACGAATTGAACATGAATAAGATGTAAATTTAGTTGCCACTAAAGTCAATCACAAAAAAAGATTATAATTTTTAATGGTTGTCCTAACTTTCTTTACACCTTCTAACACCCAAAAATTATTTTGATTGCAATTTAGAAACAAGAATTATTAATAACTGCGTGAACTTGTTCTTACACCTTTATACACCCTCAATTTTTTTTGTTACAGGAAGAAAGAAACCGTGGACGAGGAGGTGGAAATAATTCTGGAAGCTCAAGCACCAGCTCCAACACCCAAAAGAAGTCTGTCACCGAACCTGAGACTGAAATGTAAGTGGATTAGTTCGGCAAAAAATAACTGAATGTATGGCCATCAATCAGTTTTTGATTCACCTAGAAATGTTGCTCCGTCTGAAATGCCTTTGTCTAAAATTCTTGATGCTGAGAATTCTCAGGAGGTTTTGTTTGAGGAAAGGATGCTTCGAGAAGCTGGGACAATAAATACACAACTAACAACAAGGTAGTCTTTCTTGTTACTTTTCACTAAACTTTTATTTTTGTCATCAAGTGTTTGTTTAAATCATCTGAAATCCTTCAATAATATTTAATCTCAAATAAAATATTACTTTCAGGGAAAAAATGCTTCATCATTTGATAGACTGGGCAAAGCACGTACCGCACTTTTCAGACCTCAGGCATGAGGATCAGGTAACTTTTTGTGTCTTTGTTTTTGCATTCCGAAACTTTGCAACTAACGGAAAAATTCTTCCAGATAAAGTTAATAAGGTTCAGCTGGAATGAGCTAATGATTGCTGGTTATGCATTTCGATCCTTAGCCATAAACACAAATGGAATATTGGTAATCATAAAAAAGTTCAAGACATACTTGTGGATTTATAACTTATTCTTTTTTAATTTTAGCTATCTGATGGGCTAATTGTTGACCGCGAAAGCTCTCATATTGCAGGAGTTGGTGAAATATTTGACCGTGTTCGAGCAGAGTTGATAGACAAAATGAGAGAAATGCGGTTGGTGAGTAAAGCTTATAATTGCCTTTTAATATTTAGTCCTTCAATATCAGTATTCAAATAAAAATTAATTGGATTTTGAATATTAGGAAAAATGTGAGCTGGGATGTTTGCGTGCAATCGTTTTATTTAATCCTGATGCCAGAGGTTTGGATGCTAATGTCAGCTCTCTAGTGGAAACATTTAGAGAAATGGTTTATGCGACACTAGAGGAGCATTGCAGGATCAACCATCCTGACGAGCAAAGGTGCAAGAGTGAATCTTTAATTTCTAGTAAAAATACAAACTTTATTGCGTTTCTTGCAGCCGATTTGCAAAGCTTTTGTTGCGACTCCCTGCTCTTAGATCGATTGGTCTGAAATGTGCAGAGCATCGCTTCTTTTTCAAGCTTATCAAAGAAGAGAGGCCAGTTTTTCAAGGATCTGACCTAAGAGATTTGGATGGCGAAATTGGAAATTATGATGAGAGCAATCCCGTTGACACATTTATGCAAGCAATTTTACAAGACTCTTGATGTTACATATCCAAGCAATTTTACCGTCCGGAATGATCTCGAAGTAAATTCGAAAGATATAGTGATTCCGGGAACCAAATTCATAGATTTTTTACAACTCAGAGTAAAAAAGTTATGCCATGAGCTAATGTACAGATGTTAATTACTTTTGGAAAATGTTTCTATTTTCAAAGTTTAAATTTTCAGTCACTTTAAATTTGTACCTTAAAGTTTGTTTAAATGATAAAAATTTTCTTGAGTTCATTGTCTGGACAGTGAGCAATTTTTCTATATCTCTTCCATTGTTGCAACTTCCTTTTCCATATAGCTAGTCCTCAGTTTGCCAAAATTTGCTCAAAGCTATTTTTAAAATCATTCTCTTCATTGGTTTTGTATTGAGGGAACTTTTTTCTGTCTTTGGTGTATATATTTACAAATGAATAAACAGTTTTTTACTGCTTCATTATCATCTGAATTTCAAATAGTATCCTTCACGAGAAAACACTAAAAAGTAACTTTTTGGTGTTGGATGAAAAAAGGACCTCGCGTGAAATTGAATTTGATTTGGGGTCTGTTTTGAAAGAAGAACAGACTTAAGCTACAAAACAAAAATTGTTCAATTCCACTAATTTGATGAGTACTAATTTTTTTTGTCCCTTTAACCTAGATACCCCATTATGCCATACTCAAAAACAAGTTATGGTGGTATCTCACCAAAAAATGGAGTTACTTTTTTTTTCTCTCTCTCTTTGAGTGTCTAGCGAATTAAATCATGACAGACACTTTTAAAGTCCTGGCTGGAAATCATTTTTTATTTTTTTTTGTACATTTTTGTGGCAACCCGGGGTCAAAGGTTGCCAGAGGTGTCAGGGTTAATCAACCCTGCTGGGATTCGAACCCCTGACCCTCAGATCTCCAGCCAGATGCCATGACCATTAGGCCACGGCGACCCCACATTTATGTGTACTAAGAACCTTGTCCTTTTCCTGATAAGGTTAGGGTATGTAATTTGCTGTAAACTAAAGATAAGACTATGTTGAAAAGATGTTCAAAGACGGCAACGTTGTTTTTCCTTCGGGTGCAGTCTGACAAGACCATGAGGAACAGAGCTCTTTGTTTTAGCAGGACAATTCTTTTACAGCTACTTTTCATACATTTTACAATATAAAGGTCAACAAGTATACCATTAGTTGACAGCCTTAATGAAATTATCTTTTGATAATACCGACCCCTATTGCCAGAGGGTACTAGCTAACAGTCCTTTCCTTTCAAACGGTAAATATTGATTGAACCTTGACGTTAGTTCTGATCCTTGGATCACAAATACTTCCGTACAGGTAAATAAACAGATCTGTTTTATCAAGTTTATTGATCCACCTTTTATGCTTATAAATCCGGCTCCTCCTCAAATAAACAGTTAAATATAAAACCTCAATTACAGTTGCTAATATTAATAATTAAACAGTGAGACCTTGTTGGCTCTGTAAATTAGAAGAGGAAATCTATTCTGAAAGCACCAAAAATCATGCCCTTGCTTTCACAAAAAAGAAAAAGTGACAAATATTTCTGTAATTGAGGCCAATAAAAATCTTTGAAGAACAAGTTGAGAATGTTTTTGTGTTTAGAAAAATTATAACAACAACAAAAGAATATAATTTTTCTGGTTGTCATGATGATGCTATTCATGCATTTGACCAAAGTGGCACAAATAATTCTTGTTCTACTTGTCAAATGCAAGACTCAGTTTGCTTTCTGCAACATAAATATTAAAGAAGGTACAAAAAACTATTTCTGTTGGTTTTTTTAATTTATGTTTGCATAGAGGGTACTTGATGGCAGTGAGATTAATTAGGTTCTCTCATTAAAACATGATCAAATAGAATCTGAATGAGCTTTCTTTTTCAGCCTGCTGTTGATGATGAAGAAGAAGAAAAAAGTAGAGAGAGGAAAAAATTTCACTATTTCTGCAAATATTATTCCTTCATTTAAAAAATATGGTAGAAGAAATTTTTTTCTCTTAAATGGTGCAGAAGCCTAATTTAGACACATACAAATTATAATTTTTAAATTTTTTTGCCTTGAAAACTATGTTTGCTTCAAGGCTGATTTTTTTAGATAAAAAATAAAAACTTATCTTCTTTTTTCAATTGGTCAAATTACTCTAGCTTTACAGTCTTTTAATTTGTGGGGTTTAAACATGAGGATACTTTTTTAAAAATGGGGCCAAAACATTCTCTTTATCATCATTTTTGGGATATTGCTAGAGCAATCAAACTTCATCATGTAATCAGATAAAGTGATTAGTTTTTCTAATTACAAATATAGCTATATAGAATACCCTTAACAATAGTATTTTCAAAAATTGATTATTGAAAACTTTTTTAGCAATCAGTATTTTTGGCTAAAAATTATTAATTCTTGATTTGACATTTTTGAGAGCTTTTTTGCCTCCTCAACTTAGCTTTCCTCTTTCAAAAACTTTTGAAAGCCATTGATCTATACATTTTGTTTAAAGTTTTTATAATATCAATTTTACTCTTTCCATATACAACCCCTCTAATTGAGGGTATTGTGATTTTCTTTATAAATTTTATTTATAACTATTTTTACAAAATGCTCACAGCTACCTCTCAACGTCCATAATTGAGGCTTTTCAAATTTTTTTAAATGCAATTGGTTCTTGTTTTCATGCTTGATTATTTGTATTGGTGTTCTCTGGGCACACAAAAAATCAAGAGAGTCTTGAATTTTGAGTCCCATTATTAATTATTAAAAAATATTTTACCAACAAAAAAGTTGAAAAGATATAAACAAATTCAAGATTAGGCAAAAACTATTCATTTATTAAGCTTTAAAATCCATGTCGAAATTGCCTTTCCGCACCTTGCAGATGAGAATTCTTAAAAGCACTAATATAATGCCAAATGAAATTCCTGATACACTATTTTAAGGTATTGTCAATTAATCTTTTGCAACAACTTGTTTCTTGCATCATCCATGTCACGTTAAACAAATTGATTGATTGATTAACAGCTTTTATTGTGGAACTAATTATTCTAACACAAATAGTGTTGACTTTACAATAATTCCAATAATTGTCAATAGACAAAACAAGTTTAAATTAATAAATTTAAATTTTCAATATAAAAATTATCAAATACTTGGCAATACTATCTGTCTGATAGTACTTGAAAAAAGAGTCCTTCAAAAGAACTCTGATGCAATCATTACTAAGGTTTAGGCCATTCCATGGTTGCTTAACTTTTTTAATTATATTTAATCTGTTTTCAATTGATTGCTTTCTAGATTTATTTGTTGAGTTGTCATAGAATTTGCCTAAACTTGGTTTCCTAGGCTCCTTGTAGTATGTACTTAAAGTAAATGTCTTTTTTACTTTAATGTTTTATTATTGTATTTTTATATTCTGAATTATTCTAATTTATTGAAGTGTTTGAAATGATCCTTATGATTTTCTGATCCCTGATGCTAATGGAATGTTTAGACTAACAGCCAGAGACCCTGATAGTCTTATCAATTTAATGGATTAAAGCACTTATCCTTAATTGATATTAGCACTTAAGCTTAATTGATTAAAGCAATTATCTTGGATGCTAAGGACTCATAGGCCTGCCCCCTGTGCGCTATGATGATGATCCAAGGTCATAGTTTCATAAGTCCCTTCTCTGCTTGGCTGTCCCACATTCCTTAAGCCTGCCTGTTGTAGCTACCAGGACAGTGCTGCCCAACCAGCCTCACCTAGCTCAGTGTGATTCATGATTTCATCATGCTTTCATTTTGTATATAAAAAAGTGAGTTTCATTGAATAAATCAGTTAGCATTCAAAGGTCTTAATCTGTTGGGTACCTGAGATCGTAGATCTATTAAATACTATTTAGGAGCTCAAGGAGGGGTTTTGGTTTACAATCTCTAAAAGTTTTAATCATTCTAGAGGCTGTAAGGAAAGAAGTCCATTCAGTTGAGTTTGTACGTTTGCTCGATTAGCGAGGTCAAGCCTAGAGAATTTCCAATAGTGGTCCGAACATGCAGATCTTAGAAGTCTATAATGGAGAGAATTAAATTCATTTACTAAGCTTTAAAATCCACGTCGAAATTGCCTTTCCGCACCTTGTAGATAAGAACTCTTAAAAGCACTAATATAATGCAAAATAAAATTAACGGTACACTATTTTAAGGTATTGTTAATTAATCTTTTTCAACAACTTGATTTGTGCATCATGCAAGTCACGTTAAACAAATGCATAAATTGTCATAAGGTGAGCAAAATTGTCAAATTCTATTCCATTTTTAGATGAAACATTGTCACTGTCACTTTCTTTTTGTTTTTTCAGCATTCTGTTATATTTATATTGCAATGACACAGATTTATTTGTTCCTTTTTAAGTACAAACTTAAACTTTAAATTCTTTTGTCCTTTAAAGCATGAACTTTCAAAAAATTAAAATTTGGTTGATTCATATTGTGCTCTGATTTTTTGTTCTTTTCCTAGCAGGAAAATCCTTTAAAATGATCTAACATGTTTGTCAATGTGCTGGTATAGAAAGAATCAATAAATCAAATTTGAATCCAAAATATAGAGATAAACATTACAATATTATGAAATACAATTTTTTTGAAAGTAAAACTGCAAAAACTCTACATTTTAAGGTCTTCTTACAGCTTCAAACATATCATTAAAACTAAAAATGTTTGAATCAATGATAACTTTGAACAAAAAAACTCTTTTGTATTGTTTTTATATTTTAAAATTAAGAAGTTGATGTTCCCTTGCAATAAAAAGGGATTTACTTTTTACTCATCCATAAATTGAATTTTTATAATAATGCCAAAATTGATGTCAAAGCTAGCTTGTCAAATCTCTTTAGAATTGTACTTGAACTAGCTTATCATTGCAGGATTTTGGGCCATAATTCTTAGTCTTAAATTGATAATTCCATATCCAAATTTCTGTTGACTGTTCTTTAATACAGATCATCCAAAAACACTTTAAGGATTAACAAGCTCTTTAGAAAATCATTCAGAATAGAAGGGCCTCCACTGGTATAACAGATATGTGCATTTAAAATTATTAGTACAATAATTTGTTACAGAATTGACTCAAGTCAGCAGTGGCCATATTATGAACTAACGTGTCCGCAGATAGACGTCTAGGGGAGCGGCATGTCATCCGTCCGTCCATATACTACAAAAAACATAATTCAGCCCCAATACAAAATTTCAAAAAATCTCACCCTCAACTTTTTTTTGCATTAGTGTCATGAGTCTGTATGCAAAATTTCAGCTCTCTAGCTTCAAAACTGAGGGAGGAGTTTGAGGTGACAGATGGAGGAACACATGCTGCTCCTTTATTTGTACCCTTGTAGAAATTTTAATTTTCTCCACTTGCTTTGCTCATGGAGGAGTAAGTCTCTTGAAAAGGTTAGATTTTCTGCTCTGTTTTTTATAGTTCATATTGCTGTATTTTGAGCTCCTCTTTTTCTTCTTCAAAGAGTCCTTGTTAGTGATGGGTCTGTGTCAAAAATTTTTGACCCGGGTTAGGTCAGATCAGGTTGGCCATTTTTTGTTTGCATTTTGATTTGGAAAATTTCGGCTTAAAATCACAAACTTTTTAATTTTTACCCTTCGGGTAAAAAATTTATTCCTTTCAGGTAAAAAAGTACCCGGGTCAAAGACGGGTCAGCCTGTTATTTACTGCAGGTCAAAAGTATGCCGGGTCTGGTCAGGTCCCATCTCTAGCCCTTGTGCCACAGCTCCTGATTATCTCGCTTTTCTACTTACTTGTGAGATAGATTAGGCATATTTGTTATTGAACCTGCACTTATAACCATTTATGAAATAACATCCATTTGAAAAACATGTCACTTTTATTTTGTGTGAACTTGTTTTGCAGTACTTACAAGTCAACAAGTTCTATGAAAATCTTTTCAGAAAGTCTAAATGAATCCATAAAAATTAAAAAAAACAATTTATTTTGGCTTTTTGAATTGATCCACTAATTTCTGTTTGGAAGAAATGTATATCTTTTGAGCAGATTTTCTAAAACCCAATAATCTAAAAGTGCATTTCATGTGGACAGATCCTTAGAAACTTTAATCAAGTTTTTGTCCTCAAACTAAAAAAAGTTTCAACATCTTATAAAGAGGCTAAAAAAGAAACAAATCAACAAATAGAAAAAGAGCTAAATTTAGGTAAATGAATTCTTTTGACAAGTGCTAGGAACCACACACAACTAAAAAAATCCGTCAAAAGTTAGATATATCCATAAGCTTTCCAAATATCCAAAAATATTCCAAAAAGCTCAAAAATTGAGGGAGGAGATGCATTTTGAAATTGGCAGTTATGAACCCACTATGAGCGCTATACGAAAACCACAGACGGACAGACATCCACTAAAAAGCGCGAGCCGTTATGAAAAAACTAACTCGCCAGCTCCGCTTGCTTCGCTGACGGATTATTTTTTATTTTTTGAGGGGGATTAGTACTTATTTCAGTAGCATATAATAATCTTCAGACAAGCATTTCTACTTCAACATATTTAGTTTCTTTTCAGAACTAAGTTATACATGTGTGAATTAATCCTGACAGCTTGGTAAACATGATTATTTTTCAATTTGCTTTTTTTCAAAAATGATGAGAAATACATGTATTTGTGACAGCAGCAGATATATGGAATCAAGAGCTCATCTTTGACACTTCAAAGAAGATCAATCAATATTTTATAGAAATAAAAAATTATCATAGAAAAATATCTCCAGGTCTGGTCAAAGGCGGGTCAGCCTCTTATTTACTGAGGGTTAAAAGTAAACGCGAGCCGGGTCAGGGCCCATCTCTAGCTTTAAAGCCATATTTGTTATGCTAGTAGATGCTCAAATAATGAAAATAGATTCTATTGGCCATGGCATCTGAAGTAAATTTATGTGTTGATCTGATACGCTTGATCAGATTCTTTCAACCTAACATTCCTCGACCCATTTTCCTTATGTGTCAAAGGTTCTTTCAGAACCTTCCACTTTCCCCTTTTCATTCATTCACCTTCCTCCACATTCCTTTGGTTATCCAGAACCTTATAATAGACGCAACACTACCTGTTGCCTTTTTCACCTGTCACATGTTTCCATGTTCCACTTTCTATTTCATCTCGAATATTCTCCTTCTAGAATATTCTTTCATTGTATATATATTGGTTTGATTCTATTGAATAAACAGTTAGTATCTGACTTACTTCCTTTGCGGGCACCCTTGCCAACTTCTCATTCCCCACCTCAGATTTACCAAACATCTAATTGTGGATCTGAGAGCCGGGGTTTGAACTTTGGCACCTCCTGCAACCTTTTAACCTGGGTTGCCACAAAATTCACAAAAAATTATTTTGAGCCAAGATTTAAAGGGCCTGTCATGATTGATTTTGCTAGATGCTCAAGTCCCAAAAAAATATAAATGCAAGCCAACATTTGCTGATTTGAAAAATTTTTCTAAAAAAAAGTTTAAAATATGATAAAGTTTTGCAGTTGAGAAGACCAAAAAGCAACTGAATCAAATAAAATATCTTAAAATCTGCTTTTGAAAAGTAAACATTGTTATGAAAAAGAAACTTTACAAGTTTGATTTTTCACCTTGAAATTTTTGCAGTACAACAGTAGAATGTACATGTTGTTTTTGAAAGAGAAAACCAGCCTGTTTTGATGTTGGAAGAGCTCTTATAGGCCTGAAGAGAG
>Ga0194133_10010813_pt1 | contig 10204 bp, 12 predicted proteins | sample TA2KigOf40mmetaG_FD_155448 | JGI IMG/M metagenome (GOLD analysis project Ga0194133, IMG submission 155448) | Freshwater microbial communities from Lake Tanganyika, Tanzania - TA2015055 Kigoma Offshore 40m | ecosystem: Environmental > Aquatic > Freshwater > Lake | place: Tanzania: Lake... | reverse complement strand
GAAGTGCATGGACAGTCCATGCACAGCCCAGCATAAGCCGATGGAACAGCTTGGATATGATAATGCATGCCGTTGAACTTGTAGCTGGAGTTGGAGAGGAGGCCACAGCTGGACAAGACTCAGTAGGCTCTGATGTGCAGCTGCGAGCTACTAGGTCGTAGGTTCCTGTGGTTGACAGCGGTCAGAAAAGCAGTGGCGGAAAACTAATTTTTAGAAGCAGCAATCTCTCTTTAACAAAGTTTAGGGGTTTGTTTTCCAACTGCCTAGAGATGGGTCTGGGTCAAAAATTTTTGACTCGGGTCGGGTTGGGTCAGGTCAGCCTTTTATGGTTTGGGTTTGAACTTGGAAAATTTCCCCTAAAAATGTCAATTTTTTCCCTTCACGTCAAATCAAGCTCTTCGGGTCGGGTCAAAAAGTATCCGGGTCAAAGGTGGGTCGGCCTCTTATTTAATGCGGGTCAAAAGTAAGCTTGGGTCGGGTCAGGTCAGAGCCACCTTGTTTTTTTATATAGAAAAGCAAGGATTGGTTAACCACTTTTGCGAGGTTTTATCCTAAAGGCAAAATATAATTCCAAAATTACATGGCGCAGATCTGCTTTTGTTTGGTAAAAAGGATTGGGTGGGATGAGGGAGTTATGCTGGTCATGTTTAGTGGCTCATTGATAAAAACAGGCTTGGTTGTTCTTTATTTTTCATCCCTTGAAGGCATCACCATAACAAAATTATTTGTAATGGGGGTTCACTGTGGCTGGAGGTTACAGACACTTATTTAAGGTTAAGATCTGAAAAATCCAAGTAGTAATTGACCCCAAGTTTTACATGAAAAGTTTATTTAAATCCCCTGCAAACTTGAAGAGAATTTTGACCCTGGTCAGGCTGGGCCAATCTCCTCAGGGACAGGAAAATTTTCTTCAATAAAACTAGGTAGTTTTTTCAATTTTTATCCCATTGGGTCAAAATATACCCGGGTCAGACCCATATTTACTGCTGGTCAGAAGTATGCTCATGGCCACCATTATCTACAAAGCTGACAAAATTTGGCTGAAGATGGTCAGAAGAGTTCCAATTGGCCTGCTACTTGTGTGAGGAGAGGAGGATTACAATTCTGGTCAATCGAGTGTCTCATGTAAGTGAATCAAAGAAATAATTAAAAGGGTACAGGTGGCCCTTTTCTTTCAAAGAACAAGGGTGAGGCTGAAGACCCCTATAAGATCTCATTTTCAGGGTAATCTCTCACTTAACAATCCAAGTATAAGCCTGATCCAAAGGAAAAGTTATTTGATAGTTCTGTCTTTTTGGGTGTGTATTGTTATGCCACGGTCTACTTAAGTTCCATTTATAGTACAATCGCATCCCATAACCCTTCTGACCTTGTGTTTCTGTTGCTGCAAGAAACCTGCGCATACATAATTGCAATGCCTGTGTTGAGGAAGCGACCAAATAGATTCATTTGAAGGAACACATCTTCTACTTTAGTTCAAGAGATTTCAATAGGACTGCTGTGACAACAAGTGATGGGGATAACAGGTTTGAGCCATAGACATTATATACATCGACTGCGCCTCCCTGTCGACGCTGCAGGAAAGATTTGCACAGTAGTGATTTTGGGTTTACCAACATGCAGCTCAGGTGTGTAAGCTGTTGGTAAACCTATACATAAACCCAAAATTGATTTTTTGGGAACCTTTCTCCCTCAATGTATCCTGTATCTAAGGGTCAGAAAAAATTGATGGATTAATTTCAAAATAGGAAGCAAGGTACTTTCAAATTGAAAAGCTGATTGTTGACTATAAGAAACACAACACAAACAAAGAATTTTAGGAAACACTGACTTTAAAATGAGTGAATTTTGTTGGTAATATTGGATTATCAAGTAAGTAACTACCAACAGGCAACAAACACATAATGTTTTGGCTCAACTCAAATCATTTATCATTCTACACGACACTGCAGGGGCACGGCTGCTGCCACCGAGGCAGTCTGGTCTGTCAGTGCCGTGTGCTGCGGCCGGAGACAATTGAAGCACCATGCAGTGCCCGGGCAAGAAGGAAGCCCACATCTTGTAAGAGGTCCAGACAGAAATGTGCAAGGCGGTGCAATCCAATGAGCGGTAGGCTAACCCGTTTTCCTACACAACTTATTTAGATTGGAGTATTAGTGTCTAGCCTACCAGCTGCGCAGAGTGCACGGACACGCGCTTTTGTTGTTGAATTTTCGGTCGTTGGCGCGTGCACAGCGCTGAGTGTGTCTAGTGCATGGCTCTCTGTTTTCCATGCACGAAGGGAAGGCGCCTTGTCCATCTGCAAACGTAACGATCCCTCCAAGACTGAAACGACTGAAACGCTGTGGAAAACAGAACCAAATTCACTTTGGTAAATTAACTAAACAAGAATATTAAAATTTGGTGAAAATTAATTTGAGGTTGTCTGGTGCTGTGTCCATTACCTTCCTTTTTTTCCTACATCATATTTTCATTTAAAAGTCTCGGACAGAACAAAAGTCTAGAGAGTTGATCCGAGCCTGCATTGGAAGTATCAACACACGACTTGAACATCAAAGGAGAAGAAGAAAGAGGTCTCTCGGTTTTCAAAATTATGGTCAGACTTATAGCATTTAAGTAAAGTGAAGCGATGCACCATGGATGAGCATCAAAAAGTTTAAGGCCTAACTGCCTGTTGGTCCGTCCATCCTTTTGGTCAGTTCAAACTCTTGACCTAATGAAAGTAAGTTTGTTTTGCAAAGACATTTTACATCTTAAATAAAACTGAAGTGTACACACTGAGGCGTATTTGTTTTTTAGAGAGTGAGCAAAGTATTTGGGTGATCATGGATCACCTCCAACCGGCTAGGGTTGATCCAAGAAAGCAGGCTTTGCTGGAGGCTCGATTTGGAGGAGGAAATAAGGTTAGTTTTCAAGTAGGCATTCACTTGTTTTCAATCCGTAACGTCGCTCTTTGCATTGATATCATGAAAACATATATCAAAAAACCAAATGTTATTCTTTGAGTGACCCAACACTTTCATTCACGGAACCTAAAAAACATCATGTGTGCTCTCAGTCATCAGAATAATTGATGCAATGGATTTTTTGATTGGGGGAGGCAAAGACAAGACAGACCAACTCCTTATCAGAGACCGAGAGATTGGGGCAGAGCATTTTGACCTTATTCCATAGACCTTGCACCCAGCCGAGTACTATAACGACATGGCCGAATCATCTATGGAGTTAATCATAAATTTAAGTCTTTTTTTGAAAGTGTAATCTTTACAAAGCATTTGAGTTTAGTATCAATATTTTATTATGTATCTGAAACACTAGCTTTTCCACAACGTCACTCCTTTTCTAGTCTACCTAGGTTGATAAAGTGTCGCTGCTTTTTTGTCAAGAGACCTTTTTCATTTTGTGATTGATTGTGACAATTTTTTCAGGTTCTAGGACCAGAAAATCTACCCATCGAGGGACTGGCACTCGAATCAGCCCAAAGTATCCAGCCTCAATATCAAAGGTGTCTTTTTAGCCCTAAAAGGCTGTTAAAAACTGTCCTTAAAAGTACTATTATTTTTAGCTCCAGCAAGAGCAATAGCAGCAATAGCTCCCATTCAAGCTCACCTCTTTTTAAACAATTTTTGAATGCACCTGTGAAAACTAATATGAATGCAGCAATAAATCATCACAATTCCGTGCAAGGAAGCAACGGGTAAATGACTGGGGTTGACGCTGTCAGACAGATAACTCAAATTGAAAACTTTTTTAGAAATAGCCAAAACAATTTTACTGGACCTAATTTACCCACGCCCACTTTGAATCCCATCCCTGCAATCACACCTTCGGAAGGTGTCTCACCGAGCAGACCCCCTCGAGAGCCAACATCTTCTAGCCTCACCCCTATCAAAACAGAGAGTGTTGGTGGAGGAGGTGGACCAAAAAGAGCTCGAAAGGGGTCTGGAAGTTGTCCATCAGCCAAAAGTCTACTACCGGTGAGCACCAGTGCAGAAAACGTAAGTGTTCATTTCTCAAATAGCAAATGAAAAAAAGGGTACATTTTTCTTCATCTAAAATTTAGATGTCAGTTCATCCTAGTGCTGGTGTAAGTAGCCAGGACTCGAATACAAGTTCATGTCACTCAATTGGTCAAGGTGATATAACTGCCTTGCCCTCAGTTGCAGTCCTAAAGGAATTGGATCCGAGTCCCGAAAAACCTGTGACGACAGCCAGGTAGTTACTTTAAAATGTCACAAAAAGGCACAATTGAACAAGAACAAGGCCAAATTTAATTATCTTTTCAGAACACCTACCGAGAGGAAGCGACGCAGGAAAAACACAAGTTTGGGCAATAACTCCCCAATAGATAATTCATCTACACCGGTTACCCCAATAGGCGACAAAGGGGTGAAAAAAATCAATGAATACTTTCCGAAGCACACACCACCATCTCCAGTAAGAACTGTTCCGTCCGGAATGATAAGTGCTGGAAACAAAAGCCCTTTGCCATTCACTGCAAGCACGAGTTTATTCCCACCAGCCACCCAACAACCCCCGTTTCTCGGAAATAACGTTCCGGGATCCGGTGTACCATTAAACATAAATGAGTTTGTTTCTCTCATTCAACCCCTGAAACTCTTGTCCGTAGCAAAACTTGTCCAAACAGACTTGACTGGCCAGACGGTGACAGAATTAGTGAGTTTATTTTTTTCAATAGCTTGTTTAAAATTGGTATTTGATATTTGTAAAATTTTATTTGCAGGAATCAAGAAGTGCTGCGGAAATGGAATCTAAAGACAGCAGGATTGATGAATTATTGGTAATTAAATTTTGTTAAAAGAAATATTTTAACTTCTTTGATCAAGTGAAACAAAAGCATGGTTGGTTTCAAAAATTAGTTTTTAACCATACATTAACCAGTTTTAAACCATAATGTCGGTTTTTAACTTTAGTAAGTAGTAGTGGTAAATACAACCATATTAAGAACCTGAAACCTAAACCCTAGACCCTGGGTTGCAACAAAAATACAAAAGGCAATAAAATGATTACCAACCAGGACAAAAGTGTGGTTTGGATGATTTGCTTTGTTAGTTTGAGAAAGATCTTACACATACGATACCAGGTACCTCCAAACCTTTGGCTCAATATTTTGGAACTTAAAAAATGAGGCTTTACAAAAACTAGCAAACTGGGGCCCAGTATTGCCTTGAAAATTTGAACCACAGGTCCTAGGGTTACGATACAGGGTTCCACACCTTGCTTAAAGTCCTCTCTTTTAAGTGCAGAGGCCCTGGAAATTTTTTAAAGACATTGCACGTGCTTTCACAAATGTTCTCGCGTTTCTTTTTAAAATTTTGGAAAGGTGACCAGTAAAATTATACTAAAATAACAAATAATTTTTATAAATGTTGTCATATCATACCAATAATATTCATTTTGATTGTTTTTCTAGCGTTTGAATGAGGAGCTTTCACGTACCCTCTCCAAAGCCCAGAAAGAAATAGATTCCCAAAAGTCCACAATCGCCCGATGCATAAATGTTGTCAAAGAATTGCTAATTGAAAAGTCCACTATTGAGAGAAAAGAAGCAAGATCAAAAGTCATGCAGAATAGGCTCAGACTTGGCCAATTCGTAACTCAAAGAGTAGGAGCTTCCTTTCAGGTACTTTCACAACTCAACGATCAGAATTTTATTTTCAGAATCACAATTCTATTTTTATTGTAGGAAAATTGGACGGATGGATATGCATTCCAAGATTTATCTAAGCGTCAAGAGGACATTGCCACTGAACGTGATGAAATCGACCGCCAAAAGAAACTTCTTGTTAAGCGTAAACCAGTTGACGTCAATGGACCTACCAGAAAGCGCTTGTCTACAATATCTAGCACATCTGTAGGATTTAAATGGCGAATCAATGTCTTTTTTTACAGTACATACTAAATCTTTTTTTATACCTGATTTAGGGCAATTCCAGTACTCCAACTGCTGACTCTGGCATAGAACCTCGCACCAGTACAAGTGTTACAAGTAGCACTCTTGTCACAAATGTAAATGCAGACAGTCAAGGAAGTGGTGGAGCCCTGGTAAACACAGCCCCTGCCTTGCACAATGGATCATCTGATGAGACTTTGTTTACAAAACCACCAGCCAGAGATGGCATGACGCACCAGGTAAAAATCCAGTCAGCTTCACTTGGATTCGAGTTCCCGATTGTCATGCAGGCTGAATAAGAATTTGAGATCTTCCTCCAATGTCACAAACATTGGGGTCTCCATAGCCGAGAGTTCATGGCATCAGGCTAGGAATATGAGGGTCTGGGGTTCGAATCTTGGCAGCTCCATGCTATCTTTGACCCCCCAAAAAATAATTCCCAACCAAAAAGTGTCCTTATAATGAAAACATTCGCAAGGCGTATTTAAGAAGATTTAAACAAACCAGTGTCCATCTTTTTGCCTCGTGAAGGTCTGCCTTTGATCTCCCAAAAAATCTATACTTGGTTTAGTTTGTTGTCTTACTGTTATTCCAACCTATTTGGCATGGAAGGTTATAGGGCTCATCCTGCAGACATGCAATAACTTTTTAATCAGTGTCAAAATTTCATTTGTTAGGAATCTCAAAGCTTTTTCACCAATAAAATGTTAATTTAGGAATACTATGAGGCAGAAGAAATTCTCCGCTTACGTCATAATACATTAAAACGAGAAGATTCAGAAATGCAGCTTGAAATGGAGAAGCTTGAAAGAAGCAGAAACCTACACATTCGGGAGCTTAAAAGGATACACAACGAGGATCAGTCAAGGTATATTCACGTTACATTTAGTGTGAAACTCATCAACATTCTTTCGCATTTCTTCCATTAGATATAATAACCACCCTGTTTTAAATGAGCGTTATCTTTTATTGATGCTCTTGGGCAAAGGAGGATTCTCTGAAGTTCACAAGGTATTGTTGTGGTTTTCGGGTCAAAACCCATCTATATTGAGTATTTTTTTAGGCATTTGACTTAAAAGAGCAACGATATGTGGCGTGCAAAATCCATCAGCTCAGCAAGGAATGGAAGGATGATAAAAAAGCCAACTACATAAAGCATGCTCTTAGGGAATACAACATCCATAAGAATCTTCAGCACCCAAGGTATGGTATATTTTGAAAATTATATTATTAACAAGCCCTTCGAGACTCAGATTCAAAGGTTTAAAAGTAGGGGGGAGGATGTAGGCCAAGGCCTTACTCAAATTTTCAGGGCTAAAAACCATCTGCCTTTTTCTAAGCTCCGTAATATTAAATTTAAAAAACCTACAATCCAGTTATTAGAAAGTGATCCTTATATCTTCTTTTTGTTTAGAATCGTTCGATTGTTTGATGTCTTTGAAATTGACGCTAATTCATTTTGCACTGTTCTCGAATACTGTGATGGTCATGACTTGGATTTCTATCTCAAGCAGGTGATGAATGCAACTTATTTTCAGTTATTTACGTAACAGCTTTTAATGATTGTTTTAATTTTATGTAGCATAAAACCATTTCGGAACGTGAAGCACGTTCAATTGTGATGCAAGTTTCGTCAGCACTCAAGTACTTGAATGAAATTAAGCCGCCTATCATCCATTATGATCTCAAACCAGGTAAAACTTAAGTCAATTTGGTTAGTTATGAGTGACATGATGTGGGGGAAAGTTATAGTTGCAATGTAGCCCAAAAATCTCACCAAAAAAAAAGTGGAAATATGATGCTGTCAACTGAATATGAAATCCAGTTATAGCAGTGAATTTAGAAAGAACTAAAAAACTGAGAGATTTCTGTTCAAAAAATAGTGTAATACCTTCACTCAATATATCACGATGAACGCAAAAGTTTCAAAAATTAAACTCATTTATTTCAGGCAACATTTTACTAACTAGCGGCAATGTCGGAGACATCAAGATCACTGATTTTGGGCTATCAAAAATTATGGATCCGGAAATTTACAATCCAGACCACGGTATGGATTTAACATCCCAAGGTGCTGGAACATATTGGTATTTGCCTCCAGAATGTTTTATGGTCGGTAAAACACCTCCAAAGATTTCGTCAAAAGTGGACATTTGGTCTTTGGGAGTTATTTTTTATCAATGTCTTTATGGTAGAAAGGTAATTTTGATTCTCTAATTCAAAATTGATAAAAACCAATGAATGATAAATAATATACCTTTCAGCCATTTGGACACAACCAATCTCAAGCAACTATCCTTGAGGAAAACACAATACTCAAGGCTACAGAAGTTCATTTTGCCAATAAACCTGCTGTGTCAGATGCGGCTAAGGCTTTTATCCGAAAGTGTTTGGCTTATCGTAAAGATGATCGAATGGATATCCATGTACTGGTGAGGGATCCGTATCTTTGTCCGCCACAGACTAAACAACAAAGAGCCCAAGCTGCTGCTGCTGCAGCACAGCAGCAACACCATCATCATTACCAACCTCCTCAGCCTATAAACTTTCAGTTCCTCGGTCAGAACTCTGGAGACTCCTAGCAATTGGAAATGTCTGAGTGAATTTTGAAGACTGCGCCTTCCTTTAAACTAAATGACCTTTGTTTGGGGACTGCCAATAATTATAATCTGGTTTCATAAAAATTCCCCCTCCCCAAAAAAACTTCTTCATTATTTATGTTAACCAGAGGTCATTGAATTTTGCGTCAATATTTTCTCCATAGGAGGTTATTGTTACAAAACAAAATAAAAAAATCAATAATCTTATAAATGTGGACAAAAGTATTTATATAAAGTCTGATGATAAGTCCCAAATGTCGATCCGTTTCCATTTGATCACTATGCTGGCCAAACGACCAATCGACCTCATTTGCATTATGAAAAATGTCATTTTTTTTTAAATGCCACTCTTTAAAATTTTTCTTTACTAAAAGTAGATTCATTCTAATGTCTGAAAAGTTCAGAGAGTGCATGAAGACTATAGATTCCCTTGATGATCTTCTTACTAAGGCAAAACTAATCCCATTAATGAAAAAATCTTCCATATTTGATCAGTAAACATTCACTTGGATAGCCACATTTCATGATAGTTTTGTGAGCTATTGAGTGTAAATTTTTAGATTTGGGTCAAATTTATTTTGCAAATTCATGTCAGAAAAGCATACGTAGTCCATAGCCCAGCCAGTATTCCCTTAAACAGTACAGAATGGTGGAAATTAGTGAATCATTCAAAGAAAAAGTTAATAAAATTTCCGTTGTAATTTATAATATTGTGAGGAAATTGACAAATTATGCAACTGTCTCATACTTAATTATGGGAAAGGTAAAAATAAATGTTAAGAGGTCGAAAAGCTTATTTTCATATCAAATAATGAGTTTCTCAAGGCAAGTTTTCCCTCATTTTTCAAAACCTAACTGAAACCCTTTGCATTTATTATAACGTCTTGTTGTATTTGAGGATTGTGGCAAGAATTCCGGCTGATTGTTATTAACTAATACTGTTTGTTCCTGTAATTCCCTCTAGCAATAGTAAGGACCTTATAATGGGCTGAGTTGATAATACGTTTGAGATTCCATCTCGTCCCTGAAAAAAGGAGTGGGCATAGAGGTGGAACGGGCCAAGGTCTGATGCCCTAGGTCGGGTCTGCTGATGAAAATTTTACTACAAACGTACATACATACTATTAAAAGCTCGGGTCAAAATATCAAGGCTCGGTCAAGATCCGAGCCTTTCTTGTTGCCAGGCCTCAACTTGTATGACCCAGTTTCGGTTCGGGCCACAAATTTCTTGGCCCGTTCCACCTCTAAGTGCACAATAATAAAGCCAAGGGCAGACTTATTAACCGAAGGTAGTTGGCCTTAATCTGGGACCAGACTTAGGATCCCCAGTGATTTTTCTTTTCATCCAAAGCCGATCCTGGTTGAGCAGGAAGTTTTTCCCCCTGGTGGAGCACCCTGACATTCCCCGACCTTTGTAATTGCCCTCTTCCAATTCAGCATAGTAAAATCCAGGTTTTCCTCCTAAAGATAGCTCCCAGTCTAAGACTCCAGGCGTACTTTCTTCAGGCCCTTTAGTAGCATTTTGTTTTTATCAAAGTTTTACAGAGCTTTATAACCTGTTTGGTATTGAATACTGTTAAAAAGTAATGTGATTTGCAAAAGTTAACATTAAGAAAGAGTTAAATAAAAATGTCAATGTCAATAGGGCTTTCACCCGCCAAACAATAGTTAACAATGTTTGGACCCAGAT
>Ga0194133_10010812_pt1 | contig 10205 bp, 10 predicted proteins | sample TA2KigOf40mmetaG_FD_155448 | JGI IMG/M metagenome (GOLD analysis project Ga0194133, IMG submission 155448) | Freshwater microbial communities from Lake Tanganyika, Tanzania - TA2015055 Kigoma Offshore 40m | ecosystem: Environmental > Aquatic > Freshwater > Lake | place: Tanzania: Lake... | reverse complement strand
TACTCTCCAACGAAAAAGCGGGAGTTACTTTGGATTTGTGCTGCGGCGATGGTTTCTTTTCCTATTACTTTTATTCTCTACACTCGAATAGAGTTATTGGTATTGATTTTGATTCACTAGCAATAGACTCAGCCAGGCGTAACTACTCTAGAGAAAATGTGGAGTTTATCTTGGGTGATATCCGAAGCGAATTCCCCAAGGGACCCTTTCAAAATATAATCTGGGATGCTGCTATAGAGCACTTTACAGAGTTAGAAATAATGACAATCATGAAGAACATAAAAGATAACTTAGATGTAAAAGGAATTCTCAGTGGGTATACAATTCAAGAGAGTGAAGATGGAAAAACCCATCTTCATCAACACGAATATGAATTCAAGAATAAGGACGACTTACTTCGATTCCTATCGCCATATTTTAAGAATATTCAGATCATTGAGACTCCATATATAGATCGGACGAATTATTACTTCTTTGCAACAAATGGAACATTACCTCTTTTAAACGATAAGTTTGTATTGACATCTACATGACAAATCTTTAAGTCCTCTATTTCCATCGCAACAAAATCGCGCCTTCAATGAGTCGGGCGAATAGTAGAAACCTGCGTGCAGAACTCCTGAATTTCTACCACTTGCATGTTTTCCAAGAATCTTTTCTTTTTCAACAACTAGAAGTCTTAACCAAGGCTTTGATTCAATGAGCGCCAAAGCCACGGATAGACCAATTACTCCTGCACCGGCAACTACAACGTCATAATGCCTACGCATGCATGAAGCCTACAACTCACAATAGGAATAGAAAATATCACTAAGAATAGAATATGTTTTGATTCTCTAATTTGAAGATTACAGTTGATTGTCCTACACTCTAGTTATGAAGTATTTACAAGGTCAAGTATTTGAGTCATACAGTTCTCATAACTTAAGAAGGTTAAGCGGGGAGTTGCCCGAAAAAGAATCATCGAAGGCCGTAGCCGAAATTTTGAGGCCTGTACTCACTCCGGGGGAAGAGATTCTTGAAGTAGGTTGTTCGGTCGGCCACCTGGCCCGAACTCTTGGAAGACTGAATTTGAACTTGAAATATACAGGGGTAGATATCGACCATTATGCGGTAAATAGAGGAATTGAATATCTGCAGAAGGATCATCTGTTTGGAATACGAAGTGCAAGTTTAATTCACGCAGAGGCAGAGTCTCTACCGTTTGAAGACAATTCTTTTCAAACGGTTATTAGTTTAAACGTTTTGGAGCATTTGAAGCAACCAGCAAAAGCTATACGAGAGTTTTTGCGTTGTTCCAATAAATACTTACTCATGAGAACGCTAATGTCAGATCAAACTTTCATAGTTCAAGAAGTGCGCAATGCCAATCACAAACACCTAGGATATGAACACCTTGAGCTTCCGTCTCCAAAAGATGAATTAGATGAATACGGAGTTCCAAAAGTTTTTGTCTATCAAAATGTATACAGCTTGGAGTTCATTCGAGGAATAGTGGAGGAAGGAGGCAAAGCAAAAACATGCGAGATCTTTGAAGATAGTATGTTTAGTCAAGAAGCTTTTGATATTGATAACAAATTATCGTCACTACCAAGGAAAACTCAGGTTATTGAAGGCAAGCAGGTAAGAGGGCTGTTTATCGATACAAATCATTGGATTATGATTGAAAAAGAGCAAACAAACTGAAAAATTGTTAAATAGGAGAAATTGTGTGTGGAATCGCTGGCTCCTTTGGCACTAGAATCTTCACCGCAAGCGAAGAATGTAGAGTTGTTGAAAGTCTTTCAAGGCGCGGTCCTGATTGCTCAGACATAAAACGATTTGATGTAAGTGCCGGCTCATCATTGAATTTCTTCTTTTGTCGTTTGTCCATTCTTGACTTGGACAAAAGGGCAATGCAACCAATGAGTTATGAGCATTTGACAATTATGATGAATGGTGAAATCTACAATTTTAGAGAGTTAAAGAAGTCAATAGAAGATAGTTGTGGTCCACAAAGCTGGTTGACGACCGGTGATACAGAAGTAGCTTTGAGGTATATAGCCTATTTTGGATTAGAGGCGATTAAAGATTTCGATGGCATGTTCGCAATTGCGTTATGGAATGAGAGGGAGCAAGAGTTGATTCTTGCACGCGATTATTTTGGTGAAAAACCTTTATACTACACAATTTCAAATAGTGAAGTAGTGTTTGCTTCGGAACCTAAAACTCTCTTTCTTCTTAACTCAGACCGACCACGATTGAATGTGGAAAAAATCTGTAATTTTGTCGTCAATGGCTATAAGTCACTTTATAAAGACGAAAGTGATTTCTTCGAGGACATAAAGCGTGTAGTGCCAGGACAATATATTGTGTTCAATATTGATGATTTTATATGTCCCAAACCCTTCTTTTATAAATCACTACCCCTTGAAACACCTAATTTACAAGAGAGCAGAGCTATTGCAGTTAATCGAATCAAAGAGAGTGTGATTAGATCAATCGGTTTACGCCTCGAATCTGATGTGCCGATATCTATTTCACTCTCTGGTGGAATTGACTCGAGCTTGATAGCTGCCATAGCAAAAAAGGAATTTGGAGTGTCGTTACATGCATTTACGTTGGCCAGCCAAGATTCCCGATATTCGGAGGCAGTAATTGCAAGGACTGTGGCGGAATTCCTTGAGATAGAGCATACCATTGTAGATATTGAGAGTTCAAACTTTCTTACACGGATGAAGGAGATAATCAGGTATCACGATTCTCCTGTTTCCACAATAAGTTATTACATACAGAATTCCTTAATGAAAGAGATTCACGAAGCAGGTTTTAAAGTCTCCCTAATGGGTACCGGTGCTGACGAAGTGTTTTCAGGATATTATGATCATCACCTACTCTACTTAAGAGAATTGTTTCAAAGAGATAATTCTGCCTATCAAGATGCTTTGCAAGAGTGGGAAAATCACATTCTTCCACTGATTCGGAACCCGATATTTCGCTCTCCTGATTTGTACATAGGTGACCCAAAGTACAGAAAGCACATTTTTGAAGGTTTTGAAAGCAATAGAAATCTTGTTAAGAGTGGGCATACGACTGAATTCTTTGAAAATGATTTCTCTCCTAGTTTAATGAGAAATCGGATGTTGAATGAGTTATTCAACGAGGTTATCCCAGTAATTCTCAAAGAAGACGATAGAAACTCTATGATGTATTCGGTAGAAAATCGCTCACCATTCTTGAGTTATGAAATTCTGGCTGAAAGTATGAAAACTGATGTGCGTCACTTTATACATAAAGGAAGAACTAAATCACTTCTCAGGGAGGCATTTGATGGTTATCTACCAAATCATGTTCTTGGTTCTTACCGAAAAGTCGGCTTTAATGCTAGTTTCACTGAGATTTGTGATAGAGACTCCGACGAGTTTCAGGACTTTTTAAATGACGATTCTCCATACTGGGAAATCTTTGATCAAGATAGGGTAAAAGAAGTATTTAAAAATGTGGGCAATGAAGATTACCTAAATAAAACAGCCTTCAGCCTGGTATCTTCGAAACTATTCTTTGAAAATTCCTATGAAGGACTTTCTAACAATAGCCATTAGATCCCCCGAATAGACTCAAAGTAGCGTGTTTGCCTATCCCATTCTTGAAAAAATTCGATCACATGCGTTTGCTTATCTGTGAACGAAGGCTCTATCTTTTTTGCAACCCTCCTGCCTATTACAAGCAAAACATCGGAATCAAAAAATCTATTTATGTAGCATATTTCTAAACCACAAATCTGCATAAGGCAACGCAATGTGTTTGAGCTAAAGTGGCCTGGGTGAATATCGGCGGGCATCGTATTTGAGAAATAATCTTTTAAGCTCTTTCGAAATGGAACTAGGATTCTTGAGGATTCGGCAATACAAACCAAGCCACCTTCCTTTGTTGATGAAACAACGTCAGAAAGTACGGCGAAAGGGTCTATTGAGGCTGCAAGAGTCCAGGTCAAAGTTGCAATATCTACGTCACCAGAGGATGTGCCCTTGTTAGATTTACCCAAAGATCGCTGTTGGGCAGCGAATCCTTTACCTTGCAACTTCGCAACCAAGTCCTCCGAGTGTTCTGTGGCAGTTAACTTTAAGTGTGGGAATCTCATCGCTAGGAGCTCAAGGAGTACGCCTTCACCCGTGGCAAAATCTCCCCACGAGTATTTTGATTGAGCGTTTAGGCCAGCAAATTGAGCGATAGTTTCGATCACGTAGAGAAGTCGAGATTGGGCAAATGGAAAGTGAGCGGAGTAGCTCTCTATTGATTTATCAGGAAAAATCTGGTTGGACCAATATCTAACTACTTCTTCATCTGACATTAGCTTTTCTGAGGTAACAAAACCCGTAAGTGGCTGAACAAAAATCTTGTCACCCGCAGGTAAATAACTTGACAAAAAAGGCAAATGCACGGCGTCTGGAGAGACTGATTTAAACTCTTTCTTTAACGCTTCAGTATCCATATCAAGAGTCTATTAGGCGTGTAGACTCCGTCAAAGATGTTGAAGCCGAGTCCCACCGGATGTCATGCCATACGCACGAGCTATTGACCAACTTAAAATCCATACTCCGGTACAAGGCATTGGCAGTATTTTTGCTCTGAGTTCCAACAGTCAGCGGCAAGTTCTTTTTAAATGAGAGCGCTTGACTATGATAGACAAGCAAACGACCCAAACCCTTTCCCCGAAATTCTGGAGTAATGGCAATCAAGTCAATTACTAATCTATCCGTATAGTTAAGAATAGAAGAAAAGCCTACAACCTCTCCATTTTCATCAAGTAAAACTAAAGTCTCACAGTTTTCCCTACTAGTTAAGTTTGACAATAACCATTGGCTTTTAATCTTTTCAGCCAATTTGGGTGAGAATCTTTTATCACGATGAAAACGGCTCAGTCGGAATGCCTCAGACCCCACCTTTAATATTTTCGTAATATCTCCAACCGTGGAGAACTTAACTACAAAACCGTCTTTTGCATAGGATTTTGGTTTGAAATTCCAAACGTATTGATTCATTTTCTGAATGAATACTAGTTCATTGTCTCGGGACCCGGACATAGGTCGTTCCTCTAGGTCTGTTTTAACTGTAATGAAGTAAGGAGCCTTCAAGTTAGCATGTTCTCTCCAGTTCAAGTAATCTCTGATTGAGGAAGTGGAGACCTTGAGACTTTGAAGTTGCAACAATTGAGTCATCCATGAGTCCGTTGAAAATTGCAGAGCCTTGGTCTTCAACTTAACCTCACCTTAATCTAAATTTAGATTTTGCCGCAAGGAGATCAGCAAGTTTAATTCTTGATCTGTAAACACTGGCAGTTCTGCTAAGAGAGATTCCTGGTGAAGTCTCTTTACCCTCCTGAACAATCTTTGATATCTCTTTGGCAGAGTCTTGAGAGATCCAAATTCTCCAATATAAATGTTGGGGAAATGACAAATCCGTAGGTGGATAAGGCTTAACTAATAGTAGGTTACCAGTGTCTATACCCGGATCAACAAAATGAATCGAATAGCCGCGCAAGTCCTTGTTGTTTTCCACTAAAGACCACCAATAACTGTCAAGACCTCGATATCCAGGCAAGACGGAACCGTGAACATTTATACAAGGAAAACCTAAACTATCTAGAGTTGATTTTGGAATTACTTTACCCCCATAGACTATTACGAGTCTTGGCGAAATCCTTCTCACAATTTCGGAGATTTTCGAATCAGCTAAGGAGTTCACTGTATGAACTGGGATATCCCTTACTGACAAAACACCCAACTTGAAAAATTCATAAGCCGTCAATATAGAACCAACTATTCCAGATAAGGAGCAAAGGTATCTAAGATGTAATTTAGGTCTACTCTTATCTACGAGAACAGCACCAACTTTGATTAGGTTCTTCTCTAAATGAGAAATAAAACTTCTATGTCTAAGACTTAACGGAGTAATCACAACAACTAGATTCTCGCCCTCAATTCTCAGATTTGCCATGGAAAAAAGAGTCCTTCAAACCCAACCATATATCTAAGCAAATTAAAATAATCTGTCGGACAATTAAATGGGATTTCGTTGATCCCATCGATGGCACTGGCGGCTGTTGACAAACCCACCCTCTTTAGAACATCAATTGCGTAGGGCGGTATGTCTTGTTTCTTACCCTCAGGGTAAGAAAATAGAGGAGGGTAAGTTCCTCCCAATTCCTGGTCAACTTTCTTCATGGAACCAACAATCTCTTCGTTTACCTCGAGAGATGGAAGCAAACCAAGTGAATTGTGATTCATCGTATGTGCACCAATTTCCCATAAACCAGAGTTTTTCATAAATCTTAACTGCTCCCAGTCGAGGAAATCATGTAACGTGGGGTGACGAACCTCGTCAGCCTCAAATTGTAACGATTCTGCTAGGGTCTTCATGGCTAAATCTCGCCTTGAAGGGGAAAGCGACTTAAATTTTCCTTTAACACGCTTTAAAGTTAATTGTCTTGACTCCAATGTTGATAGGTCGACAATTATTTCACTATTCAACGTCATTGATCTTGGAATTGGGGGCGCTTCCAAGATCAATCTCTCGAGTTCATCAGTCCAAATCAGGCTTTTTGTGGAAATGAAGTTGGTTGCGACGTATAAAGTTACAGGCACCTCATACTTTTGAATGACAGGATGAGCAACCTCTAAATTATTCAAGAACCCATCATCAAAAGTAATTGCAGCACATTTATTGGGAAGGGTTCCGATACCTCGCGCCGCTAACTCGATATCTCTCATTGTCACAATAGCTAATTGTCGAGAAAGAAAAGCAATCTGTTTCTCGAATTCTGCGACCAAAATGTGCTTGCCAGAGGAGTTATAACCATTAGGAACTTGTTCAACTACCCCGTGGTAGCAGATAATTGTCAAAGTTTTTTTAGCCATAAAATTATGAACCTTAAACTTAGTTGGAATAGTCTGCGGGAGCTACGGAGTGATAAGCAGAAACACTACGGCGTAGTCGCTTACCAACAATTGATTCCATATCGGGCACCTTTGCGTCGAAAGGTCGAGCAAAGTCAAAATCTTCATGAGTCAAAATATGACCACGTGGGAGATCTCGGCAGTAAACCAATCCTTTTCTAATTGCGCTAATTATTTCTGATTCAGCAGGTTGAATCGTTTTAATGGTTTGCCGCAGCGACTCAGCCATTGCATTTAGGTTCTCGACAATCTTGCCCAACTCAAAAGGAGTCCGAGAGAGAGCGTGATCCCTAATATCTGATCTATCGCGGTTATCTGTAACATGGATTTCGAAAATTGTGGCACCAAGAGGCAAAGATGCGTAAATCGGTGCGTCCTCAAGGAAGTGAGACGAAAACCCAACCTCAAGGTTTGTGAATTCCTTCAAGAAAGCAATAGCTCGCAAATTTGATTGAGTTAAAGGTGGAGGATAGGCTGCAATACAGTGCAGCAAAGCTACAGTTTCCCTAATGTCTCCCCTTAGGGTCTTTGCATTCTCAACAAATAGTTTAATCTCATCAACGGTAACTGCGCCCGTTGAGGCAATCACCTTAGCGTTCGATTCAAGCGCTGCTTGCACAGTCGGTTTAAAAGTGAAGTCTCCGCTTGCAATTTTTACCACACCGCAATGTTCAGCAATAAAATGGACCCAATCATGAGACAAAGGTGTAGCAAAAACCGGTAATCCCAGATCATTTGCAAAACTTTTTATCTGCAAGAAGTCGTCTTTGGACAGAAACACGCTTTGTACGAATTGGTGCCGATTTGAATTTGATCGTGAAGCATACAAATCAGGCGTGAACAATTGGAATTTTACTGCTGTCGCACCACTTTCCTTAAGTTTGACTAGCATCTCTCGTACCCAATTCAAAGAACCACCATGATTGACACCTATTTCAGCAATAACAACAATCTCTTTTTCCAAATTCTTTCCGAATAGATTCACACTATTCGTTTCCCTCAGGAGGAAGATTTACTTCTTCACTAAATTTCCAAGCAGCTCTATACCAAGAAACATACTTATCAAGGCCAAGCGCAAGATCATGAGTAGGACTATAAGAAAGCATTTTAGAAGCTTTTTCTATACTGAGGGAACCACGCTCGGGATTTAAAACATCACGTGGCTCATGCGTTACGCCAACATTTGGAAAGTGTTGTTGAATTATCCTTGCGGCGGTCAAAAGTGATTGAGATTGACCACGAGTCATGTTGAAGACTTCTCCATATGCAACAGGATTTAAAGTTAACGAAACTAAACCTGAAACAAGGTCATCAATGTAAGTAAAGTCCAAACCTTCCTGGCCATCGCCTTTTATGACCAAATCCTTATTCCGCAACGCATTCTCAATGAAAATTTGCAAAACTCTTCTACTAATACACCTAGGCCCATATAGGGCGGACGGTCGTACGATTGTTACAGGAAACTCAAAGACGTTACTATAGGCAAGGGCCAATTTTTCACCACCAAGTTTTAGTGCCCCATAGATATTTCTAGGGTCACAATATGTATCTTCATTTGGAGTGTTCCCAAGGAAATTCCCATAGACCATCGAAGACGAGAAGAAAACTAACTGACAAGGATTCAGCAGCGATCGAACGATATCCAGAGTATTCTCGAGGGTTCTAAAGGAATGGTCAAAGGTACTGTACGGATCCTTATTAGCGCGGCTTGCATGAGCTACCGCAGCGAGAAGAAAAACTACGTCTGGCTGAAATTCATGTACGACTTTGTTTAACCTTTGATAATCACGGGCATCTTCAACATGTATCGGTATAGATGAAGCTCGAAGCAGTGTGAGTCTTTCCTCTAAAACTCGAATATAAAATTCCCGATTTGCAAATTTAGCGCGAGAGTCTTGTAGCGAAACAAGGTTATTTACCTCTAATCCATCAACGACAAGCACTTGGTAACCACTTTTATGAAGAGCGAGAGCTAAGTGGTGTCCTATAAATCCAGCCCCACCGATTAATAGAACGCGCTTCATACTTTAATACTACTCAATACTTGAACAAGAGAATCTCTTACGTAGGTTATGTCTGAATGCGAAAGATGCGGACCTACTCCAAACGCAATACTTGCATTTGCTAAGTATTCAGCGTTCGAAGATCCTAGCGTGCGAGAGATATCTGGGTTTGATTTGTAATAGAATGATTTCGGTAACGCAACGGGGTAATAAATTGAGCAATTTATACCTAAAGTCTTCAAGTGCAAGATTAATTGGTCCCTTTGGTGCGCGATTTCTGGTTGTAAAACAAAAGAAGAGCAGTAGACGCCAGAAACCCCAAAATTGCATTCATAGCCGATGAACCGGCCTAGATTTGAATGAAAATCGGACGTTAACCGTGAAATATTTTCTCGCCGAACCCTAAGGAAGTCTGACAATTTTTTCAGTTGCTCAACTCCTATTGCTGCCGCTATTTCGCTCATCCGAAGATTTAAACCGAAACCCACGATGTCATATAAACCGGGAACTTTTCTTTCGCCCACACTCTTTGAATAATAGAATGCTTTAGTTTTGACGGCACTTTCTATTAAAGATTCAGATTTACTTACTAGCATTCCACCTTCTCCAGTGGTAATGTGCTTTGCAGGATAGAAAGAAAAGGCACCGAAGTCACCTATTAGGCCAACATGTGTACCTTTGTAATATGAGCCTAATGCTAGTGCGCAATCTTCTATCACATAGAGATTGCTTGATCTAGCCATTTTCATTATTGCAGTCATGTCCACCGGTAGACCCAAATAATGTACGACACAAATTGCCTTTGTCTTATCTGAGATTGCTAACTTAACTTGTTCACTTGATATATTTCCTGTCTCTAAGTCGACATCGACAAAAACCGGAGTAGCTCCAACTGCTCTTATTGAATTTGCTGTCGCAATGTGAGTCAGGGATGTTACGATAACTTCATCACCGTTGCCAATACCTAGTACCATGTAAGCCAGCTGAAGAGCAGTTGTAGCAGAAGAGGTGCTTGTTGAAAATCCACCTCCCATAAAATTGGAAAAATCCATCTCAAATTGACTTGCTACAGGGCCGTGGACCAACTGGGGAGAGTCTAGAACCCTTAAAACAGCCCCTTTTTCTGCTTCGGAGATTAGGGGTCTCCCAAAATCAATTTTTCTCACGTTACTCCAATCCGTAACCAAAGAGTCTAGTGCATTATAAGGTTGAATTGCCTAAACAAAGATCTGTTAGTTGAATAATCTCACTTAGGGTCGGGTAGAAA
>Ga0194133_10010810_pt1 | contig 10206 bp, 4 predicted proteins | sample TA2KigOf40mmetaG_FD_155448 | JGI IMG/M metagenome (GOLD analysis project Ga0194133, IMG submission 155448) | Freshwater microbial communities from Lake Tanganyika, Tanzania - TA2015055 Kigoma Offshore 40m | ecosystem: Environmental > Aquatic > Freshwater > Lake | place: Tanzania: Lake Tanganyika... | reverse complement strand
AAGATTAGACATAGTCAATAATTTTTCTGATTTTTTTGGGAAAGTGTATTTTGGAAAATTATCTTCAGAAAAACCACAATCAGGAAAACATCGTTTGTGAAAAACATGTAGCGCCAACAAGGTTGTAAATTAGACTAAGAATTTAAGGATATTGGCCTTACAAAAATTAACTTAATCTTTTTCTGATTTTGTGGCTTTCAAAGTTGGAGACTTGAACGCTAGCACTTTTCATATTTATTGTTGAAACTTGAAATGCTAAGAAATTATGTTTCTATTGAACATTATGATTATAAAATGTTGATTTCATAATATGCATAATGCAGCCATTAGAGTTGTATTATGCAGAATCTATAACCCTGAAACTTGTCATGGTATTAAGTCTTTGTGTTGAAAATTATCATTTTGTTCTGCAATACCAATGCCAAAGGTTTCATGTAAAAAAAATTTAAGTCTGAAAAATTCATCCACAACTTTTCATAAATTCCTTTTATTGGGAAAAATCTCCAAGCAATTATAAAATTAAAAAGTTTAGATATAATTTTAATTTCTTCTTAGCAAACTTCAACACACTCCATCAAACTTAATTGCACTACAGTTTTACCATCAAATTACACATTTATTGTAAAAACAGAAATGTACCAAAAATGTGTAATTTTCAAACAGTATTTTTCAATAACATTTCAAATATTGGTAACTTTCCCAATATTTGTTGCCAAAAGCTGACCTTTACTACCCTACATCCCTGACTCTGACTATCTACTCAATTAGCTTTTGTTGTCAAGTATGTATGTATGTTTGTTTGTTTGTTCAAAGCTCACCTTGAAATATTTGTAATATTTTCCCCTTCAACAGATATGCTTGTATGATAAAATTTTTCATATGGTTTGTGGCCATTTAAACATTTTGGTCAAATAAATGATAGCATCCATGAAGGATTGACCATTGAACGGCGCATACTTGAGTAAGAAGCGGAAACCCGGTGATGATTTTCCCAAATCAAGAAAAGAATCAGTACATAACTGTTTATTGATGGAACGGCAACCTTTTATATTTGAAGGACTCATATCAGACACGTAACCAATAAAATTGATTAGAGGGAAGGGAAGCCTTTGATTAGAGGGAAGAGTTAATCATTTGCACAGAAAATTTATATAAAAAATAGTGTGGAAATCAAAGATAATGTATTAACCTGTCTTGAAACTAGCTAAAGGACCTGTGAACAAACTGAACATTTCCATCAAAAATAAAATTTTTGGCTATAAAAAGCAAAATGAAATATAGCGCATGATACAATAAAAACAAATTTCTTATATGGTCTTTTCAAGATGAAAATTATGATGCATGTTGAGTGCAAAAAATCTGAGAGATTGATGATTCTAAATAGTTATAATGGAAAACTAGACCTTGTGTTAAAGCGTCTATATTTTTTAATAAATTATCATAAACAATTACTCTGAAAATATAAGTCATGTGTGTTTTCAATGGATTCTATTTCTTAACTGAAACTCAAATATATAAACATTACAATTACAACACCAGTCTATCGTTAGTTCTGAAAATCACAATAAAAAGGCACTGTAGCCAGAGATGCCTCTAAAGAGAGAAAGAGAGGGTTTCACGGTACAGCAGATAGGAACCCACAGGATAGAATTGAAAATGTTCCCTTATCAAGAGATTTACATTACAATGTTAATGTGTATAAATTTATTATATTACAGGTAAACACACGGCCTTTATCATCACAATGCGTCCGTTCTTGACGGTAGCAACATTGGCGGTTATCTTTTTAACATGTGGCATCAATACTGAATATATAAGCAACTTGGAAGTGGATTTAAAAAATCCAACCTATGAAGATATTTTGAGAAGAGGAAAAACTGAACAAGAATGGAGCAGATTTAGACAGAAAAGACAGGTTTGATGATTTTGCTTATGTAGATTGATAGCCCAGGCAGGATCTTGGTATTTTTGACTATTCGCCAAAAAAATATTTGTATTATAATAAGACCCTACAGCGCAATTCATCACTGAGATCCTGCTTAAAATATTGATGATTGGGTTTGCATATGCTTTAAGCATTAATTAATTATTTTCCTCTGTTATTAGACTTAAGTTTGCTGGATTACATAATTTATTAATTAACTTCTTTGAATGTAAGTTCTACCCCGACCAAAAAAGTGTCCCATGATTTAGCCGTGAAATTACACATTTGACGCACAAACAGATATGTACCAAAAAGATTATTCGAATGTGTAATATTGAAACAGTACTTTTTTGATAATATTTAAAATATTGGTAATTTCCCAAATAATTGTCATCAAATGGGGCCATAGAATCCCATGTGTCACCAATAATGCTATTTACTTACCCCATTGTCCTGGACTTTTAAACTTCATTTGTATTCCCATGCTTACTTTGTTCATAATGTCACTCCTCTGTAACACACAATAAATGACAGACACACATACTATAAAAAAGACTTTTATGAATTTATATATTTATTGTTATACTTCTTTTATATGCAAGTTAGATTTTGATTTCTCCAGACTTTCTGCATGACTGAGTATAAAAATATAACAATGAAAGAAATTTATCATTTTTACACATCAATGAACATTTTAAGCATAAAATTTATTTTGGTTAAAGAATTCTTGCAATGGTTGGTTCAAGCCATAATTCACCATTTATCCATATTCAATTTCCAAGTAAACTTAATCACTGAGCTCCTGCCTTCAATACCAATAACTATGCATTATCCAATAAGCCTAACTCGTTACCTAGTCATTTTTACTCGTAAGGATTGTGCAGGATAACAGGCCTTAGGTTTAAGATTATTGTGTTAGTTTCAATTTCATTTCATTCAATAAAGTACTGTTAGAATTTTGCATTGACTGATTATCCAAAAAGATTGACACAACGATAACGGGCCAATACTGTTTGCTTATGAGAGAATGCATAAGGTTTATTTATTTACATTCTCGGACGTAGAATCACTTAAGCCATTACGTAAATATAATTATAATTCATTATTATTCTATCATGTGCTGGAGTTCCTCTCTGCTTTACCACGAATCTCTCTTTTTATCTCTCAAGTGGCCTCTCTGGCTACAATCCCCTTTTATTGTGATTTTTAGAACTTAAAAGAGACTGGTGTGGTAATTGTAATGTTTATTTGGGCTTCAGTTAAAAAGTAGATTTCATTGGAAATACACGTTACTTTTATTTTTGGTGCACGTGTTTATGATATTCAAATATTTTATATTTTTTAGATTCGAGATCACGATGGCTTCAAACCAATCAATATTCCTCAGGTATTTAACCGATATTTTATCAAATTGAGTGTTTGTTTTAACAAAACTTGTTTCAATCTAAAGATTGAGATCCCTTTCCGGGACATGGCCTCATTTGTTGCTGAAGCTGACACCTCAATTACTGAAAGATTTGATGTTCTAGAGCCTAGAATTTATGATAGTGAGGCCAGACAGGTAAAGTGATGAATAACCTTGGCAAAATCTTGATAATTTGCCAAAACATATTTTCTATTCTTTAAAGGTTAAAACTTAAAAGAAACATGTTGAACTTTTACAATCCTGTCATGACTCAAACAACTTTTTTGAGTGATTGCTATATGCATTTCTCATACCATATAGGTTCCAAAATCACCCGAATGGTTCATGTCAGCATCTTCTAAAATCAAAGTTCTGGCTAAAAATATGTCCAGAGCAGCATTGGTTGCTGAGGAAGCAACAAAATATCTTGCAAAAAGGTTAGAGCCAAACCAAAAAATATTTTCTTGAAAATAAGAAATCTGCCATGAGACACCGTAAAGTGGTGCTTTTCAAATCGCTGTGGCCAAATGGTCGTGGCACTTGGCTAGGGATCTTAGAGTCGTGGGTTCAAACCCCCTCCGGAACTTTTGGCAAACTTCAACCTCAGATTGCCAAAACAAATCCAACTTTTATTCCCAGCCGTATTAAAGTACGCCCTTAATTATCAATTTTGCAAGGCGTACAACTAAAAAACCTTTTTTCACGGATCTTATGGCAGCTTCGCATTTTAAAGAAAAATTTTTGTTGGGGACAATCATTTTATGTACTTTTTGCCTCTTGAATTAACATTTGAAAATTAATGTTTAGTTACAACCTAAACAGAGAAGAGATTACTTTTGGTTTGCCCTTGTCAGATGTTAGAGGCACAAAGCTGAGTGAACTGTGCGAAGTGAAAATTGATATTCCTTGTCAGCCTGGCAAATACCGCGCCTACAATGGTTATTGCAACAATGTGCAGAATCCTAGTTGGGGAGCATCAAGCAGAAGATATTTGAGGTATATATTACATACATTAATGCGTCTTCTATTATGATACATCACGAGCGCGATTGACAAACATCAAAAGCGGGGTATTCACTGAAAAATAGTGTGGCTACTCTTCAATTGCCAGTGATAGACAAAGACCGTAGAGAGAAACAGCATTGCCTTTATTGGATCTTAATCTAACTTATCTCCTTTCTAAGACTTCAGACTATTCATTTCCTTACCTTATCAGGAATAGATTAACGTTTCACACAACACAAAAGCGCTCGTTTCAAAAGATATCAGATAAGAATTATTGGTCTAGAAATACCGATAGCTTCAAGGTGTAATGATGAGCTTGGAGTAACACTTCAAATGTATTAGATATGGTTGTTGTAAAGATCTGTCAAATGGATGTTCTGCTTGTAGACATTTTTGGTCTCTCATAAAAAATGGCTTTAATATTAATGCAGATATTTACCACCAAACTATGCCGACTCCATCAGTGTACCCCGTCAACGATCCAATGGTGACTTCCTGAGGAGCCCAAGAGAAATTTCTGTGGATGTTCACACTGATGCAGACAGGCCTCATCCTCATCTGGTATTTATTTTAGAAAGCACATTTTACAACAAATAATAATGGTTGGTATGGATATTTGGTCACGGAAGCATAATGGGTTTAATGGAGTAATCGAGGGTTAGAATCTTTGCAAAGTCAACATGAGCTCGTATGGGTGAGAAGTTAAGGGTGCAACCAGCCCGTTGGGGTTCGTATTCAGCTGAATGAATAAGGGTCAACTAATAAGCTGACAATACTTTAAATATATGCAACAATGCCTGAGAAAAATTTCTAGACAGAATGTTCGCATGCGTTATTTTTTTTGTGTTGTACTGTATGCCAAATGAGATGAACGGAACTTTGAGTGAGCAAAATTAAAAACCCAGTGATGATCTTCCCATTTGAGAAAAGAATGAATACTGAGCTGTTTGTTACTTGAACGGCATCCCTTTATAAGAGTCAAAGTAGGGTCAGACATAATACCAGCAAAAGGTATAAGTATATATTGCGCAAGAACCATTAGGAAACATCTTTTGCTATAAGATTGAGTGTCAACCAAATCTTGAAATGAGATCTACAGGAATGTGATAGAATTAGGATATTATCATGAAAATTTACATCAACAATCAAAAATATAAATAACTGTAATTGAGCGCATTTTACGAAACACCAAAGAACGTGAAAATAAGGCGAATGCATGTAGCATAAAAAGAAGGCAAGTCGCATGTTGAGGAAATGGGATTTGGTATGTCATGCCTAGTCTATAAGGCGTAATCTTAGTCATCTCATTCAGTAGTTCAGTAGTAACCAGTTTCTTGTACGTAACTTATTCCTCTCCCAATTCATTCTTTGAGTTTTTGAAAGATGATGAAACCCCGACCGAAAATAGGACACGCGAATGCCACAATTTAGGTGTAAAAACCTGCATTTTTTATTTTTCCAGTGTTTATACTGTCTTCTTTGTCGTAAATTGCCATAACACACGTGAATACACATTTTTTTATTAATAAAATTATACGTGAATATGCTGCCTTAATTTTGGTCGGGACGCGCTTAGGCACTTAGTCAATAAACAATATCAAAACCATGAACGTCTTTATTTTATCTGTCCGAGCCAGGTTTGACGGGTCTTATCTTTTAAAGCATGGTTTTGATGTAATTTTGACAGCAGCACATGTTAATAAAATTTTTGTGTACATGGTATGAACACAATTGCATTATTTTTTGATGATTCGTCTCGCCAAACTATGTCATGAAGACGCTTTTTCCATGAAGGGAATCTTTTTATTATTTTTTGCATTATTGGGGCAACCTGGGGTCAAAGGTTGCCTGGAAGTGTCGGGGCTGGGGTTTGATCCCCATTCAGATACCATGGCAATGTGCCACAGTGGCCCACCTGACCACAGGATTCAAATTTGAGTTAATCTTGCTTTTAATTTAGATGGTGATAGCAGCAGTTTGGGGAGAATTCATTTCACATGATGTTGCACACACACCTCAGCAGGTAATTATTTCAATATTTTGTGAGTATTCAAAAAGTTTTTATTATAAGGTACGTGCTTTAGGCTGGATATCGGGGTCAACGTTTGAAGTGCTGCAATGTTAAATTTGATGACTTCCATCCTGAATGTTATCCAATCAAAATTTCTGAAAATGATCCCTTTTACAAAAAGTTTGCTTTGCAATGTCAGGAATATGCAAGGTTTTTACAACAACTCTTTTTACTCAAGTACTGTGAAGTATTCAATAAGTACTTTTTAGATCAGGAACTGCTTCTAGGACAGGTTGTACCCTGGGTCCAAGGGAGCAAATAAACCAGGTAACAACCAAAACTTTTAGAATTGGGTGATTTGCTAAGACAGTTTGATCGGCCTTTTTGTCGAGACATGTGTTTAGGAATTTTGAGATCCACGGTTCTGAGATCTTGATCTTGATGTGAGGTGCTCTGAAAAGAGCAGGAGCGATAAATCTCTGTGAAGCGTATGCGTTATGTGCTCTTAAAGAGCAGACAGTCTGAGCTTATGACTAACAAGTTCATTACCTTCGCAATCATGAAAAGAATCAATACGGAACTGCTAATTGACAGACCGTGAGTCCTATTACTGTGCCTGAGAGCAGTATAAAATGGTAGCAATTGAAGGGGGATTAGTATCTTAGGATGCTGAGTGGCCGGATACATCTATTTTTATGGTAAAATATCTTAAAGCAAGTCTAATGCTGTGGTCTGAACAGAGCGAGATGAAAACCTTGGGATGACCTTCCCGCAATCAAGAAAAGAATCAGTGCTGGACTGTTTATTGATCGAACAGCACTCCTCTATATAGTGAATGGTCGGATCAAGAATGTGGTGGGGGTGGTCAACCGTTGGTACTGGTTGATCCACTGATTGAGTATACAGTACGCTAAAGATGCTTTATAAAAGATGCGGGAATGAGAAACCAGGCATCAGCTCATTTCGAAATGACTTTATCGAGAATGTAAAAAGAGATTTCATATGAGCATTAAAATATCGCAAAGAGTAAATGAAATTAATAACATGAATTGAACGTAAACTACGATACTTTGAAAGAAAAAGTTAAAAAAGCTTAACATTTGGTTTAAATACATTGTAAAATGAGAAACATAAAATTAACTGAAATAGATATAATTTTGTTATAAATAGGGGTTTTGGAAACCATTCTTCATCAAAAAGGTTTTTGATCTAAATCCATATGGATGGGATATTGCAAGGCTGAAAATCTCTTTGAATGATGATTAAGTGTGAAATACTTGCTAAAAAAAGACCTTGGCTCAATCACAATCCTATTTGAAATGAAAATCTTTTTTTCAGGTCACATCTTTCATAGATGGTTCAACTATTTATGGAAGCTCAAAAAATGAGGCTGAAGAGTTGAGAACATTTGATGGAGGCCAATTAAAAATTCAAGTAAGAAAGAAATTTTTTTTGTTTTGCAAAAACATTTGAATATATTCTTCCTTTAATGTATAATGAAATTCATCTTGATCAAGATTTTATCTCTTACTGCTTTACCAGAAACATTGCCTTTTTCATGTACTTCCTACACAAAAAAAAGACATAAAGTATTAATTAAAAAAATGAAACATAACTTTTTCAAATTTTCAATTGATTGTTTTTAACATTAAATAGACACTTCGTTATCACTTATCTTTAATGCCTAGAGTAAGTATATTAGGGCCAGGAATGGTTTTGTTTGGGGCATACTGGCCAACAGCACCCATGAAATAGGAGGGTTTTATGGTGTTCTCATGGCCGAGAAGTCAAAGGCACCATTCTAAAACCCAAAGTCTAAGTTTGTGGGTTCAATCTCGAGCCTTGAACGCTATTTTTCAGCCCCAGATTATAAAAAACTTATTCCAAGGCAGCCTCAGTCAGAATAACATTAACATTATGTGATCACTGATATAATTCTCTGTGTACGGCAGGACTCTTGTGAAGATGTTGATTGTACAATTTGTATATTGCTAGAGTTTATACTGCATGAGGTTATTATTACTAATAGTAGCGAGTGCGGTGCTGTGGTCTGGAGAGAGTGTGATTTGGGATAAGAGAACGTGTGGAAACCCAGTTACGACCTTCCAAATCAAGAGAAGAATCGATACTGAGCTGTTTATTGATAGCACGCCAGCCCTTCATAATTGGAGACTCTGATCAGAGTTGTGACCAATGAGGGTGATCAGCGTGTTGGCGCAAGCTGATTGGAGGATTGAGTATCCTTGCGCAGAAATGTTTCCTTGTGGGAAAGAGAGACCAGGTGTGAAACAGTCTTGAAATCACTTAAATGGTAATGTGGAAGAAACTGAGGGATGTGGTTAAAATATCATGACAGCAAAAAAAGAACTCAATTCAGCGCATTGTATGATAAGAGAGTGCTACAAATGTTATTTGAAATGACATTGCCAGGTGAACACATTAAACTGTTGTGTGTAATAGGGGACATGCTTAAGAAGACTGCTCTGGGCATTATGGAGGGTGGTATTGGCTGTATTGTGCAACTGCAATTAGAGGAAAATAACCAATATTCCATGAGTTTTTGGTCATGGAAAGAACTTTTGAAAGCAAGTAAACTAAGAAAGAGCTTGTTCACCCCAAATTTCAAGTATCTAGCTTCAAAAATGGGGGCCTGAGCCTGGTGGTCACTTTTGAATGCTAATCAAACATGCCTAAAGGGGCTGTGCTGGTTAGGCAGTTTTGGCAAATACAGCTTGGGTTGGAGGGGTCAATGTGGGCAAAACTGAAAAATGGGTAATATAAGGTAGACATATCAAGCAAGTAACTCCACTGTATTAAGGTAATAACTCTACTGTATTAAGGTAATGTAAATCTCTTGATAGTCAGTATTTACCGTTCTATTTGCTAGGTTTGTTCACACTATATCGCAAAACACTGTATTTTCCTCTTTTGAGGGCTCTCATGCTCCAGTCCTTATAACCTAGTAATTTTCAATGTTAACGAGAGACTTGTGTCATAATTGTAATGTTTATTTTATTTTCCGTTAAGATAAAGACTTCATAAACACACACATGACTTTTCTTTTTTGGCGGACATGTTTACGATAAGGGCATTATAAAACTTATATGTGACAGGTTCATCTTGAGCTACTCTTAAAACCATTGGTTATTTTTTTTTAGTATGATGCACTTGGTGAAGAACTTTTGCCACCTGATGAGAATGATCTTGATTGCAGGATGGATGGAGACAACAAATGTTTTAGATCTGGAGATGTCAGAGTCAATGAACATCCAGGAATTGTAAGGAATTAATCTACATTTTAAACAACTTATAATGGAATAACTCATAGTCCTCCATTCTCCATAGTCATAAATCAAATGACAATCATCAGCATAGCTTCTTTTAGAACAAATAAACATGATTTATGAAAGAGAAGCATGTTTTTTTGTGACAGAGTCATGCAAAGGTCATTAGTTGACATGAGAAAAAGTTTCAATTTAAATGTTCACTTTGCAAGGACAATCATCATTCAATTGAGATGTTATTTTTGACAATTGGACATTTTTGTTTTATATTTCAACAATTGTACCAATATCAAAAGAAAAATCCAATGGATATAAATGCATTTGTTACTTGCAACGAATATGTTTATAAAGGTTTGCGATTGGTACAATAAGCAAATGAGGTCAGCCTCATCTTGGTTTGTAAAGCTTAGAGAGGTTGAGAGGGGGCAGTTTGAAATTGGAGCGTATTGCGGACAGACTTTACAACACGTTAATGGATTCTATATATCTGATTAAGGTATTAGTCGTACTTTGTTTATTGAGGAATAAACTTTGTAACTGCATCGAGAAAAAGGGGTGTTTTTGAGGATGCTACAAG
>Ga0194133_10010808_pt1 | contig 10207 bp, 5 predicted proteins | sample TA2KigOf40mmetaG_FD_155448 | JGI IMG/M metagenome (GOLD analysis project Ga0194133, IMG submission 155448) | Freshwater microbial communities from Lake Tanganyika, Tanzania - TA2015055 Kigoma Offshore 40m | ecosystem: Environmental > Aquatic > Freshwater > Lake | place: Tanzania: Lake Tanganyika... | reverse complement strand
AAGAATTACGACAATGACGAAGCAATTCATTTTTTGTTCTGTAGCCTTTTCCACAAGCACAGTTGTTGGGCTTCAATCCACAATGAACTGATCTGGAACAAAGTTTTGTGAGTAATGTGAATTTGTTTTCCTGAAATTCAAACTGTGTTTTTACCTGTAGTGAGCAGTCAGATTGTCAGATCTTTTAAATGTTCTTTGACACAAAATGCAGACATGTTTGGGCCTACCACTTGAATGACATTGATCCATATGACGTTTATAAGATTTTGTGGATTTCAGTGTTGTCTTACAAATCTGGCATTCAATGACCTAGAAATTAAGGACAGTATATATAACTAAGATGTTAGATCTTTATTAAGAGATAAACTTATAAAAACCTTGTCTCCAGTTCTCACCACCCTCTTGATTACACACGATGATAAGTCTGGCTTCATGACTTCTAGATTCGGTTTCAACATGGACAACTTCTGGTTGATCATATTTTCTGTTAGCTTGGTTTTATCTGCATTCTTTTTTGAAAGTGCATTCGCAGTCAGAGTCGACTCAGCCTAACCAAAAAATAATATGAACTTTTATCGAAGTTAAAGTTTTTTTATCATCATGTTTGCGTCTTACTCCGGCTGGTTCAATTGTGGCAAGGCCTAGACAGATTTTCCCGTTAAAGTGTTGACCACTTTGAACTATCCATTTTTTATTAGAAGTGAACAAGGCAGTCTCCTGGTTGGCAGAAATCTCTCCCAAAATGATTTTCGGTGAGGTAAAAAGCAAGTTGTTGTCATAGGATTCAACCCCTCCAATGTTGGACAAAGAAGACATAACCACCTTATCGCTCTGTGATGGTGTGTTGAATGTGGGAAAGACATCCTCCTCACAAATAGAATTTACCTATCATCATTTCAATACAAAGTTAGCCCACTGTTCATATCTAAATGTTATTTTTTCTTTACTTCATCTGGATTTCTAACTGCTGTTCCAGGCCCTTTGTATCTAATTACAATTTTCGGAGCATTTCCATGAACTTTTTGCAGATGATCAGTGAAACAAGTCCAATTATTAAAAATGGTGTCGCATTGCTGGCAGTTAATAATTCCATTCAGAGCAGGGGAAATTCTATTTGAGGCATCAAATCTGAAAATTGCAAAAACAAACTTAGTAAAAATACCTATTTTCTGAAATACTTAGGTGATTAACTTTTTCCTGCACTAAGTACATTTAAAGTTAATAATAATATTCAGAAATTCAATTTGAAGTGACAAAACTTTCCCAAATATCTTTTACTACTAAATATTGATCTTAAATAAATATAACCTTTGACGAGATTGATGCACAGATGAATAACTTTTCAGTCCTTCAATTGATCTAAAAGAACAAAAATTTTGATGAATGTCCAGTTTTTATGGTTTTGCTTTAGCTTTATCATCCTAAAAATCCTGAACACAAAATTAAAATCAAACCTGAAAGACTTTTTGTAAGTTTGACACTGGATATTTCTTTCACAGGAATCTGTTGAATCTGAAGCCTTTGATGTGATATCAACTTTATGAGCAAGTTTGGAGTGTATCCTTTCAAAATGAAAAAAAGTTATGTTGTGGATGTAAGTGAAAACAACACAACTTGAAATGCTTCACAAAAACCAAAAATATTTTAAATTTGACAAAATAAGAAAGTATTTCTCATTCCAGTCTCAATTGGAAGGTTCAAAACGGTAGTTTCTGATCGGAATTTTAAACAATTTATTGATTGGGATTTGAAAAAAAGAGCCAAGCTGGCTAACTAGGTTAGTAAAAATTATATTCTAACGTTGAATGCAGTTAAGCATGTTATTATACCTCAACTCTGATTGTGTATTGAAACTTTTGTAGCATTGGTTAAAGTCGCAGAAAAACGAGTTTTTAAGCTTGGAAGAAGTCTGAGAAAAAATACACTTTTGACAGTTTTTTTCAAAGGATCGAGGAAGAGATGAAAATCCTTACTTGTTGTTGCTGAACAAGAATAGCTTTGAAGAAGTACTTTCATAACTTGTCAGATCTGGGTCTAAAAAATTAAAATGGAAACATTGAAAAAAAATTCATAAGAATTAATAAAAAGAACTTTGACCCGAAAAGTGAAAAAAAACCTTTTTTTTGTTCAAGAATTTTCTTTTTTTGCCCCCAAAAGAGAATGTTTTTTAGCAGTTCAATAATGTAATTTTTTTCGGATTACTAGGGACCAGAGCCCTTAATGATCCCTCAAAAGATAAAGAAGATATTTTGAGATAAAAGTGAAAAGTTAACACAAAAAGCCTTTAAAGTGGTATTTGAAGCAAAAAAGAATTTCAAAAATTTACCAACCATTTTCAGCTCCTTCTAGAGTGTCATTTTTGTTGCTAGAGATCATCTGGAAATTTGTAAGAGCTGAAGAATCGTAGTAAACATTTTGTTGTTTATGATTTTTGTCGTCGTCGTTGTTCCTTAACTTCAGAGTCAATGTCCCACAATTATCGTTTTCCAATTCACCCGTCCTGGAACATTTGTCGACGATGGAAAGAAAAGATGAATTCGATGAAAGATTTTCGCTCAGGTTCAATCCACCGTCCACACGACGAATGAGAAACGTTTGGCATGCCTGGGAATTTGGCTGCAAAAGAAAAGGGATAAAAAAAAAGTTTTCTTGGATTTGATGAAAAAAAAAGTTTGTGAGGAAAAGTCACCTATTTGTAGATGGTTGCAAGGGTATTACACTTTTTTTTCTCGTTGACATTGGTCAAACAAAGAATTTTTTTACCCAAACTAATCAGAAATTAAATTTATCTTGCAAAAGTTTTCAAATTACCAAAACTATTTGATGAATAGACATTTAAAAAAATACTTTTTCTAGAAACAGGTGCCTTGGATGAAAAAAAGGGTTTATTTCATTCTTTATCGCTTTTAGAATTTATTTTTATTTACCTGGTCCTTGTTGATGATATCTTCGGAAGTGTCTTTCAAGATTGTTTGGCGTTTCATATGATTGAAGCTGGTTCCGTGACCTTCAATCAATTTTTTACTCAGAAATAAAGTTTTGAATTTGATCTGACCGTGTAATTTTGAAGAAAAAAATGAAACAACTTTTCTTGGCCTTTATTATTAGAGGGCTCTTGAGATCAAGAAAAGGTTAAACTATTCAAAAAACCCATCTCAAGGGATGTAATTTCTGGCCAGTCAACTTTAAAAGAATTAGATGATGCTTAAGTTGGTTGAATAAATCAAATTAAATTCATGTTTTATTTTAATAGGCTATTGTTATATGAAAAATAATTACCAGAAATTGCTTTAATAAAGGAAGTCACGTTGCTTTTTGTTTTCACTTCAACAACCATTTTGTGTAATGGAAACTGGAGGCTGGCCAAAACATCAAGACATTGACCGAAGTGTTCATCAAGACTAGTCTCGCCATAATATAGAAGTCGGAGGACTCTGAAACATAATGAAAAAAACACCATCATTATAATTCTGGGCACTAAAGTACTGAAAACTAACATGATCATTTAATCTGAATTTTTATGGGAACTGTCTGGATTATACAATTTTCATCAAGTTTTGAAAAGAAAGCTTAAGAAAGCATCAAAGAGTATACCAATAATATTTGGCATTATTTTTGAAAGGAATTTATAATCTCTTTTCCTGACTATTCATGATGCCAGTAAAGTTTATTCAGAATACCTAGTTTTGATCTAAAGAGTTGATCAAAAAGAAAATTTTTTATGTGGAAGAAAACTTTTGACAAAAAGAAGTTTTTGAGTGCCAAAATATTCTTCAATATGTCACATTTACTTACCTGTTCATACATTCTTCAGAAATATCCGGACAAACTATGGAAGCTGACTCACTATCTTCTGTGTCTATGAGCAAAGGCTTTAGAAAATTGGGCGATGCTGCTGCCAAAATAAGTCTGGAAATAGAATTACATTATCAATTCTTCTTAGAATTCTTCAACAGAGAATGAAATTCCAGCTAAATTTGGTAGGATTTTTGTAACAAGGTTCTTTAGTTTTTAATCACCTATGAGTCTCAACGACAGCACCACCACTGCAGACAATTCTGACATCTGGTTGATGAATTTCGAGGCTAGAAATGAGCTCTTTCATCACATTTGAGTGATTTTTAAGACTGCAGACATTTGATCCGAAAAGTCCGGCTTCGCCTTGAGAAGATTTCTCATTCCATATTGTTAGTGGTTGCTGGTCGTGGTCAAACTCCAACTCCATGTTCTAAAAACAGATCAAATGAAATAAGAAGCTTATAAAAGATAGATCATTTCCTATTTTGAAAATTTTTCTCCAAATTTATTCGCTTGAACGATGCATCTTTTATTTTCTTACTTTTTGTCATGCAGAACACGTCTTGGAGAAAGAAGAAAATCTCTCTCAACTAAAAGTCTTTCATTTTATTGTATTGGAAATCAAAATCGAAAAGGATTCTTTTTGGCCCTTAATGATTAAAAAAAGGAAGGTTTATTTTTTATGAACTGAAGTTTGTGGAATCGTGCCATAAAGTCCAGTGGTGGACGGATCAATCAATTCATGTTTCTTCTTTAGTTTATTGACACTTGATCGAGTTGTTCACACCAAGTCAACGTTCTTGAATAAAATAACTCTTGCCAAAAACGATATTGACATGATGAAAAAGGCCATAAGTTAGAGATGTATGATGTAGATTCAAAAAACAATTTTACAATATAGATCTGATGGCGATAAAATCAACAACTTTCTTTTTTGTCTTCAGCAATCATAAATATAGTTTTCGGAGTCAAATCTTGAATGGTTGAAAGATTCCAAATTTAGATTAGCCAGAAGCATTCTCAAAGTTCTCCCCAGTCACTCACGAGCTAGTCCAGAGCAAAAAAGGTCACTTTCAGGAAATCAAGACATGAAAAATGAAAACTTCTCTCAGCCCTATCTTCTTGCAAAGAAAAAGTTTTTTCTATCTTGTTAAAAAAGAAGGTTATCCAGTCCTTAATTTCAAGCATTTTGAAGGAGTTTAAAACTTTCATGCATTGCAGGAATATCAACGTACTGCATTTAAGTCCAAAGTAGATTTTTATCAAAGAAAAATTTTTAAAAAATGTATTTGTATCAAATGTATTAAAACTTTGAATGAATCATCTTTTAAACAACCAATGGGTTGGTATAGCAAAAATTCTCTCATGAAATTTTAGAAAAGTTTTAAGTAAATGTTGACAAGTTGACAGAGATATATGCCAAAATAAAAATCAATCTTTCGTTTTTTTCAACAAAAGAAATATTCAAGGCCAAAAAGATTTATCTCTAAACTGGAAAAATAAATGGTTTGAAATATTCAAAGGTCATGGAGCCACTTTCACGCTCAGCTTTCTAACCTCTTTTTTTCCTCAACAGCCTCAACAGCCTGTTCTTAATTGAACACGAGTTCGCAAATCCTTCTTCCAAAGGCTAACCCCAATCTTGTTATAATTGATCTCTTCCAACGTTTGGCAGAAACTTCGTGATTGCGTTCGCTAGAGAAAGTAGAGCATTAAACTTGGAATCTATTTAGTATGGGATAAAAAATTTATTAAGGCGTCTTCGCCTTCAAACTTCGAAAGATATTAAGCTTTCTTGAAAAAAGAGTTGAGGTGTACAACATCTAAGTATGAAGCGTAGATGAAAGGATTTGATAAAAGTCAGAAATAATCGTTAGCTGAATGTTGAAATATTAAAACTCATCACTAATTATTTTATCAGCCTTAAAAATTTAGTAGTGCCATTTTGGTAGCTCACACTTGTGTTTTTTTGATGCTATTCCTCTATTTTCTGTCATTACAAGGGAACCCATTAAATGATGCCTAATCGTTAACAAAATGAGCTTAATTATTCTGTAACATGAAAAACAGATCATGGCTATTGGCAGTTAACATTCCTCCATAGATTGGTATTAAAAGGTCGACTTTAGCAGTGCAACACTAATTGAAAAACTTTCTCTCTCAAAAAAAACCAAATTTACTTTTCTGTGCTTAAATAGGGATGAGCAAAATGAACTGGGCTTTCTTCTATCATGGTCAAACGATCATCAGCTTTTATCATAGCAAACAAAAAGAGTTTTTCAGATGGCTGAACCGATTCCAGTGTCAGTTGCTGTATAAAAATTTACTTTTATTGAATCTCTTTGCATGTTATTTTATCCCTAGAACTCAAACAAGCCGGAAGTGATTCTTTTATGGCTGTCTTCCTACTCCTATCTGCCTTAAAAACATCCAGAAGAAAGCTTGAAAAATGTGTCAGACTTTGCTGGCAGGCAAGAAAAACAAGTTATTGAGCAGACAGATAAAAAGAATAGATTGAAGGGATTGGCAATGAGTTTTTTTGGTGTTCTCTTACTTTAAATTGTTTAAGGAAAAAGGAAAAAAACTGGAAAGGCATATGTTTTATAAGTTGAATACAGTGACAGCTCTGCAAATTTCCCATCATCATCATTATTCACACGCCCCTTGTAATGAGGGACCATTTGCAACATAAAGGAGAACTCCTCCTTCTATCATCAACAAATGACATTTTCTGTTCACGAATGAAAACATTTTTGGTCCTTTGGGCAAATTCCTCATTGATTTTATTAAATGTTTCAATAAAGTTGCTCTGTGTAAAGCCTTAATTTCCTGACATCCTATCAAAATCAACATATTGTCAGCCTTGATTCGGTTAACAAACATTCTGCCCAAGTGAAAAGAAAATGAAAACAGGCAGAACTTTACAAGTTCACATTCACAGCGATTTTTCTGCTGATTCATGCATGGGCTTGACTAGTTTTTGGGCCCATAATGCTTTTCTTCTCCATAGCAAGATTGGTCGGTCGACAGGCGAAAAAGAGACCAGAAAATAAATATTTATCAACCAAGGACTTTGTTAATTGTGATCAATAGAGGTTTTCCAAAGCAAATATGAAAAAGTAAAAAAAATCACTTTTGAAAAAAGCCCTTTTCAGTTGCAAAAAAAGAGAATCTTTTTTCATGAGGAGAAAGCTTCAATTCGCCCCAATCAAACTCTTTTTTGATAAGAAACTTTCAATATTTTAGTTAGTTATAAAGCTAGACGAAACTGCTTGGCTCAACATTTCGATAAAAAAAAGTTTCTTTTTCAATGACCGAAAAATGATGCTGTATAAGCTAAACCTGATCTTTTCAGATAAGACTTAACCAATCTTGGAAATTATTCCACGTAGAGCTTCTAACCCAAAATTCTAAGCAATACCTATATGACAGGAATTCAGAAAAAATTTCTCTGTGTGGGTAAATCTAAACATGAGAAAAACTTCCTCAAAACTTGCCATCTGTATGTGAGTTTTTTGCCAAGTTCAATATTTACACCGTAGAAACATTTATTTCTTGCCTGGAAATTTGATGTTGGGACCATCATGGAAAAGGAGCTCAAAACTTATCTAGCAAAGTTAATGTGGAAACATATCTACAATTTTTTTTATTCCTCCATGACCGAAATAGTGAAATAAAACAGAAACAGGTCATGCCACTTTCATGCTCAATTTAAAATCGCAATTTAACATCTCTGTTTGAATGGGATAAGGAAAGAGGAGGAGGTAGGATGAAAAAATTGTTCTTGTGTTTCATCCACAGTCTAAATTATAGTTGCGTGCAAAATAGCAATGTTTTTCAAAAATGAATGGATTTTCCTCACAAGGATGTTTTTAGCTGAAAAACTTTCTTGATTTTTTAATGGAAGTTTGCCAAGCTGATGAGTTAGTCATTTTCATCCTTGTTTAGCTGTTAATATCAGATATGGCAAAAAAAGAGGAGACAAGAAAGGTTAAACTATCTGAGAGTCTTTATTGGAACACACATTGGGATTTTCAGTGAACTTTAGGCAATATCACAAAGAAGAATTATAAAAGACAGACGAGTCGGAGAAAAAACAAAGAGGAGAAAAGTTTTTTTTAATAACAACTTAGTTTGGCAACTCCTTCAGAACCTTTCTTTGACCTGCTGGTTACTTTTCTAGCTCCAGATCCACCAATCTTCTTCGAGATAAAGTTTCATGTTGAAAAATGTTTGTGCAACGTTGCCCGAAGTAACGAAAACGAACGCTGTTGACAAATTTAAAATATATGCAAAAACCGTATATGAAAGGAATTTTTTTGGTTCGAGATACATTTTCAACTTTTGCGATTCATATTCAAGGAGAAAGTTTGACTCGTTTGTGTGTGTGTAAGGATATACCCACGATACCTGAAGAAAAAATAACTTTTCTGGCAACGCAGTTTTCAAAAAGTAACTTTATATGCAAAGAACTTTAAACAACTTAGAGTTTCAAAAGTAAATTGTCAATAGGTGATGAATACGCTTTTAGCATATTTTATCCTTACAACAAATAGATGACTGTATAGTGCATATACTTGTAAAAGTTTGAGGTTATGAAATCTTTTATAAACCACACACAAGAACAGTCGAGAAAAATGCTGCTAAACTCCCAAGGGTATGTAATGAAAATTTCTTGGTAAGTGCAAAAATAATCTCGCCTTCTTGATCAAACAAAACAAAATGAAAGTTTTGAAAAATATTTATTTGCAAATTATTTAATTTGAACAAAAAAGTTTTTCCACAGAGGATTTAAAATCTTAAATGAACAAACAAGTTTGGATGAAAAAGTTCTTTGAAAATGTTACTCAAAACTTGCCTTGTTGAAATTCAATCTTTCCAACAATTCTCCCAAAAGGTTTTTCATTTAAGCTTTTCAAGCCAGCTATAATAGGAAAAGTGATTAAACCGTTTCGTGTGAAGTATTACATCTACCCACCAGATTATTTTCGTTTCTATTTCCAAACACAAAGTCTCAATTTGGAATGGATGATGAAACATTTAAGAATTATAGTAAATTCACTTTACCTTATTTGATCTTAATATTTCCTTTAAAATACTTTATGAATTTCCCCATTAATCTAATAATACTTTTTGTATTATTTATTCATATTGTCCCTATTAATGGCAGTATTTCCTACAAAATACTTTCCCCTTTTAATTATAATCGTTCATCAAAGACACCTCTCTTTGATCACCTTTCTGATCAAAAATGTGACCACCTGTCACATAAGAAGCCCTTTTTCTTGGAAATACCAATATTGACTGTGTCGCGCCTCCTAGCGTCCTTTGCTAAGTGGACTATCAATTGATATTTCCCTCCATTATTTGCAATCCAGATCCTTCATGCCTTGATCTGTTTCTTAACGATCCTGATCCGTCCAACAAAATATCCTGACCCGTCTGTAAGGTATGAAAACCAACGGTTCTTTCAAATATACAGTTATATCTCTTTGGTCTCATTTCTCGAAGTTCCTCCTGTCAACAGGATTTACCTTAGAATATACTGAAGCAATATGTTTAGTATAAATGTTTGCTATATGTAGAGGCTTTACAACTATGTTTTCCGTTCTTTTTGTCAAAGTGAAATTCCTTTTTTATTATAGCATGACAAAAATTCGATTGCGCTTTTGAACAGCTTTGGGCTACTTTTTTCATAATCCTTGAAATCTTTTTTCAGTGCTTTCGACATAGTTCAATAAATGTCTCATGCAAAAAGTAGTGTGAAAACCAGAAACTTATTCTACTTTAGCTTAAGGCTGCTTGGAAACTTTCATAATAAAAAAGCTTATTATTATGAACTTCGTTTCAAAAGCAAGGGGGTTTCAAGAACTACCAGAACAATATGGCTTATTTGAGATGATCTTCTAAAAGTGCAGACAAAAACTCAAAAGAATTTTTTTAAAACTAATTTGAAAAGAGGACTACAAAAGCAAAGAAAAAAAGTTTTGACGCAAAAAGGTTGAATGAGTTGCTTGAAGTATACAACTTTAATTTTTAGACTTTTTTAGATTTGACAAAATATTTCTAGTAGTTTTTGAAGGCAAATATCAGATCCTCAATTTTTTATGTTAAAGATTTTAATAATCTTTAGTAAGTGAGAAAACTCTGGTGTCAAAATATTCTATTCATATCAAATGGGCGAGCAAACTAACATTTCTTGGGTAGATACTCCAGGAGACCCAACCCAACCCAAACAAACTTTTGACCTGCAGTAAATAAGAGGCCAACCCGGCTCTGAACCGGGTACTTTTCAACCTGACCCAATGACATTTTTTTTGACCTGAAGGGCAAAAATTTAAAAATTTGATGTTTTTAGGTGAAATTTTCCAAATCCATAGCCAAACCAAAGATGGCTGACCTGACCCGG
>Ga0194133_10010807_pt1 | contig 10207 bp, 10 predicted proteins | sample TA2KigOf40mmetaG_FD_155448 | JGI IMG/M metagenome (GOLD analysis project Ga0194133, IMG submission 155448) | Freshwater microbial communities from Lake Tanganyika, Tanzania - TA2015055 Kigoma Offshore 40m | ecosystem: Environmental > Aquatic > Freshwater > Lake | place: Tanzania: Lake... | reverse complement strand
ACAATTTTCAAAATGATTATGAACGAATTAAATGCCGATAAGGGGGAGTTTTTGGTAGGTGAAACCGTTCAAATAGGCTATGTAGATCAAACTCACAAGGACATTCATCCGGAAAAAACAGTGTTTGATGTGGTTTCCAATGGCTTGGAGTATGTAGAAATTGGCAATCAGAAAATTAATTCAAGAGCCTATTTAAGTAAGTTCAATTTCATGGGAGCTGATCAAAATAAAAAAGTAGGTGTTTTGTCGGGTGGAGAACGCAATAGATTACATTTAGCGATGACATTAAAAACGGAGGCAAATGTGTTACTTCTCGATGAGCCAACGAATGATATTGACGTGAATACATTACGAGCACTTGAGGAAGGTATTGAAAACTTCGCAGGATGTGCAGTTGTTATTTCTCACGACAGGTGGTTTTTAGATAGAATATGCACGCATATTTTAGCGTTTGAAGGAGATTCGCATGTCTATTGGTTTGAAGGATCTTACTCTGATTACGAAGAAAATCGAAAAAAACGAATGGGAGATGAAGGTCCGAAACGCATCAAGTACCGAAAATTGATGTAATGGAGTACTTTGATATTGCGATTGTTGGTGGAGGAATTGTGGGAGCTGCGACTTTTTATAAGTTTCAAAAAAAATATCCCGATTTGCGAATAGCTTTATTTGAAAAGGAAGCTAAACTAGCAGGGCATCAAACTGGTCATAATTCGGGAGTAATTCATTCGGGTTTATATTACAAGCCGGGGTCTTTGAAAGCCAAAAATTGTATTGAAGGACGCATCGAACTGGTGGCCTTTGCCAAAGAATTCTCCATAGCTCATGAAATCTGTGGAAAAGTTATTGTGGCAACAGAGGAGTCTGAACTGGACAGAATGGAGAATATCTATAAAAACGGATTAGAAAATGGCATTGAAGGTATAAAGAAATTAACTCCGAGTGAAGTGAAAGAAAGAGAACCTTTTGTGGAATGTTTAGGTGGTATTTTTGTTCCAGCCACAGGAATCATTGATTTTGTCGGCGTTACCAATAAAATGATAGAACTGGCATTAAAAATAAACCCCAAGAGTTGTCTTTACTTAGGGCATGAAGTTGATCATGTAAATCATAAAGAATTATCAGAAATTGTAACGAATAATGGCACTTATTCTGCTAACTATTTGGTCTATTGCGGCGGTTTACACGCCGATCGTTTAGCGAAAAAAGATGGGGTAAATTTGAAAGAGAAAGTTGTTCCATTCAGAGGCGATTATTACGAATTAAGTGATGCGGCAAAGCACAAAGTTAGGAACTTAATTTATCCGGTTCCTGATCCTGCTTTCCCTTTTTTGGGAGTACATTTTACACGAATGACGGATGGCGGAGTTGAATGCGGACCGAATGCAGTTTTTTCCTTTAAAAGAGAAGGTTACAGTAAAACAGCTTTTTCATTGCGAGATACTTGGGATGCGCTCACGTATCGTGGAACGTGGAAATTATTTTTTGGTAATGTTAAATATGGTATTGACGAATACAGAAGAGCGTTTTCGAAAAAGATGTTTCTTAGGTCACTGCAAAAAATGATTCCTTCTTTGACGATGGACGATGTTGTTCCGGGTAGAGCAGGGGTTCGCGCTCAACTGCTTTCACAAAATGGCGATACCCGCGATGATTTTAGAATTGAATTACACGGAACATCCGTTCATGTGCTAAACGCACCTTCTCCAGCCGCAACTGCATCATTGTCCATTGCAAATCATATAGTTAACACTGCTGAAAAACATTTTAATTTTAAGAAATAAGTATAAAAAAAGCACTCCGAAGAGTGCTTTTAATTAACTAAGGATTATGTCCATTATTGTGCAACTTCACTCCAGTCGTATTTAAGATTATACGTGATGCCAAACTGATGTATAAATCGATCAGAAGTAGGGGTTAGTAAAAAACTGTATTTAAAACCGAATCGCTTTAAAGTATACTCCATGTTATAAGAAGCAGAAATCAGAGGTAGAACGTCTTCTAAAGCAATGTTAGGAGAAGCATTATTATAAGGGGGTAAGTTTACTTCAGAAATATAATTTATGTCATTAAAACTCGGCATATTTTAAATGGCAAATTGGACATTCCTCACGCACATCACCTACCTTTTTCAAATCATACGGCGTTGAAACCAAAAATTCACCTTCGTGGCATTGTGGACATTTAAAATGTAGAATGCTGTATAGCTTTGTTCCTTTTTTCATATGAAACAAAGGTAGAATATTTTGGAGTTTAAATCTGTAACTTGTGTTACTTGTAGCACAAAAAAATAACCCCAACTAGATATTCTAATCGGGGTTATAGTAAATTAGTTTTATACTCTACTGTGGAACTTCTCTCCAGTCGTATTTTAAATTATACGTAATACCAAACTGATTTATCGGTCGATCACTAGCCATTAAAAAACTATATTTGAAGCCAAATCTTTTTAAAGTATATTCCATATCAAGGGAATAACTAACAAAAAATAAATCATTTGTTCTATAATTTGATACGAAATAAACATCATACTTATTATATGAGAAACCCCAAGGACCGATATAAGTTTCATTTCTTATTTCATTCTCCCATTCAAAAATTTTGTTAGTATTTGAAAGAGCCAGTGAAGGGTTTATTTGAATATTAAAACCAATACTAAAGTTTTTAATTTTATAATCTAATCCTGCACCAAGTGATAGTGCTAGATTACTAGATCGTTCTTTAAGACTTGAGTAAAGGTCATAATAACTGTCTGTTTCATAATCATATACAAATGCAGAATAAGGTTTAGAACTTTTTGAGGAATATCTTGCCAAGCCAACATTCGTTTTTAAATATAATCGCTTAGACAATCTTAATTTTACAAAATAATCAAGGTTGAAACCATTAAATGATGCAGCATTATTACTATTAGTACTATCAGCTCTAGCTCCTCCATACATCGTAGAGAACCCTTGAACAAATGCTTGGGAAAAGGAAATATTACCCAAAAAGAGAAAGAGTACACTATATAAAATATTTTTTGTCATGCTTTTTGAATTTTAAAGAAGGGTCCGAAGACCCTTCTTTCACCCTAAAGTTAATTTTTCAATTTTAATTTTAAAGCTTCCATTATTTCTCTTTTTCCAGCTTTTCTTCCGGAATCTGTGACGAAATATTGAAGTTTGTTGGTTTTAGAATCAAAAACAGTATATAAATTGTCTTCATCTTTGTAAAGAGGTTTTCCACCTCTTAAAAACTTTTCATGATCTTTCTGTTTTACAGGTACTTTTTGATAATTTTTTCTGTATTTGAAAACCAAAACTTTTTGGTTATTTTTCAAATTGTAATAAACATCAGTTGGTTCGCAATCAAGAGTACGCCGAACATCCTCTAAAGACATGCCATTTGACAAATTAAAAATATTGTCGGTAGTTGTGGCGTAGTTGTTTATTATTTTACTTGAACTTGGTGCTGCAGTTTTTTTCGGCTTACACGAAACAAGAAATGTCGATGCTGCTAGAGCAATAAAAATATAATTTTTCATTTTTACAGATTTAAATAGCATTAATTAATTTTAAATAGTTTTTTTGTTTTAGGACCTTTATCCGTGTTCGATTGACTTTTTGAACCATTATTTTCCTCCTTATTCAACTTGTTTAGAGGATTTATAGATTTTGAATTATTTGAATTTTTTGAACTGTTGTTATTCGAATTGCCTTTGGAATCATTTCCCTTTACATCCAAATTAATGTTGATACTTGCATTAGATTTCGATAATTTGTCGATTATGTCGCAATTCGTACAATTAGGATCATTTTCTTCTTTTTCCTCTCCAGAATCTATTTTTGAACATTTTGAGTTGCAGTCGCTAATAGGTCTTTTCGGATTGAAGGCTAAATTCTTGACGTATCCACACGGACAATAATCACAGGAACCGTCGTCGATTATGGCATTTGAATTATAATTCAAACTTTGTGGGTCAGTACATCCTTTAAGTCCAGCCTCACTACAAACTGCTTGAGCAGCAGAAACGTCATTTAATAAATTCACAGCGTCTTTTTTGCCAGATTCAGTGAGTACCGATTCTAATTTCCCATTTTTAAAGATTAAATAAGCATCCGATTCATCACGATATCTTTTTTCCCCCTCAGTCAGACCTTCCGACATATCTTGTTTGATAGCTGACATTTCTTTCGCTGGCTTCTTGTATTTATATTGATATAATTCACATCCGTCCTCTTGAGCAATAAGAATGTCAAATGGACTTAAATTACCAAGCTTGGACTTTGATTCTTCCTTGGTCATTCCTGTAGTTAGTGAAGCTAATTCGCCGGAACTGACGTACATAGGGACTTCTGAACTCTCGAAAACCGACATTTGTCCAGGTATACAACTTAGTAACGCAATGGATACGCCACCAATTAATAAAAGGTTTTTAATCATAAATAGTTAGTTTATATTCTTCTTACTCTCTTTTGGCTTTTCAGATTCCGCACAGTTTGCAATTTTACAAAAAAAATTTATTAATCACAGAATTTTACAAATATATTTGAATTTATTACACTCCATAGTTCAATTTTAATCCTTCAATAATTTCACTGCATAACCATTTCCTTTGGAACCCGTGCTGCGAATTATTTCAGTTTCTCTGTAATGGTATCTCCAATAATATGCGCTATTTTCTCCGGACTCACTACCGGTCCAAAAAAATATTTCTTCTTTAAATTCATCAAAATCATTTTTGAATTTAATTTCGGCTCCGTCTTTTGTTCTTTTTACGGAGTTGTCATTTAAAGTAACACCCAATATTGGCAGGATCTGTGAGAAATCACAATCGAAATCAAATTCATCATTACTATTTTGAGTCAAGAACTTTTCCCTGGAGTTCCCATGAAATGATCCATTAAAATATCTCAATCCAAACGGTTTGACTTCCAAATTGAATTTATTATTACCACCACCGGTGTAAATGTCCTTACAAATTCGATTTACTGGACTAGAAGAATTTTTCATAATGTAATTATAACAAGATTCTGTAATGTCAATGTATGGCGTATTTTCAGTTTTTTCTTTACATTTTTCAATTTGGTAAACCCTAACTAACCCCTCCCACTTCGTAATTGATTTTGTCTTAAAACCAGCGTCTTGTCCTACGAAATTTATAAGTTCTTCTACCTCATCAATAGTCGGGACATGAAATCCTTCAGGAACCAGGCCTCTTGAATCTGAAATAGCAAACCAATTGTATAGAATTCCTTGTCCTTCATTATTTGAATTGTTGTTGTAATAGCACCAAGCTGGTTTTCCATCAACATGAGCTTTTCGCCATTCATCATCTGTTTTCGCTTCAGGTATTGGATCTCCATTCCTAAATTGTTTTGCCATTAAGTTCTCTTTACACCATTTTTGATTATTGAGTACAATAATATTGCTTTGTGCATTAACTGTATTTGCTATATTAAAGAGCAAACAGCAAAGAAATATGAAGTTGAATAAGCGCATAATTTTCATTGAATTTATTTTTAGGAAGAATCTACTTTTGATTTTTTCAAAGGTATTATTTTTTTTCTAATTGATTCCAATACATTTCGGCATACTTTCCATTTTTACGCAAAAGTTGCTCATGAGTACCTTCTTCAATAATTTCACCTTTTTCCAGGTAAAGTATGTAATCTGCGTAACGGATAGTAGATATACGATGACTAACAATAACAGTGTTTCTTCCGGCCCTGTTCCTATGAAGATTTTTTAAGATAATTTCTTCTGTCTCGGTATCAACAGCAGAGAGACAATCGTCAAGCAGAAGTAGTTTTGGTTCTCTGGTTAAGGCCCTAGCAATGCTGATGCGCTGTTTTTGACCTCCACTTAAATTCACACCTCGTTCTCCGAGTAAAGTATCATACTTATCCGGAAAACTTTCAATGTTATGATGAACGTAGGCCAGTTTGGCGTAATTTTCAATTTCCTCAGAACTTAGTGCCTCTGAGTTTCCAAATGAGATGTTGTTTGCAATGGAATCCGAAAATAAAAAAACATCCTGAGGAACAATGGAAAGCTGTTTGCGATAGTCAACTAAATTTATCGATTTAATCGATTGGTCCGAAATCAAAATATCCCCTGAGCAACATTCAATTTGGCGCGATATTAATTCAAGTATGGTAGATTTACCGCTTCCCGTTTTCCCAATAATTGCGAGCGTCATTCCTTTTTTTAGAGTAAAACTCACATTTTTAAGGGCTTGAATGTTCGTATTTGAATAGGTGTAATCAACATTTTTAAAAATTATACTTCCATCAAAATCAAAGCTTGCCTGGGACGGATTTGTTATTTTTGATTTTGTCTCAAGAAATTCATTAATTCTCGACTGCGAAGCATCGGCGCGTTGCACAATCGACGTAACCCAACCGATACTTGCAAAAGGCCAGGTTAAGTTATTGACAAAAAAAATAAATGCTACAATAGCTCCAAGCGAAATTTCATTCTGATGGCTCATGATGCCGCCGATGTAAACCGCAATAAGTGTACTCGTGCCGATGAGAAATAACATAATTGGTGTAAAAAAAGAATTTATTAAAGTGAGTTTCATGCTTTTTTCTTTGTACTCATCAGAGACCTTTGAAAATTTTTCAATTCTGTATTCACCCGCCAAATAAGACTTCATGACCTTAATACCGGAGAATGTTTCTTGAGCAATCGATGATAATTTGGACTGTGTCTCTTGTGTTTGCCGACTGGCCATATTCATTTTGCTCGAAATTCTATAAATTAAGTAAGACATGATGGGCAAGGGTAGCAGAACAAAAAAACTGAGCGATGGGCTGATAGTTATCATTTGAAAAATAATCATACTTGATAATACAATGAGGTTAGTTGTGTACATAATACCCGGTCCTAAATACATTCTTACCAAACCGACATCCTCCGAAATTCTGTTCATGAGATCACCGATAGATTTGTTCTTAAAAAAATCAGTATCAAGCGTCTGATAGTGTTCATAAATTTCATTTTTCAAATCGTACTCAATATGTCTAGACATAATAATAATGGTTTGTCTCATTAAGAACAAGAAAATCCCTTTCATGACGGCTAATCCCAGAAATATTGAGGCAATTCTCAACGACAAATAAATGGCATCGTTGAATGAATCTAAGGCTTCCAATTGGAGTAGCTCATCAATCGTATCCTTAACGAAAACGGGCATTTTGACTCCGAAATAATTACTAACAATGGTAAAAAAAATGCCTGTAATAAACAGCCACTTGTATTTCCACAAATATTTGTTTAAGTATTTCAGTGACTTCATTTATTATTTCCTATTTTTGCCGTCGTTAGAATTACCTGTAAAATTAAAAATTCAAACGATAAGTTAACGAACGAAAGCAGCGATGTCTGAAATAGCGTTTCTCAATGCTGACAACTTTACGGATAATGCGGTCATCAGCCAAATGAGTCAACTGGGACATGAACAAATTTTGTTTTGTCAAGATTCCGATTGTGGTTTGAAGGCCATAATTTCCATTCATGACACCACCTTAGGACCCGCGTTAGGTGGAACAAGGATGTGGATGTATTCAAATGAAAGGGAGGCTTTAAACGATGTTTTGAGACTCTCCAGGGGGATGACTTACAAAAATTCCATCTCTGGGTTAGATTTAGGCGGAGGGAAAGCTGTGATTATTGGCGATTCCAAATCAATGAAATCCGAAGCTTTGTTCAGAAGATTTGGTCAATTTGTGAACAGTTTGTCCGGTAAATACATCACTGCTGAAGATGTCGGAATTTCACCCGAGGACATGGTGCACGTGAGCAAAGAAACCGACCATGTAGTGGGTTTGCCGGGAAAAAGTGGCGACCCTTCCCCAGTAACGGCTTATGGAGTGTATGTTGGGATGAAAGCATGTGCCAAAATTCAATTTGGGAATGACAGTCTTTCTGGTAAAAGAGTAATGGTTCAGGGAGTTGGGCACGTTGGAGAGTATCTTGTAAAATATCTGACGGAGGAGGGAGCAATTGTATCAATTAGTGATATTCAGGAGGACACCTTGAAAAAAGTTTCGATGGCATACAATGCTAAAGTTGTTAGTCTTGAAGATGTTTACGACTTAGAGATGGATGTTTACGCTCCTTGTGCACTTGGGGCAACACTAAACGACGATACTTTATCGCGTTTGAAATGCTCAATAATAGCGGGCGCTGCAAATAATCAGCTAAAAGACGAGGGTAAACACGGCGACTTAATTATGAAAAAAGGGTTGATTTACGCTCCGGATTATGCGATAAATGCCGGTGGAGTAATAAATTGTTTTTCAGAGGTGAAAGGTTTGAGTTCAGAATGGGCTCGAGATAAAGCAGAGAAAATTTACGACACGATCTTAAATATTATAAAAAAATCAAAATTAAAAAAATCAAAATCAGAGAACATTGCATCCTACAAAATTGCGGGTCAGCTGGCGGAGGAGCGAATTGCAACCATGAAAAAGAAAAATGTTAAATAGACGGCACCTTCGAATCAAAGTTCTCCAAATACTATACGCTTTTTATCAATCGGGAGAAAAAGATACAGGAAAAGCAGAGGAAGAATTGCTTCAGTCCATCGAAAAAATGTACGACTTATACATTTATTTACTTTTAACCCTTCCCGAATTAACGATTGCCGCAAGCATTAAAATTGAAGAGAAAAAGAAAAAATTAAGACCAACAGATGAGGATTTACAACCCAACAGAAAATTCGTCGATAATGCATTAATAAAATCACTTTCTGTCAACAAAAACCTGAGAGCATTGAGCGAGAAGCGCAAGGTGAGTTGGAAGGGCGCTGAAAATCAAGAAATTTTTAGAAAAATGTTCTTGCAAGTAACTGGTTCTGAGGTATATTTTGAATTTATGAATAATGGCTTATTGAGTGAGGAGGATGATAAGTTATTTGCAATACAACTATTTAAAAATGAAATAATAAACAACGATTACTTACATCATTTTTTTGAAGAAAATAGTATACATTGGCTAGACGATATTGACCTCTGCTGTTCTATGGTCATCAAGGCACTAAAAACATGGAATAAACAAAATAACTATTTTAATATCTTACCCCTCTTCAAGGAAAATGACAATGAGAAAATCTTTGTAACTTCTTTAATTAAAGAAACCTTGTTAAGGGATGAAGAAAGTAACACGCTAATCGCAAATCTTGTAGAAAATTGGGAGTTTGAGCGAATTGCAATTATGGATGTTATTTTATTGAAAATGGGGATTACTGAATTACAAATATGTAACGAAATCCCGACAAAAGTTACGTTAAATGAATATATTGAAATATCCAAGTTTTACAGTACCCCAAAAAGCAATATCTTTGTAAACGGAATTTTAGACAAGGCGATAGATTCCCTAAATAAGGGTGGAAAAATTAGCAAAGTCGGAAGGGGTTTATTAAATAATTGAGTTATGAAGAGTGTGCTTTTATTTTTAGTAGTTGGATTTATTTTTTTCTCTTGTAAGACAGAAATTTCTGAGGCAGAATTAGGAGCTAAAACGACTGTTAAAATTGAGCCAATTTATACAGGTGAAATCCCATTGGAAACATGTGATACGGTATATCAAGCAGGAAATGTGGTGAAAGGGCAAGTTATTAATGCAAAATTTAAAATAACGAATACAGGTAAAATTCCTCTGATTATTGCAGGAATTAAAGCAGGTTGTGGTTGCACTGAAACAACCGAAGTTCCAGATAATCCAATAGCTCCAGGTGATTATTACATTGTTGAGGGAAAAGTAAAAACAGCCGAGTTAACGGCAAAAAATATTAATAAACATATCACAATTGAGGCAAATGCGTTACCATACCCACTGACGCTAAGAATTAAAGGTACAATGAAATGAGAAGTTTTCTTTGCAAGTTTCTTTTGATTATATTGGTTATTCCGTCTTTGTCCTGCGATCAAAACACGGAAAGTTCTGAAAATTCCAAAACTAAACCAAACGAGAAAGGTGATGTAAATAAATTACCAAAAACAAAAATTGAGTACGACTCCATTTTTTATGCTGGAGATGTAATACAGGGTAAAGATATTATCGCTACCTTTAATTGTAAAAATATAGGGAATCAGCCCTGGGAAATCGCTGAAATCAGGCCTTCCTGCGGATGCACAAATGCAACAAAAGCTCCGAAAAGGGCCATAGCGGTAGGAGATTCTTTTGAAATAAAAGCTACAATCGCTACGGAAAATAT
>Ga0194133_10010806_pt1 | contig 10209 bp, 7 predicted proteins | sample TA2KigOf40mmetaG_FD_155448 | JGI IMG/M metagenome (GOLD analysis project Ga0194133, IMG submission 155448) | Freshwater microbial communities from Lake Tanganyika, Tanzania - TA2015055 Kigoma Offshore 40m | ecosystem: Environmental > Aquatic > Freshwater > Lake | place: Tanzania: Lake Tanganyika... | reverse complement strand
TTTTCTGAACTTGATTTAAATTTTCAAAAACATGGGTGGGAAATGGGATTATCAAATGGCATCTCTGGCCACCCCTCCAAAAAAGCGATAAAAAACGTTTTCAAAGAACATTTTAACAAAAAATAAAAAATGAATCTAGTTTATCAAGCTTTTTTCAAGAACATGATTGTTGAACTAAAAAACTTTTTTCAAATTTGTTATAATGATTAAATCAGTAACTTAATTTTGTTTTCAAGATATGAAAAAATATTAATTTCCCTTGTAATGTAAAATTCAAAATGCTTTTTTTTTACTGCAAATTGCTGATAAGTAGTGGATGGGCAACATTTTTGATCTCAATTCTAGCTGAGCTGAAAGTGTATAAAGATGCAAATGGATTCGCCCCAACAAAACAACTTCAAGTTGAGCAAAGTTTTTTGAGGAGCTATATGAAAAAATTTCCCCCAAATAAAACCTTAAAGTGAAATCTTTTTCCCATGGTCCAACTCATCATAAATTCCAAAATTATACAAAGTTGTTCTGGAGATTCAGCACTAAAATACTAGTCACAGAGTCACCTGGGGTCAAACTACTCCAGCTTAAGTTCCCCATATTAATAGATATAGGGATTTGATATTTTGAGTAAAACTGTTTCTATAGTATACCTAGAATTTGGCTCAAGCCCTAGCTCCCCCATTTTAATAGATAGGGACTTGATATTTTGAGTAAAACTGTGTCTTTGGTATACCTACATAATAATAATAATAATAATCTTGTGCAGTATAGACTCGAGTGATGTTAATGCGTGACCAACACCTTTATAAGAGTCCCGCCATAGATGTTTATGGCCACTGCAGATTACTATTACCCTAACTGAGAGTGCCTTGTTGATTTTTTTGCAATCCGGGGTTGAAAAATTGCTGCCATGGGTGGCCAGGGATTGAACCCTCAACCACAACCTTAGATCTTATAGTTCTCAGTCAGATGCCTATGACCTCTCAGCTACATTTGATATTAAAACAGGTACTTTCTTTCTGTGACCAAGGGTTCCTGAGAATCAACACTAAGTTGGGGTCAGAACACTACGGTGCATTTCGGCTCAAGCCCTAGCTCCCCCATTTTAATAGATAGGGACTTGATATTTTGAGTAAAACTGTGTCTGTGGTATACCTACATTTGATGTAAACACAGGTACTTTCAAAAACTTTTTTGGCAATACTGAGTTTATGCAAGCTGAGAGGTCAACCTCGAGCCAAGTAAAGCTGGCTCGGCATGTGCTAGGGGAAAAATTAGTGATGGGTCCAGGTCAAAAATTTTTTACACGGGTTGGGTCAGGTCAATTTTTTGTGGCTCGGGTCGGGTCAGCCAATTTATGGTTTGGGTTTGAATTTGGAAAATTTCCCCTAAAATTTTCCAATTTTTTTCCCTTCAGGTCAAAAAAAATCTCTTTGTGTTGGAAAGTACCCGGATTGAAGGCGGGTCAGCCTCTTATTTATTGCGGGTCAAAAGTAAACTCGGGTCGGGGCCCATCTCTAGCATGTGCCCATCTTTTCTCATAAGATTTTCAAAGTTATGTCGACAATTATTTTAAACCCAATTATGTTTAGTAAGCCTTTGATAAAAGAGACCAAGAATTCATAAAATTTAAAGCTATTTCAGGACTCCAAAAGCTCAGTATTTGAAACCTTTGCAATTTCAGCTTAAAGTTCAAAATAGATGATTTCCTTTTATCTCATGAAGAAATTGCCCAGTTCCTTTAGTAGGTAATACAGTATAACCAACCTTGTGTTCCTAAACTCAAAGTGGTCATATTAAGTGAGACCAAGATTTAAGGTTGTGGGTTTGATACCCAGCCTAAGTCAGAGTAACAATAGGCTGCAATGACTCTTCAAGGGAATCACCTTGAGTAACCATTGCTCTTAGTCCACAGTGCAGATTCTTATCGTAAATCCCTTGAACCAAAATAACAGACATGTTAGTTCAAATGAATCTTTTTCATAGCTGACTCTAGAATACATTGCATTTACACACGCCAGTCTCTCACAGTTGGAAAGTAGGTCAGAAGAGGGTTATGGCGTGTTACCCTTCTAAAAATGGAACTCAAGGATGACCGGACATAACAATATACACCCAATAAAGTATGGAACAGAAGCTGAAGCTAACAAAAAAGATCTTGGATCTTTCACTTTGTAACCCTACTTACTAAACCAAAGACCTTAGGCCTGGATTGAATCAGACATGCTGATCTGAATTTCCATGCAAAACCTTATCACCCTTGCAACTCCTAACTTTCTCATGGCCCAACAAAAGATGAAATGAGAGGACAATGCTTTGTATTTTTTTTCACTGCTCAAACCAAAACCGTGAGATACTCTACAAACGGAATATTCTGGCACAGTGACTTACTTCGAAATACAAAACTGTTGATTAACTCAAAAAAGATTTTCTGAGGGACACAAAAAAAACTGTTTCCGCTTTTCCAGCGAAATTGCACTTAGTAGTGTTCCTGGGCTTTTTTTCCAAGCAACTACATGTAAAATGGACCACCTCGGTGAGGTCCTCTGCTATAGCCGCCGCCACCACCATTGGGTCCGCCAGAACTCCAAGGATTTTGGTAAGAACCTCCGCTACCGAATCCACCGTGGTGTCCATATCCGCTATCGAAGTTGTTTCTTCCTCCTCCTCCGCCACCACCACCACCACCTCCCTCTCGACCAGACCTTTCGTAACCTCCTGCTTGACGAGCTTTGGGTTGGGCTGAACCAATATGGACTGAGACTCCATTAATGATGTGATCCTTGCCAAACAAGGACTCAGCAACCCTGAAAAAAATTTTTTTTAAATGGAGAAAAAGTTCGTTTCATATCTAAATAATTGTTTTTACCTTGCTTCGCAGAAGGTCACAAAGGCAAATGATCTGAAAGGCTTTGGAATGTAAATGTCTGTGACCGAGCCAAACTTTTCAAAATGCTCCCTTAAGTCTGACTCGGTAATATTTTCAGTGATCCTAGCGACAAAAATCTTGGTTGACGCAGCCGCTCGGGATACTTTGATTTCTTGTGAATCAGGAACCTTTACGTCGCACCTAGAGGTAAAGAAAAAAATCAGGGAGCGTTAAAATTGCTGATAAAGCACGTGGAAATACCATCTCTCCATGATCATGTGTCTGGTCAGAAGAACCTTGTTTTGCACATCAAAATCTTTGAAGCGGATGAATGCAAACCCTAATAAAAAATGCTGGTTATTTCAATCTACCACTGAAATGTCATTGAACAACCTCTGGACTGTCCAGAATCCTTCATTTTCACTTGAACCATCATAACTTCACCGTACTTTTCGAAATAGTCACGAATATCCTGGAATTTATTAAAACTTGAAGTAAATTCTGAGGAATATTTGGGGTTGTTGTCACATACCCGTTCGGTTGCTTTCCACGACAAACCCAAGATGATTAGGTCACAAGTGGAGGTGTCAGCATCATCTTCCCCATCCACTCGTTGTGTCTTGGAGGACATTCCGTCCGTGTCATTTTCAGACTTTCTCTTCAAAGCGGCCTCTTCCTTCTTGACTTGACTTTGTCCCAGACTTTGCCGTGTACAGATGTATGTTACTGAGCCCCATCCGTCTTCAGAGGGGGGGTAGAGCACGTTATCGAGGCAACGAACTCCACGCCAATTACCAGTCGAGGTATTGCGAAATTTGAGTCCGATAGCACCAGGGAATTGGGCCGTCACAGAGGTGAGGAACATCGTACCATCACTCTCTGTTGGAATCTCAATCGGCTCATCTCCTTCTTCGAATACGACGGCAACCCACTCAGTCATACTTCTAGATTGAATCTTTTGCTCTTACAAGCAAATTTCAACACTGCAAAAAATTCAAAGTTTGTAATCTGTCAACATGGACGTCATCCATTCAACTGGTTAAGTTTACTCATGAAATAAAATCAAACATGTTTTACAGTAACAATCATTTCTAACAAAAAAACCAAGTACATCACATCAATTCATAGTCTGTAAAATCATCTTCTCTCTCAGGATGCACATTTTTTAAACATCTTCACTTAAGTCAGTCAACATGGTTTTCACAAAATTTTGCCTTCGCTCAGAAATCCACACTCAAGTCTTCATCTTCCAGGACAATCTCGCTTCACAAGTCGACCAAATGAAATAAATCTCATGTATCAAGCATCAGATCTCAGCAATTATCTTATTCATCACACTTACAGGTTTCAACAAATCAGCTACAAATAAAATTCAACAAACTTTCAAAGATTGTTTTGACAAAAATCAGACCCTGAACACAAATTTCGCTCACTGATGTTCCGCTCTCAATATCTCTTTTAAAAACTAATCAACATTGGTTGGGACTCATCTGCAAAAGGTTTTTCAATCATGTTTTTCGAATATTTGTAGATGAATGATTCCAAGAAATATTTCACTTACCACCTCATTGTTGAGGATCATTGGGAATGTTGAATTCCAGCCTAAAAACATTCATTCTAAGCAGAACGTGGAATGTCAAACTTAACAAATACGATAAACCTCACTTTTGACTACATTGATTGTAGTCTTAGTTGGATCCTGACCATCCTGTTATGTCTCTGAAATAATTTTCGAATAGTTTTTCAAATATTTGTAGATGAATGATTCCAAGAAATATTTCACTTACCACCTCATTGTTGAGGATCGGTGGGAATGTTGAATTCGAGCCTAAAAACATTCATTCTTAGCAGCACGAGGAACGTCAATCTAAACTTATATGATAAACCTCAAATGAGATGACTTTTGCCCACATTGATTTTGCTCTTGGTTGGATCCTGACCATCCTGTTATGTCTCTGAAATAATTTTCAAATATTTGTAGATGAATGATTCCAAGAAATATTTCACTTACCACCTTATTGTTGAGGATCATTGGGAATGTTGAGATTAATCTCGAGCCTAAAAACATTCATTCTAAGCAGATCAAGGAATGGCAAACTTTAACTAATACGATAAACCTCACTTTTGACCACATTGATTATGGTCTTGGTTGGATCCTGACCATCCTGTTATGTCTCTGAAATAATTTTTTTTTCAAAACTAGTTTCTTTTTAGGCTACTTTTTATGTGGGTATTTACTTGATGCTCCCAGAACTCAAATTTTCAGCTCTTAACTTTGAGAATCTGCTAAGATAATCCACCCGAAATTAAACTGAACCGATTGGCCTTCCTGTACCAAGACCTGGAAAATGAGCCCTTTTAGAAACGCAAACTCTCAAATTCCTCTTTATTTTGTTACCTGTCTTGGGGATATCTTTTAAAGTTGGAATGCAAACAACTCGACATCTTGGCCTCCATTATCCGCTTAGCTACCCACGGGGCCTTCACTAAAAAAAATTCAAAAACATTCTGCTTTATCTTGTATTCGGCCAATAAAATATTCTTAATGTCGTAAGATAATTTGTATTTTGCAGAGAATTTGTAATCAAATTCAACTTGATTTTAATAAAGCTTACCGGACCAACAATAGATCAAGCAAGCACTGATTTGACATACAACATGAAGGATATCAAACATGTGAGGAAAACAGGGATAGTTATATAAGTTAGTGTGTGTGTGTAGAAATTATTCCACAATCAAAGTTGGGTTTTTTTTTGACAATTATTGAACAAAGGTTTTCTTTCGTCGGTAGGATTTGAACAGAAAAAATCCTCAAATCAAAAAATGTGGTAGGTTTCCGAAGTCAATTGATAATTCATGGCCTGGGTTTGTAACAAAAGGGTTGTATTGATAAAGATATAGTTTGAAATGACAAAGGCGATTGATAACGAAGCTGTCAACGCTTTGCTTCATCACATTGATAAATTAGTTAAAAACTTAAAACTTGGCGATCTTGACACTAAAACCATTTCTTTTTCTAACTTCATGTCCAGTTGGCCAACTCATACTTAAAGAATGGTGATGCACACTGTTCATGGAAATCTAGTTCCAAGTTCTGGTCAAGCATTTTTTCGTTTTGCCTTGGGGGTAAAACGATATTTAGATAAAATATCACTCTGTAGAACAAAGTTCTTCCGTATGAATTAATCATTCTTGAACAAGTGAATGTAGAGATCAAAATAAACATTAAATTCATTCAACTGTCACTTGATTTGCTAAGTCAACACAGGACTAACTGGTCCTCTTCCTCTTCAACGCTACAACGTTTCCACAAACTTTGACAGCTGATCCTGTGGAGTCATTGTATTCTGACCGTTGTCGTTGTCCCCCATTACTCCACCTTGCATGCCCATGCCTGCTCCACCTGGGCCCATTTGCCCACCCCCAGGTCCCCCTAGGAGCATCTGACTTGCACCCGCATCATCTTGCCCCATGTGCGGATGCCTTGGAGATTGCATGTTCCTGGGACTAGGAATCATGGGCATTTGTTGCCTCGGAGACGGTCCAGGTTGAGGAGATCTCACTGGCAAACCCCCTACACCTGGAGGAGGACTTCTGACTTGAGCCAACATTTGCTGAGGGTTGGTTGGGCCTGAGTTGGGTGGAAGCATACCACCCATCATGTTTGGTGGTCCAAACTGACCACGGTTGTAGGGAGGGGCCGGTTGCTGAAATCCCCCGGACTGAAAGTTTCCACCTGCACCAGGAGGTACGACCTGTTGCTGCTGCAATTGGATAGCTCTGTAACGCTGCTGGTGCATCATAGGATGGGAGTTCATGTTCTGAACGATAGTGCCCTGCTGCTGGTTAGCCATCAACATTCCAGTTTGATTCATAGCACCAGCTGAACCCTGGCCATGGTTTTGCATTCCAGGTTTCCCCATATTTTGGTTGGCGCCTTGCTGAGGTGCTCCACCTTGACTTTGCTGTTGCTGTTGTTGAGCTCTTTGTTTTATGAACGCAGCCATAAGGCTTGGGTTGCTCTTAAGGATTCCTAAAACCTGCTGCTGCTGGTGAGGCGAAGATGGAGACTTCAAAGCTTGAATGAGCTGTTGAAGTGACTGCATGGTCGGTTTTTGACCAGGTTGACCTTGCTGTTGTGGCTGGTTCCCTGCCTGTTGTTGTTGCTGCTGCTGCTGTTGCTGTTGTTGCTGCTGCTGTTGTTGTTGTTGAGGCTGTTGCTGTTGTTGCTGAGAGCCTTGCATGACCATTCGCATTTGATTTGTCTGCATGGGATTATGGCCCATGGGAGAGTTAAATCTAAAAAAAAGTTTCTCATAAGATTTCTTTCAACTTCAGAGTCGAAAAACGTCATTATTACCTTGGGTGTTGTCCCTGAGGCTGGGCCCATTGGGTTTGTCCCATCATTTGTTGCCCCATATTGTTCATCTGTTGGTTCATCATCTGAGGATTGCCTTTACCACCGAATCCTTGAACTCCACTGGGCTGCTGTGACGACTGCCTTTGAGCTTCTTCCTGAACCTTTTGCACTGCTGCAAGTACACCGGGGTTTGGTTGAGAGCCAGGTTTCCCACTGATGTGATTAATCATGCCAGGTTTCATGGATGCTCTGTTAGCCATATCATTATTCATTGGCCCCTGACCGCCCATATACTGAGAGCTTTGAGCGGGCTGACTCGATGACCCTTGGTTTTGGGGTCCACCACCCCCGACTGGAGCCATGGGCTTTTGAGGTGCATTGTCTGGCACCGACGACGATGATGACCTAGAGGCATTCATTTGTGCCATTCTACGTCTCATCATGGCAGCATTTTGCAGCCTTTGTTGCATTTGTTGGGTCCTCAGTTTCTGACGAATGTTTGGACAGAAAGGAACAGGGCACTTGTTATCCTGAAAAAGAGTCAGAATTTTATAATTGTCGTGATCGTCTTACCCTATTTGAAAATTTCAATAAATACTAAATGCCTGCAACTGCAACTGGGATACTTACATTACACATTTTGGCGTGATAGCAACACAACGCAATAAGCTGCTTGCAAATCGGACAACCTCCAGTGGATTTCCGCTTGCAAATCTTTGTGTGCGAGACAACTCGCTTCATTTTTGCACAGGCAGGGGATCTGCAGTTTGCATCTCTGCACTGGCAAGCATGCACTAAGCTCTGAATACAACGAGTAATTGCGTTCTTGCGATCGCTGTGTGGTTGTGACTTGCCATCGCTGTTGCCTAAAAAGCAAATGGAAAATTAATGTTTCATTCAGATAGTGGTGAAAGGATCTAAAAAGATCCTATCTAGGGTCAACTTACTGTCCAAGTCAAAGCCAAGTTTCTCCATCCTATGAGGATGCTTCTCTTTGGAGTAGCATGGTAGACAGAGATCGAAGTCGTCGCACACAGTGCAATGGTATCGCGTCTCGACACTCTTTGAACAAGAGTTACATGTGTACACAAATTTGTCCTGGATGAGAGAAAAATCATTTGAATTATCCAAGTGGAAATCATAAAAAGTTGACTCTTTACCTGTCCTTGTGTATGAAGCTCATAGAGAAGTACCATGCTAGAGTATTTAGTTCGTCTGAGGCTTGAGAATTCCAAATGCTTTTCGCGGGCAAGTGTGAGGAAGGCATCGCGGCCGTCCATCAAATCACACGCCATTGAGGTGTCAGGATCCTACAAAAAATGTGATTAGTGAAGTGTATCTTTTAACAATAAGAGGAACACATTAGGTTGTAAACAGGGTTAGATGAGAACTCGTGCTGATAATTAACTCAACTGAAAAAGACAAGAAGAATTGAGTAATCACCTGAATTGGACTGAGGCTTGCTGCACTTTGGGCCGAATGTAACCTGATGGTGAAGAATACCTCCTTGTGTTTCTCCATGGTCGCAAACATTTTCTGAGTAAGATCTCCACCCCCACCCTGAGTCATCTTCTTTTGGGTGTTTTTTCGCTGTACTGAAGATTTCTTTTTCTTCATATTCTTTTTCTTTCCACCCTTTTTTCCATCACTGGAAGTCTCAGGAATGTCTTCGTCTTCGACAGCCGCAGCTTCAGCAGCTGCAAGCCGTTCCTGTTCTTCCATTTCTCTTTTTCTTGCCTCTTCCTCCTAATGATTAAAGGGGGAGTAATACCCATTCTCTGTTTTAAAAACTTTGCATAGTAGCCATCATTTGACTCTTTACCTGCTCTTGTTCGCGGATATTCTCCTCCATCACGTTTGGCCAAAAGTCTCCCTCAAAGTACGGGAGCTCGGCAGCAGATTGCAGATTGTCTTCCAGTGCTTGCTTATAAATATCTTTGTAGTCTAAGACAATTCGCTCAATTATACCCTTGTCAAGCATCTTTTTGTACCACTCTTGTAGGCGTTTTGGTTTTGGAATTTTTTGATCCTATTAAAGGTCAAGTTGTTGTAATTATCTGCTAAAATAATGAAAAAAATGTTTTCTTACTGGTGGATGACAATGAAAAATATAATCGTCTCCTTCACTAGGAGGACAGGCCCAAATATGGGCCAGTGTGAATCCAAGCTTTTTCATATAGTCTAAGTATCCAAGTAGTATCTCATGATAAACTGACGTTCTGAAGTGACGTGGTTTGAAGAAGTGAACAGAGTCTAAATAGGCAATGTACACTCTTCTAGTATTTGGCATTGGTGCGTCAGAGCCGTATTCCTGTGTGATTTAATGATTTAGCCTCTGAATTGTCACTGCTTAGTTTATCTATCTTTTCGAACCTGTACGTGCATGCCAAAAAAGCACACATCAACACCGTCAATCTCTTCAAACGCAAAGAGCGCTCTAGCCCGATATGGAAACGTTTCACACATTTCGCCAGTGTCGACAAATCTAAAAATATTTTATTGCATTAATGGAAAATTAGAAAAATCAAGTGAAAGAAACTGTTATTACCTCTTCTTCATTCCTGGTTTTACTTCTACTGTTTTATCACCGCTGAACACGACTCGAATGTAAACCTCCCCAGCATCTGCCTCTTTCTTTCGAAGGAAATTATTTACTCGAGTTTCTATGTAAGTTCCAAGTCTAGTGACAGGCAGGCGCTTAGCAGTGTATCGGTTTTCGACTCTTTTTGTTGATCTGATCTTATGGCATGCATCGCAAACGAACCTGTAAATAACTCATGATTTAAGTTTTGAGTTGAAAAAAACTTCACAAATAATATTGCTGACCCATTTTTCCATATATTTTCGTTGTGCAACACACAGACTTGATGCAGTTTTCTCCCGCAGTCTAGGCACACTATCAAGGGCTCGTGATCAAGAAGATCATTTTTCTTTTCACCAAAATCCTCCTTTTTGACATGACTAAACAAGTAAGGTCTTAATTAAA
>Ga0194133_10010803_pt1 | contig 10211 bp, 11 predicted proteins | sample TA2KigOf40mmetaG_FD_155448 | JGI IMG/M metagenome (GOLD analysis project Ga0194133, IMG submission 155448) | Freshwater microbial communities from Lake Tanganyika, Tanzania - TA2015055 Kigoma Offshore 40m | ecosystem: Environmental > Aquatic > Freshwater > Lake | place: Tanzania: Lake... | reverse complement strand
ATTCCCACGCCTTGCCCGTGGTCGTTCCCTTTGCCGAAGACGTGTTCACCTGGCCTGCGGAAAAGCCGCAGTTGATCGGCGGCCAGTCCGCCGACTGCGCCGCCGTGTTCTTTCTGGAACAGCCAAGTTGCGGGAGTTGCGGCAGTACGGCGATGGAGCGGTAACTGCTGCCCGCCACCGGCACGGTCTATAGCTGGACCTCGCAGGAGTTCCTGCCGCCGCCGCCCTACGCCGGCGGCGAGACGCGCGACACCTTCCGGCCCTAGGGCGTCGGCCTGATCGACCTTGAAGGCGCGGCCATGGTCGGGTGCCTGCCGATCAACACCGATGGCGGCCTGATCGCCAACGGAGAGCCGCTTGGCGCTTCGGGCTTGCGCCAGACCCACGAGCTGGTGCACCAGTTGCGCGGCACGGCGGGCGAACGGCAGGTGCCGGGCAATACGAAGGTCGGCAATTCGCAGCTTTACGGCGCGCCGGGCACGGCGGGAGTCTCGATCGTCAGCCTTTGAGGGCGGACCGCGAGGTCAGTCCGAGAAACGCTCGCGCAGTTCGAGCAGGGCGATGGCCGCCTTGGCCGCCTCGCCGCCCTTGTCCTTCTGCGCCGGATCGGCGCGGACGAGGGCCTGCTGCTCGTTCTCTACCGTGAGGATGCCGTTGCCGATGGCGATTCCGTCCATGGTCAGCGCCATGATGCCGCGCGCGCTTTCGCCCGCGACGATCTCGAAGTGATAGGTCTCGCCCCGGATCACGACGCCAACGGCGACATAGCCGTCATATTGCTCGCTCTCCTCTGCAAGGGCGATTGCGCCGGGGATTTCCAGCGCGCCGGGCACGGTGAGAACTTCGGCCGGATGTCCGGCAGCTTGGAGCGCGCCTTTCGCGCCCGCTATGAGCATATCGTTGAGATGATCGTAGAAGCGCGCTTCGACGATGAGGAATTTGGCCATGGCTGTGGAGTCCTTCAGTGGATCGGCTTCTGGCCGACAATGTTCAGGCCATAGCCTTCAAGCGCCACCAGCGAATGTTCGGTATTGGTCAGCAGGACCATGTCCTGGATGCCGAGTTCGGCGAGGATCTGCGCGCCGACCCCGTAATCGCGCATGTCCTCCATCTTCGGCATCTTGCCCTGGAGCAGGCCCATCTTGAGGTCGATGACATTCGCCATCGAGTTGACCAGCGGTTTGTTGAGCACGACGATCACGCCGTTGCCTTCCTCTGCGATCAGTTCCATCGAGCGGCTGAGCAAGGTTGCCCGCGTCCCCAGTTCGCCAAAGATGTCGGTGAAAAACGCGAGCGTGTGCATCCGCACCAGCGTCGGCTTGTCGGGTATGACATGGCCCTTGACCAGAACCATTGTCTCGTCGCCCGTGGCGCTGTTGTGATAGACGCGGGCGCGCCACTGGCCGCCCCATTTGCTCTCGAAATGGTACTCGCGCACCAGCTCAACCATGCGGTCGTGCTTGCGGCGATAGGCGATGAGATCGCGGATCGTGCCGATCTTCAGGTCATGCATCCGGGCGAAGGTGACGAGATCGTCCATCCGCGCCATGGTGCCATCGTCTCGCATGATCTCGCAGATCACGCCCGAGGGATTGAGGCCCGCAAGGCGCGAGATGTCGACCGCCGCCTCGGTATGGCCAGCACGCACCAGCACCCCGCCATCGCGGGCGCGCAGCGGGAACACATGGCCGGGGGTGACGATGTCGTCCTTGCCCTTGCTGCCATCGATGGCGACGCTGATGGTGCGGGCGCGGTCGCCTGCCGAAATGCCGGTGGTGACGCCTTCCCTCGCCTCGATGGAAACGGTGAATGCGGTCTCGTAGACGGTGCCGTTGTGCCGGCTCATCGGTTCGAGGCCGAGCTGGGCGCAGCGCTCACTGGTCAGCGTCAGGCAGATGAGGCCGCGCCCGTGCATGGCCATGAAGTTGATCGCGGAGGGCGTCGTCATCTGCGCGGGGATGACAAGATCGCCCTCGTTCTCGCGGTCCTCGTCGTCGACCAGCACGAACATTCGTCCGTTGCGGGCTTCCTCGATGATCTCCTCGATCGGGCAGAGCACCGGGCGGTTGTCGTTGGCCGAAAGGAAGCGCTCCAGCTTGCCGAGGGTTTCGGCGGTGGGGTTCCAGTCCGCCTCGGTGCAGTCGCGCAGGGTGTTGGCGTGAAGTCCAGCGGCGCGCGCCAGCCCGGCCTTGCTCATGCCTCCCTCGTTGACGAGGGTGCGGACTTTCTCGATGATCGGTTCGTTCATATCCAGCGCTTACACATTGGAATGTGATCCAGCAAGAAGGCGATCACATCGTTATTCACAGAGCCGACATCAAGTGCCGGAAAACTTCGGCTTGCGCTTTTCGATGAAGGCGGCGACGGCCTCGGCATGGTCGGCGGTGTGATGGGCCGTCGCCTGCATGGCCGCCGCCATTTCGAGCACGGTTTCGAGCGGCGATTCGCGGCTTTCCCAGAGCAGGCGGCGGGTCATCCGCACCGAATGCGCCGGATTGGCCGCGATCCTTGCCGCAAGCGCGCGCGCTTCGGCCATCAGATCCGCGTCGGGCACGACCTTTGACACCAGCCCACAGGCAAGCGCTTCGCGCGCGTCGATCATGTCGCCGGTCAGCGCCATTTCCGCAGCCTTGGACCAGCCGACCACGCGCGGCAGCAGCCACGAGCCCCCATCGCCCGCGATCAGGCCGAGCTTGACGAAGCTCTCGGCGAACTTCGCCGATTCGCCCGCGATCCTGAGGTCGCACATGCAGACAAGGTCGCAGCCCGCGCCCACCGCGGCGCCGTTTACCGCCCCGATCACCGGCACTTCGAGCTTGCGAAAAGCGAGCGGCAGTCGCTGGATCCCGTCCTTGTAGCCGCGCCGGGTCTTCATCGGATCGCCAGTGTTGAGCGCGCCGCCTATCACCATGTCCTTGACATTGCCGCCCGAGGAGAAGCCCTTGCCCGCGCCGGTCAGGATAGCGACCCGAACATGGGCGTCGCTTTCGAGCCGGGCGAGGGCGGCGAGCAGCGCATCGACCATTTCGCGGTCGGAGATGGGATTGCGAAGCTCCGGTCGGTTGAGGGTGAGTGTGACCACGCCATTGCCGCCGTCTTCGTAGATTACCGCTTCGCCCATGCCCCCTGCTCCCGCTTTCGACGCGCGGGCCATAGTCCGGTTGACGCAATGCTCCAACCCGGCATAACTGCCGCCTCAAGGACAAAGGAGAGGAAAGCGTGGCAGCCCGGGAAAAACCGCAGGGGATCGCCATTGTCACCGGCGCGGCGCGGGGCATCGGTGCGGCCTGCGCCAAGGCCATCGTCGAGGACGGCTGGACCGATCTCCTAATCTGCGACCTCAACGGCGAGCTGCTGGAGGAAACCGCGCAGAAGCTGCACAATTCTGGCGCACGGATCACCACGCTGGCGGGAGACGTGACCGCGCCTGATTTCATGGATCGGATGATCGCGGCCTGCGAGGGCAAGCCGGTTGCGGCGGCAGTCCATGCCGCGGGCGTTGCTCCCAAGATGGTCGATACGGCGCGGATGCTGGAAATAAACTGGGAATCGGCGCTGGCCTTCACCCATGCCGTCAAGCCCAACATGGCAGAGGGCGGCGCGCTGGTGCTGATCGCATCCAACACCTCCTATTTCCCGATCGACGAGGAGCTGAAGCAAGTGTTCGAGCGGCCGTTCAAGGCAGGCGAAAGCGCAGCCTATGCCGAACGGGTCGGCGATTCGTTCAAGGGCTACTTGCTTGCCAAGCGCGGGGTGCGCGCCCTCGCGAAGAGCGAAGCGGTGGCCTTCGGCGAGCGCGGGGCGCGCATCGTGTCCGTCTCGCCCGGCCTGATCGACACCGAGATGACCAAGGATCGTGATACCGAGGTGATCCAGAAGATGATCAACGAATCTGCGACCAAGCGCGTTGCCGATACCTCGGAGCTGGCGGCGGCAATCGCTTTCTTGCTTTCCCCCAAGGCCAGCTTCATCACCGGCTGCGACCTGCTGGTCGATGGCGGCGAGACGGCCGGGATGGGATACCAATAACCTCAACGAAAACGGGCCCCGTGAGGGGCCCGCCGTCGTTGTTTTGATGGAAGGGGTGTTCAGCCCGCCCCCATCAGCTCACCTAGCTTGGAAAGATTGACCTGCCCGGTCGCCAGGCCGCCCATGAAGCCGCCATCGACGGGTAAGGCCACGCCGTTGACGATAGTGGCGAGGTCGCTGTTGAGCAGCACGATCGGGCCGGCCTGCTCCTCCGGGGTCGAATAGCGGCCGAGCGGTTCGGCAAAGACGCCGATCACAGCCGCGCCCGCGGCTGCCTCGAAATCGCTCATCATCGGCGTCGCGGTCGGCTGCGGCAGCGAGCAGTTTATGCGGATGCCCCGCTTGATGAGGCTGGCGGCGCGGAACTGGGTGTAGATGATCAGCGCTTCCTTGGAGCGCGAATAGCCGTCGGCGACATATTCCGCGTTGTCGTTCATCCACTTGATGCTCTCGTCCCAGCCTGTGGAGTGCATCAGCGGCATGAGCTGTTCCATGTTGCCGTGCCAGCCCATCCCGGCGGTCGACGAAATCCCGCAGATCGCGCCGCTGCCTTCCATGCGCGGGATCACCTGTTCGGTAAGGTGGCGGTTGCCGATGAAGTTGACCGTGAAGCAATCGAGCGGCGCGATGCCGCCGGGCATTCCAGCGCAACTGAACAGCTTGTCGATCTTGCCCTTCACGCCCGAGACGCCCGCTTCAATCGATTCGCGGTCGCGCAGGTCAATTTTGGTGAACGACGCCAGCGGCAGGTCGCATTCCTTCATGTCGAAGCCGTGCACCTCGGCGCCGAGATCGAGCAGCAGCTTGGCCGCCGCGTGGCCCATTCCCGAAAAACAGCCGGTGATGATGACCCGCTTGCCCCTATATCCTAGAACATCTGAACCCAGAACGTCGCTCATGCTGGAAATCCCTCCCGTGAAAGTGTTGGCCCACAAACCTTGGGAAGCGTCCTAGGTTCGGCGGGCGCGCTAGGCAAGCGGCGCCACAATTGCGCGGCGCGCAATTGCCCTCGCGAAAGCGCGCTTGCATTTGGCCGTCGGCTGAGGACGATGCGGGGATGGAAACCGCGTCTCTGTCCGTGCCCGATCGCTTTCGCCTTCCCGAAGCCATCGGAGCTATCGAGGCAATCGCCGCCAGTTACGGGAGGCTGCTAGGCAAGCCGCTGGTCGATCCGGGCGCGGACCTGCTAGCGGCCATATGGCTTGCGCCGCGGGTGATCCTTGCTCACGGGGTCGAGGCGGACCCAGTCTTCTATTTCGGCAACCGGGCGGCGCTGGCCTGCTTTGAGATGGACCTCGACACGCTGCTCGCCACGCCCTCGCGGCTCTCCGCCGAAGCTCCCTTGCGCGCGGAGCGGCAAACCCTGCTTGACCGTGTGGCGCAGTATGGCTTCATTGACGATTACGTGGGCGTGCGGATCAGCGCGAAGGGCCGCCGTTTCCGCATCGAGAACGCGGTCGTCTGGACCGTCAGCGACGAGGCGGGCCGCCGCATCGGTCAGGCCGCGGCCTTCGCGCCATGAGCAAGGCCGACCCCCAGGTGCTGGCCGCGCTGCGGGGGCTGACGTTCGATGGGCTGGCGCAAGACGCGGGACCGCTCGTGCTGGGCATCTGCGGATCGCAGGGCAGCGGCAAGTCGACGCTGGCCGAGGCCATGGCGGACGATCTGGCGGGCAAGGGCCTTAAGTCCGCGGTGCTCTCGCTCGACGATCTGTATCTCACGCGGGCAGAGCGGGAACGTCTGGCGAAACAGGTCCACCCCTTGCTGATCACGCGCGGCCCGCCGGGCACGCACGATGTCGCGCTGGGGATCGAAGTGCTCGACGCGCTGAGGTCAGGAACTCCTGTTCGCATGCCGCGTTTCGCCAAGGCGAAGGACGATCGGTGCGATTCATCCGCGTGGCCGGAGGTGGCGGGGCAATGCGATGTGTTGATTTTCGAGGGCTGGTGCCTGGGCGCGCGCGCGCAGGAACCCGAGGCGCTCGCACAGCCGCTCAACGAACTGGAAATGCGCGAGGACGCCGATGGCAGGTGGCGGAGCTTTATCAACGAAGCTCTGGCCGGTCCCTATCAGGACCTGTTCGCGCGGATCGACCGGCTGGTGCTTTTGCAGGCGCCCGCCTTCGAAGTGGTGCTGGACTGGCGGCAGGAGCAGGAGGAAGACCTGCGCGCCCGCTTGCCGGACGCGCCAGGCCTGATGAGCTGGGAGCAGATCGCGCGGTTCATCGCGCATTATGAGCGGATAACGCGCCATATCCTGTCGGAAATGCCGGCCCGAGCGGATCTGGTGGTCCAGCTCGACGCCCGCCGTTCGCCGGAAGCAATCTTGACCGGAAGCCGCCGAGAAGCAGGCGGTCGGTTTGACGGTCCTGCACGATAAGGCCATGGCCTACGCCAGTGCGATTGGCTACGCCGCCTCGAAGCAGATCGGGACCGCCGCGCGCCAGATGGACGAGGAACTGGACAAGGGCGCCGAGGAGGCAGGTTCAAAGGATGAGGCTGGATCACCGCCCCACGATGGTCCAGAACCGCCACGATGATCTACGATCTCGACGAACTTGGCCTGCTCGACGACGAGGATATCGAACTCGATTTCGCCGCCCTGGCGCTGAGCGCGCTTGATCACGAGGGGCTCGACCTTGCGCCCTATCACGACCTGATTGACGAGATTGCAGACCGACTGGAGGAGGTTTCCTCCGAGGCCGGGACCCTGGCGCAGCGGGGCGAGGCATTGAAGCAGGTGCTTGGCGACGAATACGGCTTCATCGGCGATGTCGATGGCTATGACGCGCCGGTAAACGCCGACATGATCCGCGTGCTCGATCGCAGGCAGGGCCTGCCGGTCAGCCTGTCGATCCTCTATGTCGCGGCGGCGCGGCGAATGGGCTGGAGCGCCTGGGCCTTGAACACGCCGGGCCATGTGCTGGTACGGCTGGGACAGGAGCAATTCATGCTGCTCGACCCGTTCCACGGCGGCAAGGCGCTCAGTCAGGCAGGGCTGGAAGCCATGGTCCGCCAGTTCGTCGGGCCGGGGGCGGAAGTGCAGCCCGAATATCTCGACCCGATACCCAACCGCATCGTGCTCGTGCGCCTGCTGACCAACCAGGCGAGCCGCGCCGCGCAGGGCGGCGACAATGACCGCGCGCTTGCCATCCACGAGCGGATGGTACGGATCGCGCCGGAGTTTCCCGACGTCTGGCTGGCGCTGGCGGAGCTTCAGGTGGGGCTGGGTGACAAGGACGGCGCGCGCGCGAGCCTTCACGCCATGCTCGAAGTCACCCGTGACAAGGAACGCCGCCGCACGGCCACCGAACTGCTGGAGCGGCTGGCAGCGGGCTGACTCTTCAGTCGCAGCCGAGCATATCCGCCAGTTCGGTGAAGCTGTTCGCGCTCCATTCCCAGTCCTGCCTGGCATGGGCGTCCGGGGCCGAACCGCCGCCATGCTCGTCGGGACGATCCACATAGGCGGTGAGTAGCCTGCAGGCGCGCGCTGCGGCAAGGTCGGAGTGGTGGGCGGCGACAAGGCACAGCTCGCTCGGCTCCAGTCCGAGCGCCTCTGCTGTCGCCAAATAGGCGCGCGGATGGGTCTTGTAGATGCGGGCGAATTCGGCACCCAGGATGGCGTCCCACGGCAGGCCGCCGTGCCGCGCCATTGCCACCATCATGGCGACATTACCGTTGGACAAGGCGACCACGGGGAAGCGGCTCTTGAGACGGGTCAGGCCTTCGACCGCGTCGGGCCAGGGGTCGAGCCGGTGCCAAGCGCGGTTCCATTCGGCCAGCGCCTCCTCTCCCAGATCGGCGGGATCGACGCCATGTTCGCGCAGCAGGTCCTCGAGGTTTTCCCGGTGCAGCACATCGAGCGCGACGAAGGGCCGCTCGCCTGCGTTGACCTGGCGCATCGCCGGGGCATAGCGGGCGCGCCAGCCATCCGCGAAAAGGCCCGCGTCGATGTCCTGACGGCTCAGCGCATCAAGGAAGGGACGCGATTGCCGCACGACCGAACAGCGCCAGTCGACCACCGTGCCGAACACGTCGAAGCCGAGCGCCCTGGGAAGCGGTTTGCTCATGCGGGCTGGCGTTCGTCCAGCGACCAGCCCATTGCATCGAAGGCCATTTGCCTGGCGCGTTCCATGTCGTAGCGCATCCGCGTGACGATGGCCTGGGCATAGAGCCCTCCGCCGCCGAACAGCAGCCCTGCATATTTCGCGCCGCCGTACGCGCTAGTAGTCAGGTCGTGCACCGCGTGGAACAGGCGCGTGCGGTAGGCCCCGTCGATCGACTGTTCCGTGCCCATGTACTTGCGCACCAGGTGGCCGATGTCCGCGTTCTCAAGGTCGCGCATCGAAGGCGCGGTGATCGCCGAGCCGCCGGCGATGTCGAGCAGGTGGCGTACCATCACCATGTAATTGGCCGCGCCGTGATACTTGCCGGCATTGGTGTATATCTCGCTGGGCGCCAGCACCCCGCTGTCGAGTTTTGCCGCGTGCATCATCGAGGCTTCGAGCGTGGCGCGCAGCAGAGTGGCGTGGATCACCATTTCGGAGATCTTCGACTTGATGTGGTCGATCCGCTCCAACCCGTTGGCCTCGGCAATCAACTGGGCCAGGCCGACCATGACGTCGAAGCCGTCGCACATCGAGATCATCGAGCTGGTCCGCACCCACAGCCCGAGCGAATGCGCGAAGGTCGCGGCCTGCCTCACCTCACCATCGAGGAAAATGCGCTCCTGCGGCACGAAAACATTGTCGAAGATCACGAAACCCTGCGGCACGGCGCGCTGGTTGGCGAAGGGAAAGTCGCGCGGGTCGGAGCCTTCGGGCGGCGCGGCGTTGAGCACGTTGACGATCGAGACGCCCGGCGCGTTGACCGGCACGGCGCAGGCAATGGCATAGTCCTCCTCGCCCGGCTTCATCGCCTTGGTCGGGATCACCATCAGCTCGTGGCTAGAGGCAGCGAGCGAGATGTGCAGCTTCGCGCCCTGGATGACGACGCCGTGTGGCCGCCGTTCGACCACGCGCAGGTAGGCGTCCTTGTCGTCCTGCTGCGATGGTGGCTTCGAGCGGTCGCCCTTGGCGTCGGTGATGCATTCGGCGATGCGCCAGTCGTTGGCGCGCACCTGCGCGACATAGGCGGCGACGGCTTCGGCGGCCTGCGGGCGGACATCGCCGATGCGGTCGGCCGCGGTCAGCAGTGTCATCAGCGAGGAATAGGTGGTGTGGGTGGCGCTGTCGACGTGCAGGCTCGCGTGTTCGCGCATCACTTCGATGGTGGCGGGCGGCGTGAAGAACGCCTCGCGCGCGGCGGGATCGGCAACGAACCGGTCATAGGTGTGGCGGGTGCGCTCTATGTTCGGGGCGAAATCGGGATGGGCAGCCAGATCGGTCACCTTCTCGCCGTGAGCGTAAACGTTGCGCCCGTCGTCGAGCGATGCGACGTATGCCTTGCCGTCCATGAAATTCCTTCCTTCTCCGAATCCGTTGTGCGGCCTGTCGGGACTGACTCCTTGCCGATCAGGCAGCCAGCGAAAGCGTTAGACCGCCCAGGGCCGCCACGCCAAGCACCCAGATGATGTTCCACCTGAGATAGAACATCAGCGCGGCTGAAATCACCGCGAGCGTCAGCGCTCGCCAGTCGAGCGTGCCCCAGACCGGGACTTCGAAGTTGAGCGGACCTGAATTGAAGCGATCGACCCGCGCAAAAAGCACATGGACGAAGAACCACAGCGAGAGGTTGGCGATCACGCCGACCACGGCCGCCGTCAGTGCGGCAAGCCCGCCCTTAAGCCGGGGCGAGTTCTCCATCCGCTCGATCCAGGGCGCGAAGGTAAAGATCCACAGGAAGCACGGCGCGAATGTCACCCAAGTGGTCAGCATGGCTCCGAGCAGGCCCGCGAGCAGCGGCGAGAACGGGTCCGGCGCGCGGAGGACGGCCAGCGCGCCGACGAACTGCGTGACGAGGATGAGCGGCCCGGGTGTGGTCTCGGCAAGGCCGAGGCCATCGGCCATTTCGCCCGCCGCCAGCCAGCCGCAACCCTGCACCGCTTCCTGCGCCATGTAGGCGAGAACGGCGTAGGCGCCGCCGAAGGTGACGACGGCAAGCTGCGAGAAGAAGCTGCCTACCTGCCACAGCACATGGTCGCGGCCGAGCGTGACGAGGACCAGAGCCATCGGCGCGGCCCAG
>Ga0194133_10010802_pt1 | contig 10211 bp, 5 predicted proteins | sample TA2KigOf40mmetaG_FD_155448 | JGI IMG/M metagenome (GOLD analysis project Ga0194133, IMG submission 155448) | Freshwater microbial communities from Lake Tanganyika, Tanzania - TA2015055 Kigoma Offshore 40m | ecosystem: Environmental > Aquatic > Freshwater > Lake | place: Tanzania: Lake Tanganyika... | reverse complement strand
CCTTGTAAATCCGTGAATATTACTTCTTGTTCCAAAGAATTTCGGTTGTTCAAATACTGCCCTTTGGTCTCCCAATTAATTCTTGTAACGGCACCAATATCTGTATGGTCGTAATTTGCTTGTGCCACGTATCCGAGCGGTAAGAAAAATGAGGCTAAGAGAGCGCTTACGCCTACCCGAAAGTAATCATTCAGTCTCATAAGCCCTCCTTTACCTTCAAAAATCTCAAACCAGATGCTATTCCAAAGCTCAACTTTGGTGTTGGGTTTATCCTAGTGTCATGAAACTATTGCTCGAATGGGCAAATGAATCTGTGATTCTAGACCCCGAGCGCTCTTATACGGTCGGTAGAGATAACTCGTGCGATGTGGCCATAGAAAATTCTCGGACGTCAAGGACTCACCTGCGAATCAGTTTTGATGGGAATTTATGGCATGTGAATGACTTAGGTTCATCAAACGGAACTTTTTTCGCAAATAAAAAATTGAATCTCAAATCAATATCTGAGCCGACTGAATTACATCTTGGGGGCACTGGAAACTTGGTGCTTCGGCTAACTCCTCTCAGCTCGGAAAAGTCTAAGAAGATGAGGGCGACGGTAAATGTGCTTGATAAGGAGGCAACTCGAGTCGCAAAGGGCTTCATTGAGGAGAATCTCGGACCTCAAGGACCGCGAAGAATTCGTCTACAACAAAGGATCCGAATTGGCCGTGGTGAAGATTGCGATTGGAAAATTGAGGATTTAAATGTCTCTAGGAGTCATGCCGAAATAGTTCAATCACGTCAAGGAGAATATGAACTAGTAGACCTCAAGTCGACAAATGGGACTTTTCTCAATGACAACAAGATTAGGCGAGAGAAATTAATCTTTGGCGACATCATTTCAGTTGGAGGTTATCGCCGAAAATTCACAAGTGATGGGCTCGAACTCCTTGAGGGAATTGATGGGTTATCAATTACCGCAAAAGAAATCTCCTTTGAAATCAATGGGAAGAAATTACTGGACAACGTCTCATTCAATTTAGGACCAAGGACTCTGACCGCTGTAATCGGACCTTCAGGCGCAGGTAAGTCCACGCTCCTTGGTGTGCTGACTGGAAGAACTAAACCAACTTCAGGAGAAATTCAGCTAGCAGGTAACAATCTCCACGACAATTTCCAAGCTTTGAGTAGAGAAATTGGATCTGTTCCCCAAGCCGACATTCTGCATACTCGACTCACTGTTCGTCAGGCGCTGAATTACGGTGCTCAGCTTCGACTTCCAAGCGATACCTCTAGGGAAGAGCGGAATTTGAGAGTTGATGAAGTGATGAAGAAGTTGGAGTTAACCGAGCGTGCAGATTTACGGATTGACCGTTTATCTGGTGGTCAGCGCAAAAGAGCCAGTATTGGACTTGAACTTTTGACTTCACCAAAACTATTGGTGCTAGATGAACCAACTTCGGGGTTAGACCCTGGACTTGATGCTCACGTTATGGAAACTCTGAGAAATCTTGCTGATGATGGGCAGACCGTGGTCCTCGTAACTCACTCAGTGGACAACTTGAATTTCTGCGACAACGTAATCCTCTTGGCGTCAGGTGGTCGAGTCGCATACGCGGGACCCGCCTCGACAGTCTTCTCAAAGCTAGGAAAGAAGAGCTGGGCAGAAGTGTTTAAGTTTCTAGCCTCCCCTGACGCAATACTTCTTGCGTCAAAGAAGCGTGATGTTGCAATATCTACCGAGGTTAAGCAAGAACACGTTCTCCAGAGAAGACAAGGATTTTTGAGACAAATTCTCACGCTAAGTTCCAGATACATACGTGTTATTGCCTCGGATCGCTTCTACCTTGCCTTACTCACACTTATCCCGGTAATAATTGGAGTGATTTCATATTTAGCAGGTAGCAAATATGGCTTTGGGCCTGGGTATAAAACTAAAGCTGGCTTGATTTACAATCCATTTGCTCAAGGCTCAATCTTGGTCCTCGTGCTTGGATCGATATTCGTAGGACTTTCGACGAGTATTCAAGAGGTAATCAAGGAGAACGCTGTTAGAAAAAGAGAGCAAAGCGTTGGAATACGAGTGAGCGCTTACTTACTATCAAAAATCCTCGTCTTAGGACTAATTACTTCCACTCAAATTGTCGTCTTTACCTCAATAGTTTTATTCGGTCGGCCACTTCCCGAAAGTGGAATAGTCATTGACTCAAGTCGTCTTGAGATAACCGCAATTTGCGTAATACTTGGTCTTTGCTCAATGCTTCTCGGGCTTTTAATTTCAACTCTCCTCTCATCCGAAGAGCAAGCAATGCCGGCGCTTGTTGGTATGACTATGGTGCTGGTTGTGCTCTCTGGAGCTTTACCGCTTCAAAGCGGAGGTGTAGTAGGTCAAATTTCCAGATTCGTCCCTAGCCATTGGGCAACCAACGCGCTTTCGGCTTCGGTCGACATTGTTCAGCTCGGTTTCATTAACGATTCTTTTGAGCAATCGAAGTGGGAGTCATCGACTGAAAATTTAACTTTGTCTCTCGGATATATCGGAGTTTTTGCAATATTTTTTATCTTTTTTAGCCTTTTAAAGCTCAAAAGAAGTCGTTAATTCTTTAGTGTGATTTCATATTCATATTGAATAATAAAGCCGGTTTGCGTGGAGCCCGCAAGGACATAGTTTCGCTTCTTCTTGGAGTCATCAATCTTCCCCTCGATCAGAATCGTATCAAAGTCTTTGCCACATCTCGCGTCACCCTTAAATAGCTTCACGGTGGGCTGTTCGGATGCAGGAGGATTAGTTAGCTCTCGAATCTGCAAGCTTTCTTTGACCACTCCTTGGTCACATATAAATGTAGAGTAAAGATCACCTGTTCCACTTTTGGCCTCAGGATCACCTACTACTTGCAGACTCCATTCAGTCACCTTAATTGAGGTTGGAGACGGCGAAACTGTGGTCGAAGATTCCTGAGAGAATGGTTGAAATTGATAGTTGTAAAAAGCGCCGCCAGCAAGAAGTGTTACAAGGGTTGCAGCAATTGCCTTTCCTGATTTTGACCTCAAGCTAAGCGCAGATTCTTTAGTCGATTGTCCGTTCAAAGCGCCTTGGCTCAGTAATTCAATTCTGGCCAGTATCTCACTTGCGGTTGATCGCTCCTTGGGGGATTTCTTATGGAGGAGAGAGATAACTTCACGTTGAGACTCAGTCAATCCAGACATTTCAGCTTCTTTATTCAAAATCATGTGCATTGTATTTGCCACGGACGTATCTTCTTTGCCCCAGGGATTCTTACCCGTGGCGGCAAAATAGAGAACGGAACCAGCAGCAAAATTGTCTACAGCTGTTGTGACTTTCTTACCTTCGAATTGCTCGGGCGCAAACCATGCCGGAGTGCCAGCCACCATGCCAGTTCTTGTTAGTGAGGTCGCATCGGATGAAAACGAAATTCCAAAGTCAATGAGTTTTGGACCAGTAGCAGACATCAAAATATTTGACGGTTTTATATCTCGATGAATAACGCCGGCTTCATGTACCGCGTCAAGAGCGGACATCAATCCGTGAGCAAACTCAAACCATTTGTTCCCAGTAAGAGGGCCTTCATTCTCAATCAAAGTTTTTAAACTTGGTCCATCGACAAAATTTGTTGCGATCCAAGCCGGACTCGATTCGACATCGGCACCAACAATTTCAGCAACAAACTTACTTTTGACCTTCTTCAAACTTGAGACTTCCCTACCTAGGCGACCACGTGATGCAGGATCTTCGAGTAAGAAGTCACGAACGATTTTCACGGCGGCAGCTCGGGTTCCGTTGTTGCCCATGTAAACGATTCCCATTCCACCTGAACCAAGGCGATTAACTATCTGCCATGGTCCTATCTGCTCGGGGTCACCTGGACGTAGCCGCTCCATCTCCCCATTCTCACAGAATTGTTAACGGTTCTCCCACCCTGGAGGACACGTTGTCCCTTCAAAAGCCCGCGTCTGATTAGCTCTCGCGCAAATGACAGTTTTGGGCGGTGCCTTCGGAGCCGTGGGGATAACGGTCGGAATACCTGAGGATCTTGAAGCCGAAGGCACAACTACTGTCGCGCTGAGAGGCTTTGATTCACCCCGACCATTGATGAAATAAACAACGACCGGATATCGCTTCCCCGCCATTGAATTCTTGAGTGCAATTTCGATAAATCCTTTGGATCCGACCACATCTCCACTAAGTGGCCGCTTTTTAGTGATACCTAAAGATGTTCCGACAAGGCGAACTTCCGTGGGGTTGGCGCCTTCTTTCGGCGTTGATTCGACAGAAACTATGACCGAACTTCCTACAAATCTTGTTTTGAAATTCTTGGGAGCGAATGGCACTCCAGAAAATGAATTTGACTCCGAAACTATTGGGGCCTTAAAAGTCCCAATGAGAGGCTGAGAGGCAACTCCGTCTCTTTCCGAAATAATTTCCAGAGGAATCATTGAGCCGCCTAATAGCTTGCTGAAATCCACATCCCAAGAAGCGGTATTTCCAGAAACTTTGCCTGGTAAAGGATTCGATTTATTGATTCCAAGGCTAGGTGCGACTAGGTAGATCTTGTCTGGATTTGATGAACCACTATTTGCAAAATTGACATCGATATTGATTTTGTTTCCAACGAAGTTTACTTTTGAAAAAGAGGGGGTCTGTGGTTTTTCTTTTGTCGGAGTATCAGCCGGTCTTCCAATGCCACTATCGTTGGATGCAGGATTATTAGTACAGCCAGGTACGTTAAACGTTCCAAAACCTAGTGATTGTGAGAGCGTATAGCTAATGCCATAGTTTGTGCAATCACTAGTATCAGTGAAGTCGGAACTCCAGATTAGACCCTCTAAATTGGTATCCCAGGAACCCTTGAAACTTGGACTCTTGACCTCAAACTTGAAAACCGCTACATCTACGGCGTTACCAAACTGAATCCTCATGGGGTAAATCTTGTCTTTCTCAAGATACAACGACTTGCTACCCGAAGTCGCAGGATGCGCACCTGGTAATGCGATTGCCGCTCCTGAAGCACCTTGTTGGTAGTTGGAAACTGCGTCTCTCCCAAGCCAAAAATAGCTTGCGTCATCGGAGGTCATTTGAAAGTCCCAAGTACCTGTTTCGTCAGGAATAAAGTACCCGCCCCACCAAATAGAATTAAAACCAATCTCATTAGTTGAGGCAAATATCGGTAATGAACTGGAGGAAGTACGAGTTACTTTTATTCTGGGTGCGCTTGCAAAGTAATTTGTATTATCGGCAAAATAACCACTCTGATGAACTTCAGATAGCCCCGGCAAGAGTCCCTTCGGGCGACTCCAAGTATCGTTTGATCTTGCTTTGCGCAAAGTAGTTCCGCCAGCGAGACTCGAATTGTTTGTTTGGTTTGAATTTGTATTAGTTGGATCGGATCCACCGACTTTTGCCAGCCAAGCACTTCTTGTCGAATCCCAAGACAGACTTCCGGACACACATGGACCCACATTGTTGTTTATAAATTTAGGTTCAGAATTTCCCGAAGTCTTGATTGGCCATAGGAGAGTATCCATTGATGGAACTGAATTACAAGCCTTTTGATCCCCTGAATATGTCAAACTCCAAGACATATTGTTAAATGACAATCCACTTGTGGCGCTCAATACTCTGATACTCCCTATTTCAATTTCAGATGAGGGATTATCGACTTCCCTTATAGATATCTGCCACCATCCTTGGCCGGTAGGTTGATCTGGTTTCAAAGTCAAGTCATACGCCTGCATTGCTTTGATAGCGATTTGTCTCCAACATTGCGACGTATGAGTGTTTACTCCGTTGATTCTTCTGATGTTCACTTGGTTCCAAGCGTTCAATTCGCAAACAGATCCACTCTTAGGTCTAACCTCAGTTGCGCCACGCACATAAAAATCCAGATTTCCATAAACAAGGTCTCCGATGCGTCTATTGCTACCAAATCGAATGTAAGACCAAATTGGTTGTGCTGCATCGCCACTAGCCCAATGAAGATCTAAATGATAGAAATGAGTCCACCGTACATTAGCTCCGTTTACCAATCCTTCGATCTTTAGTGGCATTATTCGAGCCACAAGCGATTCGGTGGAACTTATTTCTAGAGCGCCAAAGCGAGTACTAACAAATCCCCCAGAGTGATTTTCTGCAGCACTCAAAAAACTAGACGGAGAAACAAGAGTGGCTACTATTGCAACAATGATAATTGATTGGAATCGCATCCTTGACAATTTCAAATGAGCTCTCATCCTCGAAATTCTAGACACTCAGCGCTTCTCCCATCCTGGAGGACAAGCTTCTCCCTCAAATGCCCGAGTTTGATTTGCTCTAGTACAAATAACTGTCTTTGGAGGAGTTCTAGGCACAGATGGAATAGTTGTGGGAACGCTTGGAACCCTGGTAGGAGAAGGAATTTCGATTGTTCCATTTAACGGCTTGGATTCACCCTTTGAGTTAACAAAGTAGATAACAATTGGATACTTTTTCCCGAGCATGGACTGTCTAATAGGTACTTCAATAAATCCCTTATCTCCAACAATTTCACCCTTCAAGGACTTAGCCTTTGAAATTCCAAGTGAAGTACTTATTAGTCGAACGCCTGTAGCCAACGATCCAGTCTTTATTGGAGCGTCAACTGTAAGCAGTGCTGAATCGCCTACGATTCTTGACTTGAGATTCCTTGGGGCCCCCGGGACAGACTTAGTTGCTACTACCTCAGAAATTGATGGCGCTTGATAAGTCCCGATTAGCGGATCTGAGGCAACTCCATCTCTTTCGGCAACAATCTGCAGCGGGATTGCCGTTCCTCCCAGTAATTTATCGAAATCAATTGACCAACTTGCATTGCCGCCATTAATTTTCCCTGGCATCGGATTTGTAGCCAGAATCCCAAGTTTTGGCGCCACTAAGTACACCTTGTCAGGTCGATTTGATGAACCAGATCCTAGGTTAATATCGATATTTATCTTGTTCCCCGAGAAGTTTACGCCTGAGAAGGATGGCGTAGCTGGCTTCTTCTCTGCATTCGAATTCACAACCTTACCGGGATTATTTTTGCAACCAGGAACATCGAAAGTGCCGTAACCAAGAGCTTGAGACAAAGTGTAAGAAATACCGTAGTTAGTGCAGTCTTGAGTATCTGTAAAGTCAGAACTCCAAATCAAACCCTCAAGATTTGAATCCCAATTACTTTTGAATCCTGGCGCCTTAATTTCCAGTCTGAACGAGGCAACGTCAATTGAGTTTCCAAATTGAATTCTAATCGGATAAATTTTGTTCTTTTCCAGGATTATTGATTGCGACTTACTCTCGGCGGGGTGCACACCAGGTATGGATAGAAATGCTGTGCCAGGTCCAAATGAATAATTTACAACGGCGTCTTTCCCTAACCACATATAGCTTGCGTCGTCTGAAGTTAATCTGAAATCCCAATTTCCGGTCTCATCCGGAATAAAATATCCTCCCCACCAAATCGAAACATCTACACCTAATTCTCTAGTTAGAGTCCAAACGGGCAAAGAACTTGGTAATGTTCTTAGGACTTTTATGAGAGGTGCGGAGTTGAAGAATTGGGTGTCATCTTTGAAATATCCTCTTTGGTGAACTTCAGACAAACCAGGAACTAAACTCGAAGGTCGAGACCAGGAAGAATTAGATCTTGGCTTCCGTAGAGATGAGATCGATCCTGATGAAGCAGTCGTGTTGCCCGATTGGGCACCGGAAATATAGGGAGATGCAGCTTGAAGTGTTAGGTTTCCATGACCGGCGGCAGTTCCAACTTGAATCTTGCGAATTTTGTTACTGTTCCGATCAGCCACAAGTAATGCACCCTTAGTGTCAACGAAGGAGACGATAGGTCTATAAAAACTTGCTTGGGCAATAACGCCATTCTTACTGCCAACACCTTCGGGAGAAATTCTAGTTATTGAAGAATCCGCTCGAAACATTGAGCCTTGTTCCGTACTCACATATGCAACGCCGTCCCTATCGGTCGCAATTCCCATAATCCAGGATCCCCCAAAGTCTCCAGGGATCCGAACAACTGGAGAGGAGTCATCGAGTCTTGTTTTCCAGAGGTGCGTGGCACCTCCACCTATAAATGCATTGCCTGACAAATCAAACGCAATTTGATTTGGATATATGAGCGTTGCGCTCGCCTTAGGCATCGTGTCTGTGGGCTGTCTATCTATGCCTGTGCCAAGGACTGAAATAACTTGAAAGTCACGAGAACCTGTTTTCAAAACCTTTCTTATGACTCCAGAATATGCCCCATCAACAACGAAAAGTTCGTTACGCCAAAACGCCATACCTTCCACCGCTTTGAAAGCGGAAGTGGATGTGCCTCCGTCCCGGGTCTCCCCTTGGCCACTCCCAATGTACATGAATTGACCATCAGGAAAACTTACAAATATCCTCCTTCCGGCAGAGCAATACAAAGTGCCGTCTGGGCCGATTGCTACACCCATGGAATACCAACAATGCTCGCGAAGTTGATTCACCTTCAGAACTTCACCCGAACTACTAACGTGCCTTACCGTGCTATTGTCAACAACAAGATATGTTCCGTCTTCAATTGGAAAAACTTTGTGTGGAACGTTATAAATCTGGTTTTTGGTGCCACTAGAGGGATTTGTTACACCCCAACTGTCATCTTCTCCGAAACTCCTAACTAATCTTCCGTCGCTTGAGAACACCTTTATGTTGTGGTTAGCCCAGTCTGCAACGTAAATCTCGTTTGAGGGTGATGTTCCAAACCTGCTGATAGAAATCGTTGAATTTGCCGCAAAAAGCGGTTGCCCAGAAATTCCACCTGGAACAGAGAGATTTATAGATCTACTTCCATCGTCATAAATAGACCCTTGGCCTATTTTGTAAATAAACCCACCACACTCACGATCACCCACGACGTAAACAAAACCGTTTGAATCTCTGTCTAGACCCATGGCGCCACATCGCAAACTAGCAATGGTGCTTACTTGACCGCTTCTATCTATCTTCCTTATTGATCTGTTCAGAGTATCCGCAATTAGTAATGACCCATCTCGATCATGCATTAACCCTCTTGGAACATTAAAACTTGACTGCTTCCTTGCACCGTTAGTGGCGCCACGAACACCACTTGTTCCTGCATAGATTTCACTACTACCAGTGGAGCCATCTATTCGGATTATTAGATGGTTTTCTTCTTCGCTAAGAAAGATGTCACCAATATCACTTACAGATAAACCTCCACCCCAATCAAACCCCATATTAGTTATTCCTACATTGACCAAATATGTTCGCTGAAGAATTCCTCGCGAATCAAAAACGTCTACACTCTTTAGGTCACAATAAGAAACATATATTTCATTCACACTCTTTACGAAAACACCACACGGGACACTGCTTCGAATTCCGTTCCAAATACGTCCGGATTTTATAAAGTCGGAAAAGACTCCATCTTTGAATTTGCGCACTGCAAAGAGATGTCGGTCCGCAAAGAAAAGAGTTCCGTCGGGCGACATTGATGTAGTTGCTGGCTCTCCCACTTCAATGGAGCCACCAACGGACCCAGGAGTGCCACTAAGAGTCGAAACAATCAGATCCCCGGAACTTGTTGCCGAATTAGGGGAAAACAAAGTTGAAAGAACTAGTGACAGAGTTAAGCAGAACGCCCAATGTCTTAACTTCAAACCAAAAGCTCGCCTAAAAGTCATTGCTCCCTCGTGAACTTCTTAGCCGAAGTGAGAATAGTCTCGTCTGGGCAAACTTTATGGAAGGCCACGCCGAATTCTATTAGCGATTACGAATCAGTCCTTGCATGTTTGATGCCCGTAGGTGTTTAACAAATTCCTCCATGGTCCCTAATACCAAGATTACTGTTAGCGTTTCTCCCAACCAGGAGGACACGTTTTCCCTTCAAAAGCCCGCGTCTGATTAGCTCTAGTATAAACCCGAGACCATTCTTCGCACTTATGATCATTGTCTCCCTCAAGATGACCTCAAGTGCGCTCAAGTGTTTGAGGAGGCTCTAGGGAGAAAACAAAACCCATCTATGACCAAATTATGACCAAATTTGTAGGGACACTAGAAGAACAGGGCTAACAAGAAAGAAATTGAGCGTAAATCGGCGCTCGATTCCTTTTAGACTAACAATTACAGAGATGGCACTCTTTGCCACTATGGCCAGCCAAAAATCTGAGGAGTTTCGCTTAAGAAGCTTTCGCCTGCGCGGTGAGCGAATGACTAA
>Ga0194133_10010800_pt1 | contig 10212 bp, 4 predicted proteins | sample TA2KigOf40mmetaG_FD_155448 | JGI IMG/M metagenome (GOLD analysis project Ga0194133, IMG submission 155448) | Freshwater microbial communities from Lake Tanganyika, Tanzania - TA2015055 Kigoma Offshore 40m | ecosystem: Environmental > Aquatic > Freshwater > Lake | place: Tanzania: Lake Tanganyika... | reverse complement strand
CAGTTAGATTTGTAGGCCGAAGATATATAATTCAATCTTTTTTATGAAATTATTCACGTTTGTTGTGTAAGTTTTTTATTTCCGAACACCAGTGATTTATTCTAAAATAATCCATCGCCGATTTATCAGTTTATGCATTAAAATGGAGTATTCATAATGCGGAATTTTCTTATGCACTCAACTTTCTTCAGATACTCTGTTTGGCCTTAAATAGGTACCGAATAAATTAATATTTTTGGGAGCACCTAATGATTAAAATCCATGAGATCACTTGAGCAAATTTTTCGGGAGGCATTTGCCGGTACTGATGTTACTGTTAACGGTGACAGGCCTTGGGATATACAGGTGCATAATCAGAAATTTTATGAACGGGTGGTAAGTGGAGGTAGTTTGGCCTTCGGTGAGTCTTATATGGAAGGATGGTGGGATTGCAAAGCCCTGGATCAGTTTTTCTTCAAAGTATTTCACCACCGCCTACATAAAAAATTGCCGGTCTTTAATCTTGGCTTCCTTTTTTTAGCGGTGGCAGCAAAATTTAAAAATCTGCAAAGCAAAAGTCTGGCAAAGCAGGTTGCTTTTAAACACTATGATATAGCTAATACGCTTTTTGAGAATATGCTTGATTCAAGGATGGTGTACTCTTGCGGTTACTGGGAAAAAGCGAATAATCTTGAGGAAGCTCAGGAGGCCAAGCTTGACCTGATTTGCCGTAAGTTGAAACTGGAAAAAGGGATGAACGTGCTTGAGATAGGCTGTGGATGGGGTGGCTTTGCTAAATATGCAGCCGAAAAGTATGGTGCTTTTGTCACCGGAATAACGATATCTGAACAGCAGGTTAACTATTCACGCAAAATTACCGAAGGTCTTCCGGTTGAGATCAGGTTACAGGATTATCGTGATGTTGATAGGAAATTTGACAGGGTTGTATCCATCGGGATGATGGAGCATGTGGGATATCGTAATTACAGACAGTACATGGAAGTAACGGCTGAATGTCTGAATGATGATGGTTTGTCACTCATTCATACGATTGGAGGTGGTCATGATTCAAAAACTACAGATCCATGGATAGACAAATATATTTTTCCAAATGGTGTGATTCCGTCAGCAAGTCAACTTTCAAAATCCTGGCAGGGTCTTTTTGTTTTGGAGGACTGGCATAATTTCGGACCTTATTATGACCCGACATTGATGGCATGGCTTAAAAATTTTGAAGAAGGCTGGGATAGCATTAAGGCCGATTATGATCAGACCTTTTATCGCATGTGGCGCTATTATCTAAGTGCGAGTGCGGCTACCTTTCGGGCACGTTACAATCAACTTTGGCATATCGTTTTAACCAAGCGACAAAATTTCAATATTTATCAATCCATCAGGTAAAATTTTAAAATTCAGTTTTTGTTCTCCTTAGGAAGTAATATTTCTTTCTATACGAGAAGGGCTGTTTTTTGCTGATATTTCTCTTGATCATCAAAGCCTGCTTTTTGAGATCAGCGCTTGATTTGAGATTGGCTTCAAATCCAATGAAAGACCTTTAATACTTGAACTAATTTTTGATCATCTGGTTTACCTTTGATTCAATTTTTCCCCTCTTCTCGAGATTGGATGAAAACGTATTCGTTCTTTTTTAGATTTTAGATACTCAACCAAAGTATAGGCTGGTCTATTCTAATCCATAAAATCTATTTGTTTCCATTTAAAATCGATAGAATCATTTTTTTGCGGAATTCCGGGAGTACTCCGACCCTCAGCGATGTACTTCATTAACAAGGATTTCAATTCCTTCACGGTCTCCCTATTGCTTGCCTCCAAATTTAAGGTTTCAGCCGGGTCATTTTTTAAATCATACAATTGAACCGGAGGTAGATTTTTAATAACTTCAGTATCTTTATTAGGTACCGGATAACTCCATCCACCCGAACCTGGACTTAAAATAAGTTTCCAATCTCCTTTTCTAATCGCAAAATTTCCATTGATGGAATGATGCACCGTAGCTTCCCTTAAGGGTTTAGTCAGTTTTTTTTGCTTAAACAAAGGTAATAAGCTGTAGCTATCCTCGCCCTCATTGCCGGATAAAGAGTAATTTACAATGTCAGCACAGGTTGCCATCAAATCTGTTGAACAAATTATTTCATCCGAAACTAGTCCTTTCCTGATTTCATTTGGCCATTTGACTATAAAGGGAACCCGATGGCCCCCTTCAAAAATATCAGCTTTATGCCCTCTGAAAATATAGCTAGGGTTATGACCTTTTTGCTTTAATAGCTCGAAATTAGCTTCGGGAGAGCAGCCATTATCACTGGTAAAAATGACAATCGTATTTTTTTCTATCCCTGCTTCCCGGATTACTTTTTCCAGTTGTCCCATGTAATCGTCCAGCATCATTACAAAATCCCCATAGGGATTTAGACCGCTCTTCCCGATCCATTCTTTTCCTGGCAAAATTGGTGTATGAGGAGAAGGTAGGGCCAGATACAGAAAGAATGGTTTTTTTTCTTTTGATTTTTCTTGAATGTATTCAAAGGATTTCCTGAAAAAATGAGGAGTGGTTTCTTCATGTATAAAATCATTCGCAGTAGGACCTTCGCGCCACCAGCTGTATTTATTTGTATTAGAGGTTGCGGTAACCGGAATCTGAGTAGGCATTCCATTTTCAACATATACATAGGGAGCCATGTCCAATGAGCCTGCGTGTCCATAAGAATAATCAAAACCCAAATCATCTGGCCCATTTTTTACAGCTTTTGAAAAATCTACACGCTCCAGATTTTTACTGTTCAAATCAACCTCGTTCAAATCACTGGAATCTTTAATGGCCCAATCCCATCCTAAGTGCCATTTTCCAATAAATGCAGTTTGGTATCCCTCAGTTTTTAACATTGATGCAACAGTTGTTCTCGTATTTGGGATTAGTGCTTTAGAGTAACCAAATAAGACACTTTCTTTAAGCCGACTTCTCCAACTGTATCTTCCTGTCATAATGCCATATCTTGTTGGGGTGCAGACTGATGAAGAGGAATGTGCATCGCTAAATACAATTCCCGAATTCCCGAGTCTATCGATATGGGGTGTTTTGATCTTTCCATTCTTGTTTAAAATAGAAAGATCTCCATATCCTAAATCATCTGCCAAAACATAAATAATATTTGGTTTTGATGCTGGTTTTCTCTTTTCTCCGAATGAGATAGTTATCAATCCTAAAACGATTATTAATCGAGTGAACCTCATCATTTTTTTCTATTTTGGTTGAATAAAAAATATTTAGCATGGGATAAAAAAACAGTTCTAATATCCACAAATAAAAGCCATTGATGAATATGCCAAGGGCAAAATTTAGGTTAGCATAAGATCTGTTCCGCCTGTTGTTAAATATCTGAATTTAACTTTCATTTCCCTACTAGGTTCCAAAAAAATCATTTTTATTTTTAATTAACCTGAGATCGATATAAGCTCATGCCCGAGCCTGATTATTTATCTTTGTTTTTGGAAAGCAGAGTCTGTTACTCTTGGCTTATTTCGGTCCCGTTTTCTGCCCTATTTTTTTGCTGGAAATTAAATTGTATCCTAAGATTCAATTAGCCAAAAAAGATAGGTCTGCCACCCGAGTTTGTTTCACAGGACCTAGGGTTCTTTTAGCGGACTGCCCGTTGCGATTAAAAACAGCAGCGGGTAAACTAAACCTTGCCGAAGGATTATCTTCCGGCTAGGGATCATCTGAAATCAGGCAGCATTTCTTGCCGGAAACACTCCGGAGGGAAGGGCTAAACGAAGTGGTAACACGCAGGTATTGCTTTCCAAAATCAAATCATAGGCATCCGGAGCATCATAAAATCGATTTTAAGGATATTTTTCAATCTTTCATGTATCGAACTTAGGTTAGTTAACTTGATTTAACTAAGCATTGTGAAATTCAATTGGCTATAAACCTGAACTTAAGCGTGATACTCCTTGATCCGCTTTCTGCTAATTGAGCTTACATAGGGATTACCGGTCGGTCAGATTGTTGGGAACGAATTAAAATTGTTCCCAAACCGAACATAGAATGTGGTCAGGAATTTTAGATGCTGTTCCCAAATTTTTTTTTCTTGTATTTGGTCTGTTGAATAATTATTCTCGCGATATTTTGATATGCTAAAAGAATAAAGTCAATATCTTTTAATTTTCCACAACCCTCCTCACACAGTAAAAGATTTGTAAATTTGAGTTCATCCACATTTTATCCTTATGCCTGATTTTTCGCATCTGCACGTACACACACAATTTTCACTTTTGGATGGAGCAGCAGATATTTCGAGGCTCTTCAAAAAGGCTAAATCAGACGGGATGAGAGCCATGGCTATTACTGACCATGGAAATATGTTTGGGGCTTTTAAATTTGTCGCTGAAGCGGGTAAATATGGGGTAAAACCAATTGTAGGCTGTGAGTTTTATGTGGTTGATGACCGTCATATCAAGCAGTTTACTAAAGAAAAACGAGATCAGCGATTTCATCAGCTTTTGCTGGCAAAAAATTCAGATGGCTACAAAAATTTAGTGAAGCTTTGCTCCCTGGGTTATATTGAAGGTCTCTACAGTAAATGGCCACGTATCGATAAGGACTTAATTTTAAAGCATCATGAGGGTTTAATTGCAACCACTTGTTGCCTGGGGGCTTCAGTACCTCAGACGATTTTGAAGCAAGGGGAGAAAGAGGCCGAGATAGAGTTCAAATGGTGGTTGGACCTATTTGGTGAGGATTATTACATAGAATTGCAACGCCATAATATTCCTGAACAGGAAACCGTTAATTCGATTTTGCTCAAGTTCGCAAAGAAATACCAGGTCAAAGTTATCTGTTCCAATGATTCTCATTACGTCGATCAGGAAGATGCGAATGCACATGATATTCTTTTATGTGTGAATACCGGGGACATGAAGAGTACTCCCATCGCAACGGATGAAGAGAGTGGTAAGGGTTTCAGGTTTGGATTTCCAAATGATCAGTTCTTCTTTAAGAGTCAGGAAGAAATGGCTAAGATTTTTCATGATTTGCCTGAATCTCTGGATAATACCAATGAAATCATAGATAAGGTGGATGTTCTTGAGTTGAAGCGGGATATTATGCTTCCGAATTTTCCAATACCTGATGAATTCAAACTCCATCAGGGTCCTGAATCGGAGAACATGAACCAATGGGAGTATCTCAGGGATTTGACTTTTAAAGGAGCCAAAGATCGTTATGTAGATATTCTTCCGGAGGTGGAAGAACGCCTGAATTTTGAGCTCTTTACGATTCGTACCATGGGTTTTGCCGGTTATTTTTTAATTGTTGCCGATTTTATTCGGGCCGGCCGTGATTTAGGGGTATTTATTGGGCCGGGTAGGGGTTCTGCAGCAGGTTCGCTGGTGGCTTATTGTATTGGAATTACAAACATTGATCCTATTAAATATAATTTACTTTTTGAGCGATTTCTAAATCCCGATCGAAAATCAATGCCGGATATTGATACTGATTTTGATGATGCCGGCCGACAAAAGGTGATCGATTATGTTGTGGATAAATACGGCAAAAATCAAGTAGCCCAAATTATAACTTATGGTTCAATGGCCGCCAAATCGAGTATAAAGGATGTGGCAAGGGTGCTGGATTTACCGCTGGCCGAATCGAATATGCTGGCTAAATTAGTTCCTGACAAACCGAGCACTAACTTGGTCCAGGTTATGACAGCTCCGATTGATGCCCTCAAGAAAGAGCAAAATCCTGAAGATTTCGAGAATATTAAGACGCTCAGAAAAATATTGGAAGATGGTAAATCTTTGCAGGCTGAGGTTTTGAAGGAAGCTATGATTCTTGAAGGCTCGGTTAGGAATGTCGGTGTTCATGCTGCCGGAATTATCATTGCACCATATGATCTTACCGATATCATTCCGGTTGCTACTTCCAAGGAGTCTGAGTTGCTGGTCACTCAATTTGATGGTAAGGTAATTGAAGATGCCGGAATTATTAAGATGGACTTTTTAGGACTGAAGACCTTGACTATCATTAAGGATGCTTTACGATTGATTAAACAAAATCACAATGTCGACATTGATATTGATTGTATCTCTTTGGAGGATCAAAAGACTTTTGAACTCTATCAACGTGGCGATACCAATGGCACTTTTCAGTTTGAAAGTGATGGGATGCAAATGTATTTGCGCGACTTGAAACCGGATAAGTTTGAAGATTTGATTGCCATGAATGCCCTTTATCGCCCTGGACCAATTGAATATATCCCTAAGTTTATCTCACGTAAACATGGTCGCGAGGCTGTAACCTATGATCTGATGGATATGCAGGAGCACCTGGAAGAGACCTACGGCATTACGGTTTATCAGGAACAGGTGATGCTTCTTTCTCAAAAGTTAGCAGGTTTCAGTAAGGGGGATGCCGATGTATTGCGCAAGGCAATGGGTAAAAAGCAGATTGAAGTGCTGAATAAGATGAAGGAAAAATTCATGGACGGATGTCAAGCCAACAATCATGATCCTGTGGTTGCAGAAAAAGTATGGACCGACTGGGAGGGTTTTGCGCAATATGCTTTCAATAAGTCCCATTCCACTTGTTATGCCTTTGTTGCCTACCAAACAGCCTTCCTCAAGGCCAATTACCCTTCAGAATACATGGCTGCAGTTTTGAATAATCAGAATAACATCGAAAAAATCTCCTTTTTTATGGAGGAGTGTAAAAAGATGGGCATTCCTGTATTAGGGCCTGATATCAACGAATCTGAATTGAGCTTTACCGTCAATAAAAAAGGAGAGATTCGGTTTGGAATGTCCGGTATGAAAGGTGTGGGTGAGAAGGCAGTAGAAAGTATTGTGGAGGAACGTGAAGCTAATGGATTGTATACCAGTGTGTTTGATTTTGCGCGTCGGACTAATTCGAGGGCAGTAAGTAAAAAGGTTTATGAAAATTTGGTTTATGGGGGAGCTTTTGATTGTTTTGGTTTTAACAGAGCTCAGTATTTCTATAAGCCGGATGGTGGGTTTTATAATGGTATTGAGCGTCTTATAAAGTACACCAACGACTTTCAGAATAATCTAAACTCGTCGCAGACCTCTCTCTTTGGTGGAACTAGCGATGCTGAAATTATAGAACCACAACTTCCTGACTGCGAAGAATGGGGATTAATTGAGAAATTAAAATATGAAAAGGAGTCGATTGGAATCTATTTAACCGGTCATCCTTTGGATAATTATAAGTTTGAACTGGATAATTTTTGCACTCATCAGGTAAAGTATTTGAGTCTGATTAATCGAATGAAAAGTACGGAAGCATTGCCTGAAGACCGGGAAGAGTTTAATAAAATTATCAATCGCGACCTGATTATTGGAGGCTTGGTCTCTGTTTGCAGGCATGGAACAACTAAAACCGGAAAGCCTTTTGGATCATTTATGTTGGAAGATTACTCAGAAACATTTGAAATAGCGTTGTTTGGAGAAGATTATATCAAGTTGAAGCAATACTTAGGACTGGGATTATTCCTGCAAGTCAGGGGTACTGTTACTGAGCGTTTTAAGCAAAAAGATAACTGGGAGTTTAAGGTTAACAGTATTGTATTGTTATCAGAATTGCGTGAAAAAATGTCAAAATGTCTGACCATCCAATTGCCTCTGACTGAATTGTCGGAGAGCTTCATGTCGAAGATGGATGAAATTGTCCAATTGAATGTGGAACAAAATCCTCAACGTAATTGCCAGCTGAAGTTCATGATTATGGATTTTGAGGGTGGAACAACATTGGAAATGCCTTCTAAAACCCTTAAAATAAATCCAAGTAATGAATTTTTAGAAGATATTACCGGATTATTGGGTGTTCGTTATAAGTTGAATTAGTGTCACAATAGCACACGTAATTTGTGGCAGGAATATTGAATATTATCTTTGAATCATAAACAGTAAATCTCATTATTATGGCGTTAGAATTAACAGATGCAAACTTTGATGAATTAGTCCTTAAGTCTGATAAACCGGTTTTAGTCGATTTTTGGGCTGAGTGGTGTGGTCCATGCCGAATGGTTGGCCCGGTTGTCGAGGAGCTTGCAAAAGAATATGAAGGAAAGGCAGTAATCGGAAAGGTGAATGTCGATCACAACCCGGGTATTTCGATGAAATTCGGAATCAGAAACATTCCGGCCTTATTATATTTTAAAGATGGTGAAATTGTTGACAAGCAAATAGGCGCTGTGCCTAAATCTGTACTTGCTGAGAAACTAGTTAAACAATTTTAATTCCCAATCGCTATTTAATAAAGAGCTTCCCGGATCATCCGGGAAGCTCTTTCCCATTTTAAATCGTTTATTTCCAGTATTCATGAAATTCCGGGGGTACCGGTTTTTCTAGTAGGTTTTGGTAAACATACCTGATATTTTCTTGTGTGCTGTGCCTCAATTTTGCCCCTCCCCAACCGTGACGTTCTCCGGGGTAGATCATAAACTCGAAATGTTTATTCAAATCTTGTAGTTTATTGACCAGTTGGATGCTGTTTTGCAGGTGAACATTATCATCCATGGTTCCATGTACAATTCGTAAGCTTCCCTTTAGTTTATCTGCATAAGTTAAAGGTGAAGTGATCTTGTAGCCTTCCGGATTATTCTGCGGTGTTCCCATAAATCTTTCAGTATAGTGGGTGTCATATAAACTCCAGTCAGTTACCGAAAAATTGGCAATCCCATGAGTAAATACATCAGCGCCATAGGTGAGGGCCATGGCGGTCATGTATCCTCCAAAACTTCCTCCGGTGATTCCAATTCGGTTACCATCTACATAGGGTCTGGATTTAAGCAAATTCGCTGCATCCATGAAATCCTCAATTTCATACATACCCATTTTTCGGTAAATAAAATCCATGCCGATTTTGCCCAGATGTCCCGAACTCCGGTTATCAATAGCCACCTGAATCAAACCTTCCTTTGCCCACCAGTAGCTTTGACCGAGCGGACTGTTCCATTTGTCAAAAACTCTGCCTGCATCTGGTCCTCCGTAAACTGAGATCCACACCGGGTACTTTTTGTTTGGATCAAAATTCAAAGGAAGAATCACGGTCATCGGTAACTCCAGCCCGTCGCGGGTTTGGTAGTAAATTAATTCAGTTTTTGGTAATTTATAGGCATCAAAATCAGAACCTTTGGAGTCGGCCAGTTCCCGGATAATATTGCCTTTGGTATCCATTAAGGCAGATTTTGGAGGACTGCTTAAATTAGTGTAGGTAGTGATAAAATGTTTGCCATCAGGTGCCAGGCTGATTTGATGATCATAGTTTCCAAAAGTTAGTCGCTCAGGTTCTTCCATACCTTTTAAACCAACCCGGTAAAGGTCATGTCGGGTTGAGTTTTCCTGCCTTGCCCTGAAATATACTTCCTGATCCTTTTCATCAACCATTAAGAGTTCTGTAACACGCCATGCACCATAAGTAAGTTGTTTCTTTAGAGTACCATCCAGACCATAATAATAGAAATGACCCCAGCCACTTTTGTCGCTTTTTAGTATAAAGCCCTGTCCGTTTTTAAAAAAATACATATTTTCAAACCAGTCAACCCATGTATTTTGTTTTTCCTCATAAATAATATTTTTAGCTCCGGTTTGAGGATTGACATTGTAAATAATTAATTTATTTTGATCGCGATTCATCCATTGCATCCAGAGGCTTTTGCTGTCGGACATCCAAAATGGAGTCCCAAAATACTGATCCATTTTCGGGTCAAAGTCAGTCCATGTAATCCCCTTACTACCTACATTAACTATCCCGGTTTTCACCTCAGGATTTCTATCGCCCGCCTTAGGGTATCTGGTGTTTTCTAGGAAACCATGCTGCCCTTCAGAGTTATAAATGGGAAAAACAGGAACTTTTGAGTCATCAAAACGCATGAAGGCAAGTTTTTTACTATCAGGACTCCACCAAAAGGCTTTATATCGGCTAACCCTACCGAGGATTTCTTCAAAATATACCCAGGATGCCCAACCATTATAAATTACATCTGAACCGTCATTGGTATAACGTGTTTCGGTATTGGTATTGATGTCAATGGAGTATAAATCATTATTGCGGGTGAAGGCAACCTGAGTACCATCGGGGGATAGACTTGGATTCTTTTCAAGCAATGAATCTTTAGTCAGTTGTTTTTCAACTCCTGCTGCATTCTTATAAAAAATATCACGGTTTTTAATTGAAACCGAGGCTTCATTTACTTG
>Ga0194133_10010792_pt1 | contig 10215 bp, 5 predicted proteins | sample TA2KigOf40mmetaG_FD_155448 | JGI IMG/M metagenome (GOLD analysis project Ga0194133, IMG submission 155448) | Freshwater microbial communities from Lake Tanganyika, Tanzania - TA2015055 Kigoma Offshore 40m | ecosystem: Environmental > Aquatic > Freshwater > Lake | place: Tanzania: Lake Tanganyika... | reverse complement strand
AAGCTTATTTTTGCAAGTTTTTTTCCTGTGAAGAAAAAATACTTTTCGGGTTGGGTGAAAAAATATCCAGGTCAGAGCCGGGTTGGCCCCTTATTTTCTGCAGGTTAGGGCCCATCTCTAAAGTCATTAAAAACTTTGTCATGTTACAAAATTAGTAACTGACATTGTCATTGGATTCAAAAGATGTTCTTCAGGCCCATCAGGTCCTTAATTGTAAGCATTTTTGTCCAATTATCACAGGAACGAAGAGCAATATCATCCAGCCTGTTTCCAATGGTTTGCTTTCCGACTCTCTTCTTTGATGAGACATTAAACCTCATTTTTACCGTTCTTATTATGGTGTCTATATTTTCCAACGCCATGTCCAACAGCAGCTTTGGTTTACTAGATGTTAAGGCATTTCAGATAAGGGATGCAGTTGCGAAGTAGGCAAAATGAGATGGTAGGGCCTTACCGAGTGTGTCCAGCATGTCTCTTGGAATCATTCTATGCCAATTTCTAACAACAATGGTTATGGGTTTTTTCAACTTGACATTTTAAAGCAAATTTTCTAAAAGTATTCAGTGTTGTATAGTGATGGGTCCGGGTCAAAAATTTTTGACCCGGGTCGGGTCGGATCAATTTTTTGTGGCTCGGGTTGGGTCGGGTCAGCCATTTATGGTTTGGGTTAGAATTCGGAAAATTTCCCCTAAAACGTCAAATTTTTCAATTTTTTTCCATTCGGGTCAAAAAAAATCACTTCGGGTCGGGTTGGAAAGTACCCGGGTCAAAGCCGGGTTGGCCTCTTATTTATTGCGGGTCAAAAGTAAGCTTGGGTCGGGTCAGGACCCATCTCTAGTGTTGTATAACTGGAATATTACTATCACTCATGATAATTAAGTGTACTTATTATAGCCATGCAGGAAAGATGATTACTTATTACTTTTTTCCAGAGCCATGAAAACAACATGGCAAAGTAGAATAGTTTACTGCAGGATGAAGATAATAGGTTACATGCAGTAAAGTTTGACTAGCTATATCCAAAACTGCCAATTGTTATTAGGCACTAGAATCAACCCACTTGACATGATATGTAACTGTTTTACTCACCTTTTGGACATGGCGGGTCACTTAAATGTTGTGAGCATATTTTTTTCATTCAATATTGTTTGTTTTTTTGAACAAAATTTTCATTCCGGTAAACATGAGACAACCCAGCACCTCACAACTTGGAGTCCAGGATTGATATTAAATTTATCAAATTATTAAGAAAGAAAAGTACGGAGTATAAGGTTTTTAGATGTGGCACAAAAAGATACTTACGCAGACATTAGATCAGATGACAAAAGATTGATTAACATTTTGAATATTTTAACAGCTTTTCACCTGTGAAGATTGCAAGAGTTGCAAAGGAGTAACCCTGATTATGCCCCAAGATTCTTTGGAATATCCAACTGTTAAATAAAACAAAAGACTCATGTATCATATAACTAGATATGAAAGGTAATAAAAGTTGTGTAAATCTTTTACTGGTTGAACTACAACTTTGTTATGGGAAGAATAATTTCTCTACCAAAAATAAGCCACACTGTATGCCAACTTTCAGGTGTATCCACCCGCATTTTACCTGTCTTGCCTCTGGCACACCATAATACATGTGGAAATGGTGCAAATTTTGTCGTAAACCACCATAATACACGTGACTTTTATTAATCCATTTAAATGTTTATATACAGCCTTATTTTTGGTCGGGTCACTACAAAATAAAAGATCATCAGTGGCACTTCACACCTTTTATTCACTCGTAAATGCGCTGATATAATGACTCCCTCGTGTCAGGTTAAGTCTAAGAAGAAACTCTCTCTTTGTGTAGATGGACCCTTGCCCGACCCAAGCGTACTTTTGACCCGCAATAAATATGAGGCCGACCCGTTTTTGACGCGGGTACTGTTTGACCCGACCGGAAGAGATTTTTTTTGATCCGAAAGGAAAAAAATGGAAAAAATTTGGGATTTTAGGGGAAATTTTCCAAACCCAAACCACAGATGGCTGACCCGACTGACTCGGGTCAAAAAATTTTGACCAGGACCCATCACTACTAAAAACACTCAATTCAATAGCTTTCCATAGAAGTAAATATTGATATTTTACCTAACATAAGGAACTCCAGTATTATTGTCCACAAATCTAAAACATCCAGCAACAACCATATCAACTGTAAGATTGATAAATTGATTGTTTTCAACCTAAAACAAAAGTTCATATATTTTGACTGATGATGTAAAGTCTTATAAGTTTGTTTAGGTGTAATGGCATACCTGCAAGACAGACTCCCTTTCAGCACAAGTCTTCAAGTCACTTCTTTTCCCATAAACCCTGGCCCATTGAGAAGGACTGTCATAATACAAATCCAAGTTCTGACTGCCAAGCTCCTCTTCATACTGAAGCTCATATTCAAATTTTCCATGAAGTGATAGAAAACAGAATCTTGCCAGAAAGTGCCAATTCTCTCCTGTCTTCAAGTTTCCATGGATTATTTTTGACAAAGTGATGTTGGCCAGAACACCCAGCAAAACTGTGATTTCTCTCCAAAACTTCATTTTAACATGGTGTTCATTGTCTGTATTTACACATATGCAAACAACTCACAGTTCAAATGGAACCCCTTAACTGATGAAATATTGATGAGGAAAGAAAGCAATAAGCTGAAATAAGTTTTGTAACTTGAACTTCTTTCACAGTATCCATTCTTTCTTTATCTTTAGCAATTACAAACTATCCAAATAAAAATCAAGCTAGATGCTTTAAGAAGATTAAATGAAATCCACTCTTCTAATCTGATATGTAGCTTTTGAAATGCAAGGAAAACCACTCTACTAGTTCTTTGTATTTGCAGACCACCTGCTTTCTCACAGGTAATAATGTTGAGGAGAGGGACCATTGAAAAGCCAGACTGGTAGAGAAAATTCAAGCCAGTGGTTCAAGTCAGATCAGACAAATAAACATTCATATCACAAACATGTTTGGAGCAAATAAAAACTTATTAATTACACATATTATATTTAAAAATTTTCACCATCTTATTACTTTTTTTAATCTTGGAAAATAAACAATAAAATACAGTTAAGATTGAGTTAAAAATGTTGAAAAATATATTGAAACCTTATTAATTATACACCATTTCTACCTGGTTGTTAATGGATGAAAACAATTCTTCTAAGAAATTTGATCTGTAAATTTTAGGAAAATTTGATTTTAAATTTTTTCAAGCTTTTCTCAAAAAAAGTGCTAATCATGAACATGATCGAACATCACGATTATCTTCTAACATACCTTACTTTCCAATCATTTGAGAAAAACTTTAATATGATACAGCAAAGAGCCATGTCCTCAATTATAATTTGTTGGGAAAATGTCGCTACGCCTGATGATGTTTCGCCTTTGTTGGTTGACCTGTTTGCCAAATGCCAGTTTGCCCAATAAGCATTGTCGTCAGCGTCAGGGAGGGTTTCAAGAGCCCCTCAGGGTTTGGTGAGAGGGGATAAGTTAGGTTAGTTAAGTGTTTGCATGGTTAGGTGAGGGGCTGGAGGGGGAGGGAGGTTGGCTGAAAATAACCCTGAAGGGTTAGGTGAGGGGGGGTCAAGGGTCCTGTAGGGCTAGGTGAGGGGGTCAAGAGTCCTGTAGGGCTAGGTGAGGGGGTCAAGAGTCCTGTAGGGTTAGGTGAAGAGGGTCAAGAGTTCTGTAGGGTTAGGTGAAGGGGGTCAAGAGCCCCGCAGGGCTAGGTGAAGGGGTTTATGTTAGGTTATAGACTAGCAAGTAAACGATGTCAGACCAGGCCACGTAATTTTCAGCATGATCCTGGACAGGCCGGGTCGTTGAATTTGACTTGGGTCTGCCCAGGCCGGGTTAATATTTAAGTTAAAACCTAAAAGCAAAACTTTCATTTCAGTAAATTGTTGCCCAAATGCAGGGTGCTATGAAAATTCGTTGAATCATGATTCTTTGAATATCCGGTTTGTCGAATTTCCATTTTTGATGAATTTTTGGTTCATCAAATCTGCATTTTTAACGAATTCATGATATCTCAAATGGGACAGATGGGGGAAAACATACCCACCAGGGTAGAGAGGGGTAAATATGCCTTGGAGGTTGGTTGGGTCTGGTTAGGTTAGGTTGGGCTAGCAATAAATGACTTTTTGGTTAAGAGGCACGGGGTCGGTTGGGTCTGTTTAGGTTAGCAATAAATGCCCCATTGGTTAAAATAGGGGAGTTTGCATTGGGGTCAGGGTCGGAGTCAGCAGTGATTTGACAAACTGGAAATTTGATGAATCTTTGAATTCAACAAACTGGAAATTTGACGAATTGCGATTCAACGAATTTTCATAGCACCAAATGCAGAGTCAGGTTTTAGCTGCAAAAGTTTGAACTTAAATATTTTCCCAAGTTTGATCTTTATCAAGTTTTAGGTTTTCCTAGGTTTGACTTATCCAATGATAAAGTGCAATCACACCGTTAAAAGAGTCCTGTGATATTGTTTATGGTCACTGTAGATTACCATAACCCTGACTGAAGGGTGCAATCTAGGGTTGAAAAATTGTTTGAACCCACAACCTTGGTTATCAGTCAGATGCCTTAGCTACAAATTCCAGAATTGGATTCATATAACTACAGGTGCTGAAGATTCTATTCAATTTAAATGCTGTAAGTTTAAAATCAAATTAAGATTTACAATGCTAAAATAATTAAAACTAGAAAAAATCAATAAGATAAAAATTTCAAACAAAATTTGGTGCTATTTCCATTGAAGAAACATTGTCTATCCTGTAAATCATAAAAGTTTATTATCTTAGATACATTATAATTAAAACTGAAAATCTATACTTTTTGTTTTAATTTAAGGTATTTTTGCAAGTTCACTTCTATCCCCACATTTGCCATTTTCAGATTTGCTCAGAATCCAATCCAAAATTGGTCGAACTCTAATTAAAATTATCTAAGAAAATGTCAGAAAAATAGAAATCATCAAATTTTACCTTGTATGCATAGTGACATCCATGAGTTCATTTGGAGGAAAGTTTATTGAACAACGATATTCGTTCCTAATTTTAGAAAGATTTTATAGCTTTAAAAAAATGTTAAAATTTTACAAAAAGTTCTCTCATTGCCTGGAGGTAACACCCAGTTAAAATGGCAAACTTCCTTGCAAAACTTTTGAAATCTATGGTAGAATTGTGCCAAACAGGTCCCCCGAATTCGCCAAAACACCTGGAAAATTTTAGATTGAATACTTTTTTCCAAAAAAAAATATCTAGCAGATAATCATCACTTTGATTTAAATTCTTTGGGAAAATCATTTCTGATTTTTTTATTCTCCAAGGCCAAAAATTCTCCATTTTTGTCAAAAGCTGCCTTTATAAATGGTCCAGATTGAGTTCCTGTGCAAAATTCATCATCAGAGACCTCACAAATGTTCTTGAAAATAAATTTGAAAACAATAAAGATAAAAAAAACTTTCTTCCCTTATTTGGTAAAATACCTCATTAAATGTTGACCTAGGAAATGTCTGAGCTTGAGATTCCATAAATCTGTTATCTTTCTCATTTGAAATGATATCTTGCCAGCATCTTTTGTCACAAAATCCAAATCTAACATGGTCTTCATTCAATGACATCTATTTCAGATGCTCATCAATAAGAATGATGACTTTTCTATCCCTCCCGAGCAAAGCGTGCGGAGTTGAAACAAGAGTTTAGATTTCCCGATACAGCTTGAGTTGGTAAAAAATGTATCTCTGTTCGTCTGTCACCTCTATCTCCTCCCACAGTTTTAAAGCTTAAAATTGGCAGGAATAATTTTTATATTGATGGCACAAAATCTACGCAGCAGTTTTTGATATTTTGTCTACGGCCTTAGATATTTGAGGTCAAAGATGGGGGTAAAAACTAACATAATCCAGCAAGTCCGACCTGGTTTGTCAGCTTCGTAAAACCCTCACTTTGCAGCTTGCAGACAAAACATGAAAATCCAAATCGGGTCCAAACTTTTTAGTCTCTAGCTTCAAAACTGAGGGAGCTATTTGAGGTCAAAGATGGAGGACGAAAATAACAGACTCGGTCTGATCCGTCTTGTTTTTTCAGCTTAGTCAAACCCTCATTTCTTAGCCCCCCAGACCAAACATGAAAAAATCCAAACAGTGGATTTTTGAAAGAAATGAGGCTGTCTGAATCTAAACTATTCAGTCTTGAACTTTCAAACTGAAGGGACTATTTGAGGTCAAAGATAGGGGTTGAAAATGACAGAATCGCCAGCTCGGAAGGGTTTGGCATTTGGCCGTCTACTTAATTGAATGATATACCTTGTTAACACAGCACAATTTATCAGAGTTACTACCAGATGCACAAGGAGCACTTCTTTCATCCATAGAACATCCAGCACACCAACCAAAAGTGTTCCTTTGAAAACTTGAAGGATTTTGGACCTTTCAAAAATGAATTTGAGTCTCATGATAGAATCTTAAGATGTTTAAATTGAAAGAAAGCACCTGAGTGAAATTTGTTGGCAGAAAACAATCATTATTTCCGTCTGAGAAAATGGTAGCAACTTTTTCAATCCCAAGTTTCTTCGATTTTTCAATCATTCTAGTACATTCTTGAGAGACTGTTGTGTAAATGGAATTGTCGAAACGGCAATCTGCAGAACACTTTCCACCTGGAAAAATTTCCAAATAGAGATATAAAAACTGGGTCTATGATCTTTCGCCTAATCCAAGTTCGCCTAATGACGTTTCACCTACTACTTTTTGCCTAATGCGCGTGTGCGTATGACGAGCTTTCTGCGCTCGCGCAGCCCCGCAGGATTAGGTTTATGCGGGCTCGCGCAGCCCCACAGGGTTAGGTTTACGCGCGCGTGCAGGTTAGGTTAGGTTAGCAATATAGCGCGTGCACGCTCGTTGTAAGCGCATGCGCATTAGGCAAAAACAGCATTAGGCGAAAAGTAGTAGGCGAAACGTCATTAGGCAAACTTGGATTAGGCGAAACATGATAGTATCAAAAAAACTATTTTCAGATGATGTGAATAAGATTACCCCTTAGAGGTCCGAATAAATTTGTATAGCAATTATCACCCCATCCATCACGAGTATCACCTATTGTGGCATCTGGGTCATAGGGTGGAAAATTATTTATGATACTTAGTCGACGATCCGGACGACAGACCAAAATTTCACTGCCAAGTTTGACAAAAGGTATTGGACTTTCATCAAAAGATCTCTACAAATTATAAGGCATTACATTTTCATCCTTGACATCAATATGGTGCTGTGAAAATCTGCCCAAGCACGATCCAACGAATTGACGTTTTACTAAATAGATGATCCGCCAAATCACCTTTTTTACCAAATTCATGATGCGTCAATTCATTATTTGTCGGATTGAAAAATGACATTTTTTACCGACAATTTATTGTACCGATTCAAGCCTTTCAAGCCGATTCAGGGGCTTTTTTACTGCTAACCTGACTGAAAATAAAGTCACCTTTTTTTTGAAAAAGCGCCGAAACGAGTGTAAACACCATAGAAAAAAGGGTGGAAACGAGTGTGAATCGAGGCTGTTATCTGAGAATGGTGTAAAAAGACACCTTTTTGGAAATTACATACCTGTTTACACCCTTTTTTCTCTGTAATGAAAAATAGCGATGAAACACTGTCTTATTTTCAGTCGGGAATCCTAACCTAAACCTAAGCTTCCAGACCAAACCCTGTACGTGGGCTTATCATCTGGGCCTAATCCTTTAGGTTAGGCAATAAAGACTTCTTAAATTGGATTGAATCAGCTTCAATTGAAGCTGCTTCAAGGTATGAGAGACTCCATTCTCTTAGTGTTATTAAGATTTTTTTTTCTTGAATGCAAAGAATATATCATTTATGTCCTTTTTAGGTAGAGGCTATAAGGAACCCCTACAGTTGGAGGGCCAGCCTAGGGGCTTACAGGCACCCTTTCTGAAAAGGTGTATTGAGGTGTGCAGGGGTACCCCTTTAAAACATGTATCACAGTATTTTTTCAGCGAAAGGGAATGTACCGGAAGAGTCATATGTGGTGGAGATAACATTGCGTAAAAGACACATTTCCAGTACATCACATTTGTCATATTTTCAATTATTTCACTGCCTGAAGTTATACTATAATTACAAACGTGTTTTGTCGTCTAACAGAATTACCCAAAATTGGTGTTATGAAAATACCACAAGGCAGCTCTTAATCTCTTAAAATAATCCAATATACGTTTGCATTTTACTACAACCTTCACACGGGAGGGCACCAACCTATTTCCTGTTCGGAAGCCATGCAGAGTAAGGGCTAAAGTTAGGTTAGGTTAGCTATAAAAAGGTGTCAAATTGCCTTGAGGATTCAAGTCATTCAACGAATGGAGTAAATTTTTGATAAAAAATGTCTTTTGGTGAACAATTCATTTGACGCGTTGAATTTTTTGTAAAACATCAATTCAACGAATCGTGATTCGGCAGATTTTCATAGCACCACATAGGTCTACCTTGCAATCCAAGTCTTCAAACTTCACGAAATTTTCCAAAGCCTCAACATTGTTTATCTCAGGTGGTGGCAAACAAATTGGCTGAATGGCTGAGCCTCTCTCAATACTAATTTTTGTTTCAACCAATGCTACGTCCATTGGACCAATAAGGTCATTATCCTTGGACATCAAAATAAATTGTACCTACACCAACCTCTTTACAAAAGTTTTTAATAGATTCATTACTTGGTAGTATAATTCATGGATGATAATCCTTCTGGCCAGGATTGGATTCTCACCAGAAACAGCTGCCGGATTGCCTCTTACAAATCCAATGAAAATATCAAGACCAGGATAAGCTTTCTTTCTGTCAAAAACTGAAACAGGAAATAGCAGTTATAATATTTTCTCAAATTTTTAAGGATTTTTTATACAGTTTTTGTCATCTCTGATGGTCCTAATACTGTCTGTGGACAAGCATTCCAGGAATGTTCCACAAAGACAATGAGCTGCAGTTAAGATGAATTTGGCATTGATTAGGGTGCCACCACAAGTTACAGGTTTTGCATTTTCCATGATGTAAATGTCTAGTTTTGCAAGGAAAAATCTGTAGTCTTCTGTGTGATTTATTCCCAGATCTTTTGCCTTGGCAAGAGTTCTAAGTGTGAACATTTCAGGTTCATCACTTATTTCATTTGCTGTATAATTTGTGTCCTGAATTTTCTCAACAAGGCCTACTCCACCACAAATACAGTCCTATGAATTTGGACCTAAGGTTATATAATCTATTTCCAATTTTACAAAGGGACAATGCCTACTTGTTTGGGATTTGGGATGAAAATTTTGTCTCCAAACTGAATTTCTGGGTTAGACTTGTTGACATCCATAGTTCTGTAATGGTAAATTTTGAATCAAGCATTTAATTTGAGAATACTTGCTTTAGGTCCTTTAAACTAGAGATGGGCCTTGGCCTGACCCAACCCGAGCATACTTTTGATCCGGCTTTGACCAAAGTACTTTTTGACCCAACCTGGTAACATTTTTTTGATCCGAAGGGCAAAAAATTGAAAAATTTGGGATGTTTAGGGGAAATTTTCCAAACCAAAGATGGCTGACCCAACCCGGGTCAAAAAAAATTTGACCTGAACCCATCACTACTTCAAACCTTGTCTTATAAAGAGCATAATTTGTCCATCCAGTTGTGTTGATTGCTGTTTCATTCTGAACATAAATGGTTGTTTGATAGCAGGCATCAGAATTGTGAGAGTCTTGAAGAACCAGCCAGATTAAGATGAAAAGGGGAAAAAGGTAGCAAAACAATCTGAGATATACCAAAACCATTTTAAATCTTACATTATAAAAACTTTAAACTCTGGCCTATATACATTACCTCATTTTTTCTCTAAATCTGGAGAAGAGTAGATTCCTAGAGTCAAACTGAATTGACTTTTCTATTTATTTTCATAATGAAGGTTTTGAATTTATTGTCATGTGAGAACCTCAATCGAAAATGAATGAAATCATGTTCAAATGAAAATTTAAAAAAAATTCAAATTCGAATGTTCAGATTGCTTTTATAGCTAATATAATATTCACAAACACTATGTTGAAGTTTATTATTCACCTTGATTTTTGTGCAATTATTGAGTATCATTTCATGTTGGTTTGTTTTTCCTTCCATATGTTGTAAGCCATTCCAAAAAGGCTGCC
>Ga0194133_10010791_pt1 | contig 10215 bp, 4 predicted proteins | sample TA2KigOf40mmetaG_FD_155448 | JGI IMG/M metagenome (GOLD analysis project Ga0194133, IMG submission 155448) | Freshwater microbial communities from Lake Tanganyika, Tanzania - TA2015055 Kigoma Offshore 40m | ecosystem: Environmental > Aquatic > Freshwater > Lake | place: Tanzania: Lake Tanganyika... | reverse complement strand
TTTAGTTACTGTAATGATGAAGAATTATAATTATTTTGAGTTACTGTCGTATTGATAAGTACTTTGAAAACAGTTCTTGTAAAGTCAATATCATTTGTTTGATGTTAAAGTAATGAGCTGCAATAAAAGCTATTCTTATCTTTTCTTATAACTGAGAACTGATGCTCAAAAATCATGTGTGGCTTGATAGCCTTTGATTATGGGCTTAACAATGACCAAAATGGTGAAAAGTTTATCATTTTCCAATATCTTTTGGCAAAAAAATTCTTGGATTTTTTTTCTCTGTGTATTGAGTCAATGCTTTTAGCCCAATTGGAGAATGTTTCTTTTTCATTTTTTATTCCATAAGCACCACAAAACAAATAGAAACCATTTTTTCGCCTGAAATTGATAAATAACAGAACCAAGGAAGGTAATTATGATTGAATTCATCTGAAGGGAGAAAGAAAATTCTCCAGATGGCGTATCCCAAGGTTAATTTGTAATTTTTGACCATAATAACGTACATGAAAAGATCATTATGTAAGAGCTATGGGTGAAAACCAATACTTCCTTCTACACAAAACATTAAGACCAAGATTAATTCCATAAAGCAGCCTAATTTTCATCATCACTTTCCGAATGGAAACAACCACGAAAAAAGTAAACCTCATCACATTCTACATTTTCATTTCCATGTCTTCTTTGTGTCCATATTCATGGACAGGACAAATATTGACATTGTGTTGGGCAGCATCTCAAGAATACATACTTATATACAACAAAAGGAACCTTGGAGAGATGGCCACTCCTAAATGGAGTTATTAGCTGATCTTTGCATTACACAAATAGAAATGCTGAATAGCAAGATCAATTTTCTCATTTTCCCAAGATCTACATTGCATTACTTAAACATGTCCAAACCGAAGATAAAAATTGGATTTTTTTACTTTGATTTTGATTTTATTCAGATGAAAGCTTGTATAAAGTAATGATCATTAGAAACATTGTTTTGTGTGATCAGATAATCATATTTGGAGTCTTAACGGCCATCGATGCAGGCAGATGTAATCTCAAGTTATGGATTGGATTGTGTGACAAACTATTTTTCTATGAGACTGAAGAAAAATATGAAAGCATTGAGCTTGATCAGCAAGTATCTGCAATACAATATAAGGTAAAAACATTCTATTCTTTACAGACCAATTTCAAATTCACCCCTCAGACAAAGAAAAATATTTTTGACTTATTTGTCACCCAATAAAAGGTCTTTGAAATTTGCAAAAAGAACCTTTTTTTCTAATCAAGAGCAAAGGTTCAGTATCGAGGCTTTCCTGACCCATAAGTACCTGATAATGTTTTACCTTTAACCAAAAGTTTTCTGAGCGTAAATCCAAGTTGTTGTATCGGTTTCTTGCTATCTTCGATAACAGGAAACTGTATGGAAGTTTTTTAGACAAAAGATTTTCTTCCATATAGTTTCTCCTATGAGGAGAAACAAATGTCTGTCCTAAATCTGGTTTTTTTGTTCAAAGGTCGATTAGATACTTAAAATACACTTATAATTGCCAACTAAGTGGATAATCCAGCTGATGTACCTAAATATCCATTTTTCTGTCTTTATAAGTATACAATCTTTTGAAACTTTTTCACTTTTCAGGCAACATTAGGACTTACTTTTTTTTGGTAAGTGGAAACTTTTTCGCAACTTTTCCCTCATCACCTTCAATCTCTAGATTAGCGCCAATTAGTTCGGAAACAAATCTTTAGAAACATGATTCTTGCATTACCTTTTTTGAAAAAACAAATTAATTGGCAGGGACCAATTAGGGATAATCCTAGGCTTAAACGTCGTCTCCATTAACGATTACAGCTTTGAACTTTTAAAAGGGATTTTCAACAACGCTGTGACAGGAATTTAATTAGAGTAAAGTTATTTGAGAGATTCTATATGCTTATTTTCAAAAAAAAAATTAACAAAAATTCTTTCTAAAAAATACACCAAACTTTTTTTGCTGCTACCCTTCCGTTTTTAGAAACCAGACTTTCATCTTTTGAAACAATATTTCTGCATCATACAGAGCCGTCCAGGTTCCAACTTTAACATGAATAAAATGGGCATCTGAGGATTTGAAAGGTTCATACTGTATATATTACTTGCTTAAGTGTTCAGTTCATTCTCATTTCCATTCCATTTATAGGGATTGCCGTGGCTGAGTGGTCAAAGGGATTTGACTGAGAACCAAGATCTAAGGTTGTGGCCTCCATCCCCAGCCATGCCAGCAAATTTTTAACCCCAGATAACAAAAAAAATAACAAGGCACCCTTAGTCAGGGTAATAGTAATCTGCAGTGTCCATAGACATGTTTATGGCGGGAGTCTGATAAAAGTGTTGGTCCTGCATTTACATCGGTTGAGTCTAAACTGTACAAGATTATTATTATTAACCAAAATCATTTCAAGCTGATTTACCAAGCTAGCATATAACTTCACTTATATTCCATAAATAGTTGGTGCATGCCTACAGATGGCAACCAAAGGTCATCTTTTGTGCCTTCATTCAGTTCCCAGAGCCTATCAGAGGACTCCTTTTTCCTCCAATAAACAGTTCAGCATTGATCAAAAACTCCTGCACCTCACTCTTTTTAAAGTCAAGGGAATATAGGTTTAATTAAATTTATGAAGGTTGTTTGCTTTGAATATTCTTTTCAACTTTGAATCATGCTTTCCAAACTTTTTTTTTTATATACAAGGAGGCTATGATAATTCATCTAGGGACAAACTTTAATCTAACAAGTTATAAAAATTTCTCTGAAAAACTATTTTTTGCTAAACGAGGGAATAGCTTTTATTTTCAACTTTCTTCAAATCTTGTTTCATATCCTTTCAAAAGGAGTCAGACCCTTCTTCCTCTTTCAGAAAAAAATCCTCAACAGTGTTTTTCATTTCACTGTAAATAATCGTTTGTTAAAAGGCTTTAAAGCTTTCTAACTTAAACCTTTTCAATGATATAAAAATATTTTATGTCTCAAATCAAATTAATATTGAAGATTTTTTAATAAAATTTCATCATCTTTTTGTTGGGTCTGGGCAATAGATTTTTTTCTTCACCCTCCCCCTCCCCTCTTTTTGTGTCAAGTTCCCTTGGGATCCTATTTTTAGTGTGTTGGAAGTTCGATCGGTTTGCATCTGTCGCTCAAGACAGCCCTGATTTCACTTTGATCGAGATTTGAAACACTTTATGGGAACGTTAAGTTGGTAGGACATTTTAATGGAAAAATTGCACCTTAGAAATATGTCAAAGATTGATCAGGAAAGAAGGAAAATTCCAATCAGAAAAAGCAAAATGTAAGGAATAAAACTTTGTAAAAATTAGTGTGCTTTTAGAATTTTGTCCAAAATGAATCTAAACATTCTGAATGCTTTTTAAAGCTTTCACTGACTGTGTAAACTGTTACAAAGATTTGTTGCCCATGGGATTGAACTGGATTGGCTTTCAAATCGGCAGAGAGATTAAAAAGTTTTTCTTTTGCACCACAATAAATAAAACTAACTCTGAAAACCTTTTTGATCATGAAAAATGTAGATTTTTTTGGTGGAAACTGATTTATGTCCAACAGAATTTTAAGCAAGATTTGAATCAGATGATGTTTAGAAATACCTTTCTTCTTACTTTTTGGTTATACTTACATTCCATATTTTAAGGCTAAGAAGTTTTTGCTATGAAAAATGAATTTGTGGCAAAATCCTACTTCAAGATTAATAATTTAATGTCTTGTGAAGAAATATATGCTCTTGCAAATTCTCTTATGAAAAAGAAACTCCAATTTTCTTACTCAGACTGAGAAGCCTTAGATTTTTGCATCCCTGACTGAGATCTAAGATCTAATGTTAAGGGTTCAATCCCCAGCCATGCCGGCAACTTTTCAACCCCAGATTGCAAAAAATCAACATGGCATCCTCAGTCATGCAGGCTAATAATAATCTGCTGTGACCATAGATGTATTCTTCGTCTATGGAGGGACCCTTATAAAAGTGTTGACCACGCATCAACATTGCTTGAGTCTATACTGCACCAGATCATCAACATTTTTATTATTTTATTACCCTAGCCCATTTTTGCTTACAAGATATTTCTCAATAGGCTGGAGCCACTTACCTGTCAGCTTGTCTCAGGGTGATTAGTCTAATGATTGCCCACCTTGGCTTCTTATGGCCAGGCTAAAGTAAAAAGGCCAAGCCTTTAAAGCAGTTAATATCTGACATATGCTCTTTCTTTGGTATCAGCAATCATCCTTCCATTGAAAAAAGTATTCTGTAAGAGTTCTTTCAGAACTAATTGATGGATGGATACCCTGGCAAATTGCACAACAATCAGTGTTTCGGGGTACCTTATTTGGAAAAATGATGGAACACCAATTTGGTCAATGAGGATAAGATAAAAAAAACCATTACACATACTTATGCATTTTTAGACAATTAGACCACTTTACAATAAATCTTATTTTTAGAAGTATATTAGATTAAACGCACCTGTTTCATAACCTGAGCTGAAAAGTAAATCAACCCTTTCTGTTTGCTCCAATGAAGCGAGCAATTTTTTTCTGTTGAAAACTACCGACAAGAAGTTGAGCAGGTTTCAGGTCGAGTAGCAGCCAATTAATTAATCCTCTTAGAGGAGATCAACTAAAATTGGAAGAGAAAAACCGACCAAGAAGATTAAATTCCGTTTAACCACGCCGAATAGTAATTTTTTGATTAAGATATTTGAGTTGAATAATAAGAATTAGATTGAATGATCGTTCCTTTACCATTAAATCTATTCTGATTATTCCATTACTAGCCTATTTTTGGTTATAAGATCTTTCATAATGAATTGACATTATCTGATCGGGATGTGCCAGAGATAGTTTTAATCATGATCTCCCTCTTGAGGATCAGCTATAGCCCAGAAAGGTCAAGCCTCTTTTGCCTAAATGTAAGCATGAGTGTTTTGTGTGAGATTTTTCCATTTTTTAAATGGTAACTCTTAAAGGTCTTTTTCACAGTTGTACAAAAACATAAGAGGATAATTTTTGCAATGACTAAAATGAAACAAAGAAATTCAAGCTCTTTGTCATGATAATCCCATATTGACAAACAAAAAAAAAGTAGTTAAAAATCCGTTCAAGAATGAGGGATTTCCTTCCTCCTTGAAGACTAGAAAATAAAACTTTTTTCAAATTATCTTTTTTTTTGCACTGACACATCTCTGGACCTATTATGTAGGACAATATTTTGTTGGCCATTAATCTATGGTTATGGTGTTCATTCCATTACAGAACTTTCATTCAGACCCTCCTATCTACACAATGGGAAAGAAGTATGCAAAAAAATCAAGAAAAAAAGTGTTGCACAATGAAGAAAGATCATCTTACACTTAACTCACCAGGGCTAATATTACAAAATGAAAAAAAGTTCCTTTCAACAGGATACAAAAAAACCCTTAAATTTTGATCATAAAAAAAGTTAAACCATTTGCCAATTAATGGGTATCCTTTTCTCACAACACAAAAAAGTCATGTGAAAAAAATCCGAGATTTAATGTGGTAATAAAACAAGTTTTTTTTGCTCTCCATCAAATGAATACATTAGAAAGAAATCTGTTGCAAGTTTCATTAGCTAAGTAGAAAAAAATAAAGAGGAACAAATTTAACATTATCGCCTCAGATGCAAAGGATTTTTGTATTTTAAGCCCAAGATCAAAGATGGTTTTGCGAAAATTAATTTTGCTTGGTTGGAGATCAATGGGATGCGATGCAAAACCAAATTGATAGTCAATAAAGTATTTCACTTTGTATTTGAATTGTCTGTTTCACAAATTAATCTAAAGTGCGAAATTGCAAAATACCTCAAAAGATTGACAGGATTAAAATGGAGTGTTTCTAACTTCGAATGAAGTTTTCTCATAAACCTTTATTTACCTTCTACTTGTAAATTTACTTCCAGAAGATAGGCAGGCATCCATTTACAGTGAAATTGGTTAAATAAACAGAAGAAACTTTGGAATCCTTCTTTCCTCTCTCTGTCGTCCAAAAAGTTTACTCCTCGGTAACAAATTCTCTTGAATTGTATTGAAAGATGGGGGTAGGTGAAGTGGATTAAGGTGGAATAGCTCTTAAAGCTCTAACGTACCATACTTTGAGATTGGATAGAGAGCAGGGTCATCATTTTCCCCCCCTTGAAAACCTAACCCAAACAACCCCTATCTAAAAATAGCAAACATTTTACTTCAGACCGATGCTAATGTTGGGGTGGAGTGTAGCAAAAAAGAGGGTTTGAAACAAACTTTAAGAGTTTGATTTTCATCAGGGGGGCAGGGTTGTCTTGAATTGAATTGTCCAATTAAAACAGAAGGAAAGGTTTTTTTGTCTACTTTGATATGTGGGATGATTGTCAGCTGGAAAAACACTTGTGGTCTTGAATACAGTTTTCTGTCATCCTCTACTTTCATTGTCTGTCAATCAATAGGTTCACGTGGGCAAATACTCAGAACCAATTTTCCCTTACAAACAAATAACTCTTTCTTAGGTCAACACACGAAAACAGGGTGAATATTGATTTAAAGCACTTGTTCCAAATCGAAACATCCATTTTACAAAGCATTATAGTTATGGTTAGCAAAAAACTATTTTCCCACTGTTGAGTTTGGTTGAAAAATTTCTAGTCTCTGAATCAATATTTCCTTTTATATTTGATAAGTTTGAAATATTTGTAATTCAATGCACGTAATGTGAATATTTTGCAAAACTGTATTTCACTTTTATTCAATTCATTTTCCCAAAAATATCTTCTTAGCTATTTTGTGCTTGTAAGCCAAAGTAAATATTTTTTCCCAATGGTGGGGTATAAATTTTTGATGCCAGTGAATAGTTTTATTTTGTAATAGAATGGATCTAAGCAAATCCTTCTCTATCAGCGTGTTATCCTTTAGACAAAGATGAATCTTTGTGTTGGAAATTTGCTTGAGAAAGTAGTAGTGCAAGAAAAGATGGGTGCTTGGCAGGAGGATTACTCAAACTAAAATACGTTGGCCATCAAAACGAGACAGCTAGAAACATAAGGATGAAAAAGAAATATTGCAATAACCACAAATGAGCCTGCAGATTTTTATTATTTACTTCAGGCATTGGATATAAGGAACCAAGGGTCACAAATGAGTTCAGTTTGGGAAATTTGTAAAACAATATTTACCTTCTTTCATTATTATTATGACTCATTTTACAATAGATTGAAAAAAGCATTATCACTACTAATGATTTAATGTATTTTTGGATCATAAAGCATTTTCACCATCTTAGGAGAACATTGGTTGACTCTAACCAAAATTGAAAATACTTTATGAGCTAGGTGAACATGAAAAGGGTCAAAAGAACTAGGAATTGGAATGATTTTTAGTCCTACATGGTGGGAAAATCCAAAACCCTAAATCTATGCCTAAATACAAAACTGTGTTTGAAAAGACTTATTTCAAAGGTGGAATTTGGTAAAGTGAATTTAGGCTCTTTTTAGATAAGGTAAGTTTTCTGTATGGCTGCAGAACTGGAAGAAAGGTTTGATCTTAAATCATGGTAATATTTAGTTGTACTTTTCACTAAAAAAAAGTTTAGGCTACAGGTTGGTGGCTATTTTGACAAAAAAGTACTGAGACCTTGTTGGGGCCTTAGTCATTATCTGTCAACTTTATGGCACAAATAGTAACCTCTATTGGAGCATAAACTAAACCACAGCCCATAATATAAGAGATACAGTACAAGAAATCTGTGATGACGGACTATGTTTCTTTCCAAATAAAAGACTAAGATAGACTGAACCGCTTATGAAAACAACCGATCTCTTTTACGTGTTTTTGCCCTTAAGCCAATTCAGAGTAAATCGTAAAACCATGTGTGATTAACATCACGAAGGGAACAAATGCAACGCATGTTATGGATTATTGTAATACATTACAATGAAAACTGTAGATAAATGACATTTACTTGATCTCAAAGTCTCCTGACTGATACCATCAAGGTTGAGCTTGTGTGAAATAAAACCCCAGGTTCCTCATACTAAATGGAAAGAGTGAACTGAGGAAGAAGAACTCTTCCCTTGTCATTTATCAGTTGTAATCGAGGAGGTTTTGCTCAAACTATTTGTTGAAGATGCAGATTAGTCAGTTGTCAAGAAAGTGGCAAACTAATCTTACCAAAATTGAAAAGATTATCAAGAGTTCCACGTGATAGATTCATAACAACTAAGATTAGTTGCAAATGAGCAACAAATGCAAAAAGTTTTGTTACATTTTGTCCACAATATAACATTCTTCTGACTCATATTTAATGCAGAAGTACAAAGTTCCTTGAGACATTTTCTTTTGAGATGAAAATTAAGTTTTGATCTTGTTGAGAGGAAAGACCAAAACCTTGACCGTCACTTCAGATATCGTCAAGAGCTCTCATAAAAATATTAATCATTGTTACAAGACCACAAGAGTCAAAGGAAGAAAAGTAGCAGTGGGAGTTGGGGAAACTAGAAAGGTAAGTAAAAGATAAATAGAAAAATGTCATAAATATTTATGATTATGACAAAAGGTTCTCACACTGAAGTAAAATAAGTCTTGTTATAATTTGTTCATCTTGTTTGCACAGTTGTAAAATAAACTCATTGTGTAGTGCTGACTCATCCACTTTCTAGCATAGAATTACCACCTTCACAAGAGTCACCAGAAGATAATTTTTTATTCAGAAGCCTTGGTGATCCCATCTGAAGCTGACTATGGATTCATGAGGCATCAGAGTCACAGAAAGTTATCATTCAGACTGAAGCTGCAATCTTTGATTATTTTTGCAACCTGGGGTGAAAAAAATATTGGAACACTTGAATCTTAGACTTTATTTCTCAGTCAGCCCCTATGACCTTTATGACTTACTTAAAAACACTTCTTTCATTGATAATTGTACCTTTAAGTCAATGACAAACACAGGAGTTAATTTGTTTTAGTTACATACTTAATGTCAATGTTCAGTTTATTCATGTTATCTTTAATATTAATCTCAATGTATTTTGCAAAGCTATTTTTCATTCCTGTACTTAGTACAAAAGTGAACTGCCCACATATTTCATTTACAAAGATGCCATCTCTTCAATACCACTGCATATTGCCACCCCTTCTGTACTGTTCCAAGTCCTCTAAAAAGCCTCACATTTCATCACTAAATAGCCCAGTAATGATTCTTTTCTTGATTGGAAAGGCTGCTACTGGGTTTATGCGCTTGCTTACTCTCTTGCTTTTGAAAGGTTAACCCAAAGTAGAATAGAAAGAAACAGCTGAACGTGACGGACACGAGTCATTGAGGTCTGCAAACTTTTAGTGATTTTCAAGGTTGCAGCCGTCGTAGAGTGATAAAATTGGTGTGCTTTGAAGCATAAGACTGTCGTCGTTCGAATCCATCAACCGTCATCGTGTTTGAACGTAAGCTTCGCCCAATTTTTATCTTTAAAAACTCTGAATTTTTTCGACGGGTCGTGAATCGGCTCCTCTGTAGTGCCCCGAGCGAAATTTCATGGATCGTGACTTAAAGTTTTCAGTCATGATACATATTTAAGGGTTGTTACTTAAAGCCCTATTTATTGCGGTTCGGTATGGCTGCAAATCAGCTGTCGGCTCCCATGCGAGTCTGGAAAGAACTGTACACTGCATCGGAAGCGGTGGACCTGCTGTGCATGCTGGCGACCCGGTTAAGGGAACCGGCACTCACTGCACTACACTGCTCTACCTCAACTCATCTTGCAAACGTCGCGCTCCCTGCAGTACAACCGCCAGTGACCCGGTTAAGGGAGCTGGCTGGCAAAACATGCAGCACAAGTCATCCTGCAAAAGCCGCGCCCTCCTGGACGTGGTCGACGGTGACCCGGTTAAGGGAACCGGCAGACTGCGCCCCGAAATGCAGTACAGTGTGCATCCTTCTCGGTCTTGCGTTGTTTCTACAGCTTTGCAGTGCAGTTGAATGTAAACAAATGATGCCGTCGCCAAAACCCAAACGAAAAGCGATTTCTCCATGCGAGAACCTTAAAACAAAGCCTAAACTTGCAGTGAGTCCAATAATCATCGAATTAGCACCCAGATCAACGAGTGATTCCTCAACTGAATCATTTATGACTGCAAAAATGAATAACTCTGATGCCTCTGCAATGGATCAATCTGTCAAGCTCTAT
>Ga0194133_10010789_pt1 | contig 10215 bp, 9 predicted proteins | sample TA2KigOf40mmetaG_FD_155448 | JGI IMG/M metagenome (GOLD analysis project Ga0194133, IMG submission 155448) | Freshwater microbial communities from Lake Tanganyika, Tanzania - TA2015055 Kigoma Offshore 40m | ecosystem: Environmental > Aquatic > Freshwater > Lake | place: Tanzania: Lake Tanganyika... | reverse complement strand
GTTTGTCCCTCGGCGTGGACTCTCATTTAGACGAAGAAAAGACGAGAGCGGCCAGTTTCTTAAGGCGCAATGTGGCGGCTTTACGTCGCCAAGAATTTTCGTGAGAAAAACTAGTCAGGTAATAGCTCGCAGCGTGGCCAACCGTTGAAAAAGCGACGGCCGACTTGTGCACGAAGGGCAGAGTTTCTGCCAGCTTCCATCGACTGACAACGTCTTCTTGTGCCAGGGCAATCGAATTGACGCGATCTCGAGGCTCGAATTGGTGCTCCATGATTGCCGTTGGCACAAAAACAAGTGGAGCATTTAGACCAACTCGTGCACTAAAGTCCACGTCTTCACCAAGGGCGTAGCCGGTACGAGATTCATCAAAAGAGGTGTCTGCAATCGCTGACGTTCGATACGACATGGCACACCCGGGTAGCCACATGATGGGCTCTCTCGTCTTCACCCCTGGCAACCCGATATTTACTCCGGACGAAAGAACGACACCGCCTCGCTTTGATTTGAGTAGGAAAATTCGCTCAAGAAGGCTTGGTGTTTTTGGGCGTGCATTGACTATGTCACCGGTTGCCCCGGCGATTCTGGAGTTCAAATCCAACGTGTTCGAGATTTCATGCAGATAACCGGGCTGCAGGTAGACATCGTCATCGAAAAAGTGGACATATTTTACCCGGTTTGCAACGTGACGAAGAGCGACATTTCTTTGCCTTGTCAGTCCCGGCTCAGTGTCGATTACTTCCAAGGGGTAATTCAGGGCTGAAGCAACCGGCAGTTCGGCTGCAATTGGATCAGAACCGCCATTAACAACAAGAACGAGCTCTGGCACAAGTTTCTGTGAATTCAGATTAGTTAATAGTTGGGCTACCAGCTTTGGACGGTTTTTAGTACAAATCACTACTACGTTCTTGAGCGTCTTCATCGGGTGACACGATAATTCGAGTGTGAGCGTTTCAGTTCTATCTGTAGCCACTTCGGGTTATTTGTCCCACTGGAAGCGGATGTTTGCTTCGGCCGAGCTTTATTTGTTCCCCAGTCAGCGATTGACGATGCATTTGTTTACGGACGAGGTTGCTTTAGCGAGGCAAATCCAATGTTCTTCAAATCGCGTTCAAATTAAGGTGCATGAAGTTCCCTCTTGGGGGTGGCCAGACGCGACTTTGCTTCGCTTTAGGGCAATAAATGAGTATGCGACAGACATCGACGGCGACTTGGCATGTTGGCTCGACGCGGACATGTTGGTGGTGCGCAATACGGGTGATGAATTAACGCCAAAGAACTGGGTTAATGGCCTGGCGTTCGTTCGTCACCCCGGTTTTTGGAGACCAACGGGTGGCGCACAAGTCCAAACCTGGCTTAAGCAACCCCGCGCCCTGGCAAGTGACATCTTGTGGAACTTAACTGGCAAGAAACCACTAGGGGCTTGGGAAGATAGCGATCAATCTCGTGCGTATGTGACGGCGAAACAACGGCGGGACTACGTATGTGGTGGGGTTTGGTTCGGCTGGACTGATCGAATTCTACAAATGTCGGAAGTACTTGCAGTTCGTACGGACGAGGATTTAGCCAACAGCTTAGTGGCGCGCTGGCACGATGAGAGCCACATCAATTGGTACTTAGCACACAACGCTGCGACTTTATTAGGCCCTGAGTATTGCTATGAGCGAACTTACCCACATCTACAAGTGATTGAACCGAGAATCGAAGCGGTTAACAAGGGGGCTGAGGTTTCGACGGCGCGACAGGAACTAAATCAAATATCGCGTTAACCGTTTTTCTGCATCTTGGCGTTGGCGGCGATTGTTCGCGGGAGAACGACATTGATGAAGTTTTCGCTAAAAGTTAAGGGATGCCCACGTTGACGCATCCATGCCAGAAAGTCCAACCACGCCAACGGCGCAGTAAGTGCACCCTCACTACCTGTTTTGGTTCTTAATTTGTTAGCGGCAGGGGGGTCGTAAGTAAGTAGTGGTTCTTGGAGGCACTGAAATGGTGTTATCGAAGCCACCCGCAACCACGTGGCGTAATCCTCCACTCCCTTTAGCACGCTTGATTCCGCGACTCCGCCGACCTCGTCCAGAAGTTTTCGTTCAATTACCACCGTGCTATTGATGATTTTGTTTACCTGCAGAATGTGATTTAAAGTAAGTGAACTAGGTAGTTGGCTAAACATAATTCCCTTTTGGCCCTCTTGGTTTGAAGCCCAAGCATTGGCACACATCGCGCGAGCGTGGCCGTTATGAGACTTAACCTGGCGTTCTAGTTTGTTTGGTGCCCAGATGTCGTCACTGTCGCAGAAGGCGATCCATTCACCTTGGGCTTCTTTGATTGCGGCGTTCCTCGCAACTGCAGGTAGCCCTGAGTGCACTAACTCAATGACCTTCAAATTGGGCCAACTTTTTGCGCGCAACGTATCGGCCGTGCCATCTGATGAACCATCGTCGGCGACAATCACCTCGGCTGGCGCATACGTCTGATTAAAAATTGCATCTAGTACGGGCAATAGGGAATCGATTCGGTTGTGTGTCGGCACTATTACGCTGATACTTGGCTGAAAAGTCACACGCGTATTCTTCCATCACTTTTGGAGTCCCTAGATGACTTTGGTCGTCGCACACAGAGGTCTTGGCTTTGGTGCTCCAGAACATTCATTAGATGGTTACAGCCGATCACTCGAAGCAGGCGCCGATGGTTTCGAAGTTGACGTACACCTGTCCCGCGATGGGCAACTGTTCTGCGTGCATGACTCGAACTTAAGGCGCACCCATTCACTCAAACACAAGATTTCAAGCCTTAACTATGACGAACTTGTCGAGCTGGGTCTTACACCTTTATGGCAGGCATTAGCCGTAATCAAGGATTTCACTGCGCCGAAAGGGATCCTCATCGAGACAAAACACCCTGTAGGCGCGGGCGGTTTGGTAGAGCATCGCCTTCGTACAGATCTGGATTTCTATGGCCTTTCATCAAGCGCCCCCGATTTGCACTTAGCCAACAAGGGTGAGCAACAGAAAAGGCCTTGGGTTGTGCCGATGTCTTTTTCTTTATTGGCTTTGCGCCGATTAGCGCGAGTACTACCGCAACTCGTATCAGTGCAGCTTTTTAATCATGCTTGGTCTTTTCGTTTACTAGACGCGGTGGTACCCGCGTCTTGCCAACTGGGCCCTTCAATATCTCTTGCAAAAGTTTTGCCCCACATTTTTGAGTCTGGTGCTTTTTCTAAGCGAGGCAAATTCATTTGGACGGTGGATGAACCGCAAGATCTTAGAAAGTGCTTTGATGCTGGTGTGACTTGCGTAATAACTGACGACGCTGCCTTGGCGTTGCAAATAAGGGCGCATGCGAAGAGTGCTTAGAATCGCACCCATGCGCCGGAAGTTTCTCGTGGTTGCTTGCTGCCTAACCACAGCTGCAGTTGCGGTAAGCGCGTGCGGGTCTGGCTATAGAGCAGATCCGTTAAGTGAGGGTGAGTTCCCCGTCCCCATCACTCGGTATATGGCGTATGTAGTAGACGGTGCCACCGGCGTTGAGCAATCAGCGTCTGGTGCATTTTGGTGGATTACCAAACAAACTGGCTTGGTTCGCGTTGTTAACACTACAGACAAGCCTTCTGACCTAATCGTTTCAATGGTTGTGCAGAACTCTCAATGCGGTGATCCTCATACCGTCACACTTAGTTCTGCTGATCAAACATCTACTGTCGAAGTTGACAAAGTAACTCCTGTTACTTCTCTACAGGTTTATGTCGTGGCATTACAGCCTGGCGGTGCGACAGATTTGAAGTTGAGCATCGAAGGTGAGCCGTGCGTGGTAAAGGGCGATCCGAGAGATCTTTATGTTGGCATCGACAGACTCAAAGCACGCAAAGCGAGCGCGTTGGTGCCTGACGTTGTACGTGGCACCTCTGGCCCAGAAGACGTAGCCACGGGTGTTTTCTATTGGTTAGTACAACCCGAGGCATCAATTCGTGTCACGAATCCGACGGCAGAGTCGGTAACTGGCACCCTCACTCTCAATGTTGGAAACGTGCCGTGTGAAACTGAAAGAACAGTGATTATTGGCGAGGGAGCAACTCAGCAAACGATTGAATTGACGCCAGAGGTTTCTGCGGTGCCAGTAAGTTTGACGGTGTCAGTGCCAGCCGAAGCTGATGTTTCGATACCTGTTCAAATCGAAGGAAAGGTCTGCAAGGTTGAAGGCGACACCAGAACTTTCTATGCAGGGTTGGGGCAGCTCGAAACTCAGTAATTCCGCAACAATCGTCTTCTTCGTGAAGTCCAAGTTCAAATTACTGATTCTCTTGGCAATCGCACTACTTGCTGCGATCTTTGTCGTATTTGTTTCGTGGGCACTTTTCGAGGCGTTTCGTTCCATGCAGTCAGCCAGAGCCAACATCACCGAATCGGTTACCGCCTTGCAAGATGCGAACTATCTATCCGCTAAGAAATACATTGATTTGGCTGCAACTGATATTGACTCGGCCGCAGTCTCATTAAATAGCCCTGCTCTAAGCGTCGTTGAATGGGTACCGTGGTTTGGTCAATCTGTAAAAGGGTCTCGCTCATTCGTTAGTGCAAGCGATTCGACCGTGGTCGCCATCGGCGCAGTCGTTGACCTATACGGACACGTATCAGGTGATGCACCAAATTCAATTCCTCTAGTTTCCAACGGCGCAATAAACCTCGGCGCCTTAGGCGGGCTTAGTGCCCCTATTCGGGTTGCAACTCAGTCAGCAATTTCGGCGCAGCAAGCGTTGGCCGCCATGCCGGTGGCTGGCCCTGGCGCTGGCGTTCTTGAGGGTGCTCGGGATTTGTTGGCAGAGCGCTTGACAACCGTGACGCGCGCTTTGCAACAGACACAGCGACTCTTACCGCGTTTGCCTCTTCTTCTGGGAGCAAATGGCACAAAGCGTTACTTGGTCGTAATAGGCAATCCGGCCGAGATGCGGGCAAGTGGTGGCGCACCTCTTTCTCTAGCGCTTTTAGAGATGACTGATGGACGAATGACCATCGCAAATAAGGGTGCTACCAGTACCAAGTTCTTTCCTGACAATGAAAAGATTTTTTGGGATTCGGTAATTCCAACACCGTTAGGCCCAGCACGAGGTCAATCAGACCGATTCGTCAACGCTAATCGCCACCCCGATTTCACCGTAAGCGGGCCCCAGATGGCAGCCGCATGGCAGGCAGGTGGACTTACTCCTGTTGACGGTGTTATAGCGCTAGACACGATCGCCTTACAGAGTATTTTGCGTGCTATTGGGCCTGTGACCGTAGACGGTTATGGTGAGGTAAACGCCGACAATCTCGCCCAGAAGCTTCTCGTCGATTCCTACAACACGGTCTTAGACGCTGAAGGGCGTCCAGATAAATTGAAACGCCATGAGCTAAATCAGAAACTGTCTGATCAAGTCGTGGCTGCCGTTGCTTCAGGTGGGGCGACTGCTTCGGTCGCTTATCAGTTGTTGAGAGTTGCTCCACAACGTCATGTGCAAACGTGGCTAAGAGATGGCGCAAGTCAAGAAGTTCTTCTTAATCTTGGTATCGCTGGCGCAGTATCAAAGTCAACGACTGATCAAATAGCTGTCTATACCCAGAACACCAATGGTTCCAAGGTTGACCTCTATGAAAGGCGCTCAATCGTTCACGAAGTCAGTTTGGGTGCTGACGGCTCTGCTGTAGTCAAGCAAATAGTTTTCTTGCGAAACGCAACCCCTTCGGACGAAGTGGCCCCGATTCCTGCAACCGAAGACGCAACAAGACGAGATGGCTACTACACGAAATGGGCTCGTCCGTCAGTCGTTCAGTACTTGCCTCTCTATGCAGAGAGTCTGCGAGTTAGCGCACCGAAAGGCTGGGAAAACGAATTCATTTCCGATGACGGGCAAGGTCGCAGGTACGTCCAATCCAAGGGGTGGATCGAACCGGGGGGCTTTAGCCGAGTAACTCTCGAGTACTCGCTGCCGCCTGCAACATTTACTACCAGCGGCGGTTCGTTGGTCTACACGGCAACGGCTGATGCACAGCCCGTGCTTCCTGATGTGGAACTTGAACTAGTAGTGAGGGGGCCCAATGGGTTTACCCCTGAATTAGCTCCCCCATGGCGCCCTCTGGGTGGTGCAGCGATGATCAAACAAAAGTTCAGAGATTCCAGGGATTTCTCATTGATTTGGCAGGCCGACTAGCGCAAATCAGTCGGGGCACGCGTGTCTGGCCTGCGCGATTTCAATCAGACTGTTTACTCTCTAAAACATGAATAAAAACCAACCAGTTCGAATTGCATCACTTTTTGCGGCTTTTGTCGCCGCTACCGCGATGGTCATCGGAACCGCTTTGCCATCGTCTGCTTTCACCTCGGTGCCACCCAGTGGCAAGCCGATTCCCCGAGAGTTCATGGGAATGCACGTTCTTTCAGTTTCGTCATATCTGTGGCCCGACGTTTTGACGGGTACAGCGCGGATGTGGGACACCGGCACGTCTTGGCGTGACATCGAGCCGCGAAAGGGTCGCTATCAGTGGGCATCCCTTGATGCTGCTGTTGCCGCAACCAAAGCCAGTGGTTCGCAAGTTCTGCTCGTTCTCGGGCCGACCCCGGCTTGGGCAGCGAGTGCTCAAAACAAGAAGTACGACATCAAAGGCCCTGGTTCGTCTTCACCGCCTGCAAAGACCTCTGATTTCACCAAGTACGTAAACGCCGTAACTAATCGGTACAAAGGTCGAATCGAGGCGTATCAGATTTGGAACGAGGCCAACCTACTTAACTTCTGGCGAGGTACGCCGGCTCAGATGGCCGATCTAACCCAGGCCGCGTACAAGGTGATTCGTAAGAATGACCCGAATGCGAAGGTGGTGGCCGCTAGCACGACCATTCGCAAAGCCGACGACTACCAGAAATTCTTTCCTAAATACCTATCGGAACTAAAAAAGCGTAAGTGGCCAATCGACGTGTTGGCTGTGCACGCTTACCCGACTGGGCAAGAAGCCCCAGCAGACCGTGTTCGATATTTGGAGTTAGCAAGGCAAGACATTGCGGCTGCGGGCGCGACTCAATTTCCGATTTGGGACACGGAAGTCAATTACGGCTTAGCCGGCCCTGGTGCCGTGCCGAAGGCCGTTTTGTCGGACGCCACCCAGCAGGCCTACTTGGCGCAAACGTATTTAGATTCCGCACGTCTTGGAATCGAGCGCACCTATTGGTATGCCTGGGCACCCCCGGGTGATCTCTTGGGTGTGGTTACGTGGCCAGGAAGTGCTGCTGCCAAAACCTACGGTGTAGTTGGTAACTGGATAGTCAACGGTGTTTACCAAGGCTGCACCAATCAAGCGCCGATCGTGGCCTGTGATTACAGCGGGTTGCCTCACTCAGGTAGTGGACGGGTCAAGTTCGTCTGGTCCCAAAGTGGCCCGGCGGCTTACGCGCTCCCAATTGGTGCTTCATCGATGCAGGATGTCAACGGCACCTGGACCCGAGTTTCAGCTGGGCAAGTAATTTCGGTTACTCAATCACCAATCATGATTGTTTTCTAACCGCCTTGACGAAAGGGATTACAGCCTTTAAGTAGCGCGGGCCGAGTCGGGCAGGTTCTTGCCCGACTCGGTACAGCCATTCGAGTTTGGCTCGTCGAATTACTTTCGGGGCTCGTTTTGGCATATCAGCCATGAAGTCACCCGCTGCTCCAATGCACAAAATCACTCCGCAGAAGCCATCTGCGATGGCGCTCATCGCGAGCACTTCTTGTTTAGGTGACCCAAGTAGCAGCAAGAGAACATCCGGCTGACTTTCATCAATGAGGCCACCTAATCTTGCAAAATCTTCAGAGTTGGCTTGCCACTGACTGTCATCGAATTTCACGCTTGAAACGAAATTGCTAGAGCCCATTAGCGCTTGACTAATCGCCAGACCATTTTTGCCACCGACAATCAAGAAGTTCGTGGGTTTGGTCAGCTGCTTAAGCCAAGCTGGCAATAATTCCGAACCAGGTACCAGCGGTGGTTTTGGTTGCTTATTGGTCAGGGCAGCTAGTTGTAGAGGCCAGCCATCAGCCAAAATGAAGTCTGCGCGCTGATAAGCATTTTGAACGCGAATATCGCTCTTGAATATTGCGACATTGGTGAGATTCGGCGAAACCACGAGGCAGGCTCGCTGCGACGAGGCTGAATGACTGTTTAGGCGGGTTATTACCTCTTCCATTTCGCAGTCGTCAATGGGTAATTGACCTACCCGGAATCTTCGAGTACGTCGCTGAGATTCTTCGTCGAGAGTCATAGGCGCATGGTCTCACTCGTTAGCAGTTGAATCGTTTTAGTCTGGCCCGATGCCTACAAAGACTCATTTAGTTGTTTGGGGCTTTCGGCGTAAGTACGACACGTTCCGCTACATCCATACTGGTTTTGCAGCCGCTGGTCAGCGCTTGGGTTGGCAGGTTGACTGGGTTGATGACGAATCAAGAAACCAAAAAGTTGTCACCCCAAATTCATTAGTTATCAGCATGAATTTGTGCCAAAAGTATTTACCGGTTGTCTCTGGTACCAGATACGTGATTCACAACAACGAGCGAGCTGATTTAGCAGAGAAGATCACTTCTGGATTCGGAATAAATCTACAAACCTGGACTTTCAATTGCCCAGGTGATCGAATTAGTGGACAAGAAGCGATTCGCTATAACCCACCGACAAGAACGCTTTTCGAAGCTTGGGGAACGTCAATCCCTCAGAGCCAGTGGAACCAACCCAACATTTCGAACAATCGATACATGTTTTGGGTGGGCTCAATATGGGACAACGCCCTGGGACAAGGTAATCGGCCGGTCATCGCAGATTTGGTAAACGCCTTAAGAATTGCCGGTATTCGCTTCTTGCATTTATGGCGAACTCCAGAAGTGATTCATCGCACCCTCATTCACAAGTCGGGCTTGCGCCCTGCGGTCGTGGGTAACTGGCAAGCCGAGAATGGCTACATACCCTGCCGCGCATTTAAGAACTTAAGTTTTGGCGCACTACCCATAACCAACAATCGAGCCGTGCAGGTGGCCTTGGGGCCGTCGATCCCGCTCTCAACAAACATGGAATCTTTAGTGCACGATTACTTGCGCATGCCTAGAAACGAAATTCTCGAACGCACTTCAGTTGCGCAGGAAAATCTCGTGCACTTTACTTATGAAGCCAACTTGCTGCGATTCAAAGAGCTTGCTTCTAGTTAATCAACTTTCTGTAGAGATCCAAGTGTGCGTTGCTACTACGTTGCCATGTGAAGCCTGCGGCCCACTCGCAAGCGGACTTGTTTGCGAGGCCTTCTAAAGAGACGGCCTGTTTCATGGCGTCAGCCATCTCGTCCATTGACAAAGGGTCAGCGAGCAAAATGGCTTCGTCTTCACCCCCATTACTCAAGAGTTCTTTTCGCATGCCCTCGAAGACCGGGATCTTCGATGCGAGAACTCTGGTTTTGCAAGCTAATGATTCGACCACCGGTAACCCAAAGCCCTCGTCTAAGGAAAGTAAGACGGTAGCTGCTGCGCCCTGGTAGGCCCTGACAAGTTCTTGATCATTTAGAACCCCTTTGGGTGTCGCCGCTTCGGGCAGTGCGCCCCAGGCTTTTCGGCCTACTAACCAGAAATCATGAGTCTTTGCAAGTCCGCTAAGAGCAAATGCTTTAAGTGTGCGACGAAGATTCTTGCGAGGCTCAATAGTTCCCACAAACAACAGATACGGCCTTGCTTTAGTCGCCGGTTGTTTGTCGTCGCTTGATTCAGCCTCTCGTGCAGCATCTATAAATGTTTGAGATATGCCATTTGGTATCGCCGTGATTTTGTCTAGATCAATATTGAAGAATTCAGACACCTCAGTTCGAACACTTTCACTCGGTGTAACGATGTGCGCACGCTCAACAGTCTGGGTGCCGATTGAGCGGTAATAGTTTCGTCCTAAGAAAGAAGAAAGATTAGGTGACTTCCACCAGGTTAAGTCATGCAACGTCCACACAATCTGAGTCGAAGAATTGCGAGCAAACCGTTGTGCGCGCAAAGTAGGTGGAAAGGTCGGAAAGTGCACTAATCGATGCTTTTGCACTTCTTTAGGAAGCGCGTACTCCCCGTCCAGAATTACCCCTAAAGAAGTTGAGTTCTTTCCTCTTCGAACGGTGACTTCAGTGGACTTCGCGAATGAATTCGCCAACTCGCGGGCGCATCTTTCCCAACCAGTTGAACGTGCCAAAGTCGCAGAG
>Ga0194133_10010788_pt1 | contig 10216 bp, 13 predicted proteins | sample TA2KigOf40mmetaG_FD_155448 | JGI IMG/M metagenome (GOLD analysis project Ga0194133, IMG submission 155448) | Freshwater microbial communities from Lake Tanganyika, Tanzania - TA2015055 Kigoma Offshore 40m | ecosystem: Environmental > Aquatic > Freshwater > Lake | place: Tanzania: Lake... | reverse complement strand
TTATTTATTTATTTGATTTGAGCGGTTTTCAGTCTTTGTAATTGTCATCTGTCATGGGGAAACCCCCTGATAACATACGCCGTTAAAAAGTATAGTCGAATTTTTATTTGATTGTAAGATGCTGCGATTATGTGAAATACAAAATACAAAAAAAAAATGAAGCGTGCCGAATATTTGTCTTTGACACTTTCTTTCAATGTCTTTTCCCCATAGAGATTTACGAAATTATGGATCCTTCAATGCTCCAAGAAAGACTAGAGGAATTGGTCAGAACTTTTCGGTTAACAAGTGCTGAAATATGTGCAGTATGTCACGGTCTTAAGAAAATTGATGGATTCATTGTTTCAGACCGAAACTTTAGGTGAGCAACTCCAACTTTTTCTTAGTAAATATCTTGCATCCTCTCGAATCATCCTTGTTGACAACCAACGTTATTCAACCAATTGGTCATTCCTGTTTCATATTTTGAAAGGTACACTTTATATGACCGGATGATACGCTTATCAGAAATTATTGCAGCTAAGTATGAAATGTTTTGACATTATTGTAAGTCTATTTTATGAAGACTCATCTTTGAGGTTGATAAAATTTTAGAAAAGTTCCAGCCTCCTCTGCAGATAACATGGCGTTAGGTCACATGCTCTCGCTGTTGCTACGAGGGACCTTGTTCGAACGCGACGAAGTGAGAACTATTCATACACATTGTTTTACAAATTAGTAATCATATCAAGATTGGCGAATCTCTAAAGATTTCTAAAACGAAAATTTGAAATTTAAGATAGAGATAATAGATGATTTACAAACGGCTTTTGTCAATGCTGTTCCCTATCTCGACCTTCGAGCTGCTTTGAGAGTGATGACATTTGGTCTAAGAAGAAATTTACACCACCAAGACCTTACACTTTCTGTTCTTAACAGAATAAAAAACGAGGTAAGATTCACTCCTCTTTTAACTAAATTCTGATTCCAATTGTGGTTTATTTTCTTCAGAGCAGTTGGTCTTCCTTGTCGCTATCTGAACTTAAAGAGCTCACAAGATTTGTAGCGTTTATTGACCTTGAAGTACTTAGATCTGAGGACAAAGAAGAACTTTTGGAAACAGTGAGTCATAAAGTTTTAAAAGTTTTTATCTTATTAAAATTCAAGTACAATTTTTCCAGATCTTAAATGAGGTCAGACTTACTTTACAAGCAGATGAAAGTCACTCAATTTATGATGCTGGAATTATTTTGCAAATATGGCAAGTTTTTTTACTTTCTTAAGAAATGTGTTTCACAAATAAGATTACAATATTTTAGGAGTTACGTCGGACGAAATTCAAAGTTCGACAAAAAGTACCTTGAAGCAATTTTTAAAAATATGAATGAAATCTCAAATATTAAGGATTTGACCTCAGAGGAACTGATAAACGCATGTTGTGGTGCTGTTTACAAGGCACTTTTTCCAATTTCGAGCCAGTCTTCGAGCTTAACAGTCCCAACCAATCCTTCGATTTCCAAAAATATTGTTAGGATTATTACTTCATTGAACTACGTAAGAAACTACTCTTACTTTTCCTTGAGCCATTTCTAACCGGCTATTAAAACACTTAAACCCCAGTCTCTTGAAGTACTCGATCCAAGATTTCACAAGATCTGGTGTCTCAACCCAGAAACGAGTGTTGCGTTAGTGAACGTGAACAAGTCCAAAGTTGCTATTGAAACATACGCCACAGATTTGCCAGCGTCGAGACTTACTGCACGTCAAGTTAAACTTCGCTCTGCTTATCTTCAAATGTGCACAATTCTACGTGGAGAAGACTATGCATATGTAACACATGTTCTGCCTCACTTCCAGGTAATGAATACTACAAAAAGCAATCACTCAATGATTTTATTAATCTAGAATTTTGGCTGTAGGAGCCTGATATCGTGATGGGTCATATCGGCGGTCATCCCTTATCTGTTGTAGAATATTTAGTTGAAACTCCGAGCGGAATTAAAAAGCCACCTCCATATGGGGAATGGTACGTGTTCACTGCGGATTCAAAGTAAGTCTAGGAAAAAGATCTGGTCCATGATGAAAAAAGGATTATATTTTTAAAATTTCAAGACATGTTGTTGGAAACCAATATGTCTCGACTAGAATGGAGGTCTATTTTGATGGACCAAGAAGCAACAGAATTCCTGCAGGAAAAATTTCAGAGCCTTCTAGGGTTCGGTATGTAACAAAACAGTAGCCTTGTTGATATTGTTAATTTCTCAACTTCTTGCAAAAAATTTCACGCTTTGATATCGTTTGTTACTCCATCAATTTTACATTTACAGGCTGCTTCGAAAACTTGGTTACAACGTTGTCCAGATTCCAGACTACATTATGAAAGAGAACTATAAGAAATGGATCGATGCTCAAATCATAAAGATTCTTACAGGGATTGAACAGGAGCCGGATAACAGGCGAGCGCCTGTCCACTAAAATAGCTAAATTTGATAGTTACATGGAAATAAAGTTTAATGGATTTTTACTCATTGTGTAATTTCATTTTAGAGGAAAATGCTCACACCACTTTACCTCCATTTCCCAAAAGCATTGGTTTAACTGAGTATTTTCATAAACTAGCTCTCCCCCCTCCCCCCACCCACCCTTTTTACTACCCTAAGAATGTTACTCAATTGATGAAAACCATTTTATTCAATGCTCAACATTAACATAAAGGGGTCACATTAAAAGGGGGTCTCGTCATTTTATTCTACTAGTATATATAAAACTAATCTACATCTGACAAAATGTGTTTACAAATTTAAAAATGCTCAGGAATCTCTAGTGGCACTTTCAGGTGGTAAATTAGTTTGAAAGTCGAGAATTTTTACATTTTTTTAGCTAGTAAAGTGAGACCATATAGTTCCTCAACAATTACTGATTGACATCCCGTTCAGTACATTTTATAGGCTGAGTAAGAAGATTCAAGTAAAAATGATCGCTAGTAAAAAGTTGAGTTTTGACATTTTAAAACAAGGAGCAAGTCTGGCGTAAATTCGAAATGTCACAAGGTGTACAGAATAGTAAACTTCAACTAATAAGTTAAAAAAGTTTAAAAACATTATTTGAACATTCAACATTCAATCCGAATCTAAGTTGATGACTTCGGGCTCAGTACCAGCCACAGGAGGAGGTTTAAGTTCAGTTGCTGGTGTGCCTTTTAATTTGACAAACTTTCCTCCGACACCAACATAGACTCCTTTCGGTGTACGAATTCTCAAACCCTAGAAAAAATATGATTTAAAAGATTAAAGTTGACTCAGACTACCCTATTTACCAACTCACCTTGTCACCCCTTCGCGCGAACACTGAATCTGATTGGCCACTTCCTGGGAACGACATGTCACGGTCAAAAATAAACTCCTCACTAAGAACGTCGTCTCTCTTAAGAAAAGCCTCCATTGAAAGCTTGGCAGTTCTAAAAATTATTTTCAAAATAATGTATTTTAAGAATTAACATCAAATTGTTGAAAAAGTGTGCTAATATACTTACTCTTGATAAGGTATTCGTGAATTGCTGGGTACCTTCGAATGTAAGTATTGAGGAAGAGGCTGTTGAACTAAAATCATATTTACAGTTCAGATCAAACAAAAATGGCAAAATCTATCAATTTTTCATCTCTGCTGAACAATCTAGGAGTTTCTTACCGGGTGGGAGTGAATGAAAAGAAGAGGCTTGGTAGTTGAGATTCGGTATCATAGTATTGTACCCTCTGCTAGAGCTTGCCGTGAGACCTTGGTTGGCACCTTGAAATTGAAAATTAAAGTCCTGTCGCTGCATCTGTTTTGCCTCAAGGGCTTTTCTTAAGGCCAAAGAGGTCGAAGGGTTGGTTGGGGGTCCGTTAAACACATTATGAGACCACGAAGAAGTTGTTTGTGTGGGCACCTCTGGTTGTCGATTGTAAAAGGTATTATTTGAAAATGCTGGTTGGTAAAGATTTGGTATCCCCATCTAGAATTTAGAAGAAAAACAATAAGCAACAAAATTATTTAAAAGTCACTCAGCTATCTTACTGCTGGATCAGTTGTTTCTTGCTTTGGATAAAAGGCTGCATATGATGCCCGGGTGTACCCCGGCTTTGAATTGCGCTCAAATTCAAAGTTTCGTAATGCCATTCTTTTTTCTGCCCTAGAGAGCTTATTTTCCTTATGATCGACCAATAGACTCTCGTGAGTAAAAGGAGCTGCACTCAAACAATCAGACCTTGAAACAATTCAGTTGCATTTTAATTAATACAAGAATCCGAGAATTGAGACTTCAACTTATCACCTGTTATACACAATTTTGGCGAGGACAGGATCAGATTCTTCTAATCTTTCTAAAACAGGGTTAATATCCCAGTTGTTAGGAGGTGGATCTCGCTCGTTGTTACAAATAAGACACTGAATGTCTTTACTGTACATTCTAGCTTCTGGATTAGACTCATCTACCACCCTGTCAGCCATGCCTTGTTTGTTAACCTTATATACAAGAAGATGTTTGAATTTAGAATAAAGAGATAGTTTGTTGGCTGCTTAATATATTTACCTGGCGGTCAAAAATCTTCTTTTCCAATGAGTTATCAGTAACAAATCTATAGATGTGGCTTATTTTAGTCTGACCGTATCGGTAAACTCTGCATACTGCTTGACTATCGTGACATGGATTCCATGAGGCATCAAATACTATCACACGGTTGGCCCCAACCTAAAATAATTTGTTGGATTTTGTCTATTACAAACATTCTTTATCGAAAATCCTTTGAAATGTAGCAACTGCTAACCAGGTTTATTCCTAAGCTACCAGCTCTCGTTGAAACTAAAAAAAGTTTCACTTTGTCGTTTGAATTGAAGTTGTTGATCAGTCTCTCTCTCTCCAAAGCAGGCGTTGACCCGTCTAGACGAAAGTAAGAGACTCCAGGAGACCACATCTCTCCAGAAGGATATCCTTTGGTCAGAAAAATAAGTTAAGATCTTTTGTGTGATACAAAAGGATCATCAAACTTAATGATCATCATACCTGGAACTAATCTTTTCTTTAAAAAGTCCTCTACAAGATTTAATGTCAGCAAGGATTGGCTAAAAAATAACAGTCGGTCTCCTGCCTGAATAGTTTCATCAAGAATTTCCTGAAATAAAATTCATGGTTACTTTAACATGCCTTATCAGAAAACAAACTTTTTTAGAATTCTCTGCTTACCAAAAATACTAAAAGCTTATAAGAATTCTCTATTAAACCCTCAACGTAGTTGTCGAAAAGGCCGTTGGTCTGTAAAAAGATGAAAGATTTATACCGAGAAAGGCTTTTCTCTCACTTATCATTTTTTAAGCAAATGTTAAGACACCAAACTCACTTTAATGCCTGTATCTAAAATTGAATCAGTTGCTCACTTACTCATATTTAAGAGGTCTAAACTTTAAAGAGTTGAACTTATACCCATTCCAAGTTGACTTCGTCTTTCTTTGAAGGTGACTGAAAGGGAGCAAATCCTGGTCCTAGATTGACCGTGCCATCTCCAACTGAATTACTATCGTCGCTGTTTGTCACTGACGTGGAAAAGAAATTCAAGTTCTGTCCCGAGGTCGAAGGCTGCTGCTGCTGAAATGGATTGTAAAAAAGCTGCTCTGAAAACTTCATCTGCTGTTGCATCTGAATTTGTTGCTGTTGCTGTAATTGTTGCATCTGTTTCTGTTGTTGAGCAATCTTCTTCTTTTTTCCTTTTAATTTTGGATTTGCAGAGGCTACTTTTGAGGTACCATTTACTTCGTCCCATTCTAGGTCCAAGTCAACAGACTCTTCATGAGCACCTTTACAAAAGTAACATTTTCACGACAAGCTCTTGTTTAGTTTGAGTTAGAATATTTTGAATGAATGATACTTACGAACATAGTTGAACAGTATGTCTGGATGGTTCCAAATTTTACAACAAATAGCAAAAGCTCGCAATGGATTAGAAACGCTACGATGAGAGATCTACGGAAGAAACCCATTGTTATAAATTTTTCAATAATTGTGAAACTCCTTACGATTTACACTTCGAATGTTTCAAAAGAAATTTACCAGTTCTTCCATAAACAATTTGTACAATTTCCTTTGGTATGGTGTCATTCGAAAAAGCAGCACATATTCACGCTTCGGAGGCAAAGAAGCTCGGAGAACTTGGTGACCTCGTCTAAGAAGATCAAACAACAATTTTTTTCTGCTTCTCATTTTCCTTTAAAGGAGCTTTAGTAAGACACGGGGTCGCCATGGCTGAGTGGGCAAAGGCACCTGACTGAGAACTAAGATCTAAGGTTGTGGGTTCAAACCACAGAAATACAAGCTATTGTTCACCCCAGATTGCAAAAATATCAGTAAGGGACACCCTGTCAGGGTAGTAGTAAGCTGCAGTGACTCTAATCAAGTACTCCATCGCTGTAGTCTTTACAGCATGATATTATTGTAGATATGTGCTTGAGTGGCCAAAAGTATATGCAAACCTTTGAACAAAACCCTGAAGCTGCTGTTGCAAGACATGTACGCGGTGCATCATGAGACGTGTATCTTTTGGAGTTGAATCAATACATTGACCATTTTGTATCGGTCTTTCAAACATGTTAGAGAACTCTGCTTTGTTGCCCAAAAAATTTGGCCTGACAAAGTCTACCATACACCTGTAATTACTTCTGCATTAATTTCAAGGAAAAAAGGATCAGATTTTAGTAGAAAAGTTACCAGTACTCCATGAGGTTGTTTTGTAGGGGGTATCCTGTCAATACAACTCTTCTTTTAGTCCTGATATCCTTTAGAGCTTGAGAAGTAGAAGCGTGAGAATTTTTTATGCGGTGACCTTCATCGCAAATAATTAAGTCAGGTCCAGGATTCACCAAAGCTTGGTATATATCTAAAAGGAGAAAAGATTCGAATTTTTTTGTTGTACGAGTAAGTAAAAAAAACAGCATCTTTTTTTTAAATAACGAAAAGATTACTTAAGAACATTTAACAGTTTGAACTTAAAATCTCACCAGATTTTAAAAAAAGATTTCAAACTTTTAATTGAGATACTCAAAAAGGAAAGTAACTTAAAATTGAAATACCTTCAAAAATTGTTTTTTCTTTGTCCTCTTCTTCAAAATCGATGTACAAGGGGCAAGCATTTTTCTTAGATTTCCTCTTTTTTCTTTGGGTTTTGGTGGCTAGGAGCCTATACAATTCATAGCCCATCAGTAACACTCCTCCTTCGTTTTTCCAACTCATAATGACCTTAAAAGAAAAATAGTTTTGAAACACATACAAAAAAACGAAGATTTAAATGTTTGAAAACTGAAACTTTTCCCATTTATACTTTTTATTTTTTAAAATCTTTTAAAAGCCCCTTGCGAATTTAATAATTAAAGACACACTAAGGCTGGGAATATTTGTTGTTTTAGGCAAACTCTGGTCAAAGTTTACCCAGAGGTCCCAGGGTTCAAACCCCGACCCTCAGATTCACAGCCAGATGCTATGACCACTCGGCCACAGTGACCCCATAAATATCCAACAATCACTTACATTGAATCTTTGCTCAAGGGTTTTTAAAGCGTCATTTAGAAGATGAATCTTAAAATTTCTTGCTCTGAAATGTTGTCTTTCGGGACATTCAACTAAGTCTTCTGGCGGAGGCATCCAACGATTGAATTCTGCCATCCAGTTTTGTAGAGTATTGATTGGAACAATGCATAAGACTCGATTCCCTAACAGAAAAATCACGGTTGATTATAATGTTCTGATAAATTTAAATGCAAGACTCTTAGGGGTTTATTTCTAAGGGGACGTACTGGTCGTCGCATATAAAGTTACAAAAAAGTACCTGATGTGTGCCGAAGGAAAATATCCGAAAAAGCGACTAGTTGAAGAGTTTTTCCTAGACCCATTGAATGGGCTAAGATACAACCAAATCCATTTGATTGATCATATCGAGAGGTAGACTCTATAATGTTATCGTACAAAAACCGCAATCCACCGATCTGAAAATTTGAAGTAAACTTTCTGTGAATAATTGAGTCTTGACTTTTTATGTTAATCGTTGACAATGCAGCGCAATTCATAAAAGTGGGAAAGCACCAGTGAAAACAAAGTTTTGATCCAACAAAAAAAGGAGATTACCTGGTGAGGTTTTATAACGCCTTGAAATTGTGGAGCTAACAAAACATCAGGATCTGATGCTGTGTGTCCCTTGTTAACGATTATACGGCCATCCAGCTCAGGAATGTTGAAGCGATCATTGACATGTAATCCTAGACCCTCAGGATCATCAATGCCGTCCTTCAAAAGTTAGCATTAAAAGATTTGATTACAATTCCATAAAAAAGAAGCTTAAGATTACCTCTTCTTCATCATCAGAAATGATTTGACAATCTGAATCGTCGTCAACTTTGCTCGACGAAGAAATAGGAGGAGGAATAACAGGAGGAGCTTCAAACAAGCATAATATTAATTTAAAAACCAATCAGTAAATTCGCTCCTTTAAAAGGGGAGTAAAATGAGCAATACGTGCAATACATCTATTTAGCTTTACCTTCTTCATCTGAGCTAAGTGTAATGACCTCTTCCTCTTTTTTGACTTTCGGAAGAATTGGCATCGAAGGGACCTCATCTTGAAAAGAGGGGTGGATTTGTGGCTCTGTGTAACTTACTTGATCTTGTAAGTCGGCAAAAGATGGTAATGGCTGGTTAAAGCATAAATCTGGCTGAGAGACTTGTTGAAACTGTTGACCTTGCATCAACCTGCGGAGACGTTCGGCCTCCTCTGCCTATTAAAATTGATTAAATTAAGACTTATTTTACTTGTTTAGGAGCTTAAGATTTAACGTACTCTGGCTTCTTTAGTCGTGTCAGTGAGGTCCTGTTCCGTGAGAATTTGCTTGATGTTTTTTCTCATCACTGTTGTTTTTTTAACTTTGGTCTTCTCCGATTTCTTTTTTCGATTAACTTTCTTGGACTTTTTGATTCTCTTGACATCCTTTTTTTCAACCTTAAAGAAAAACTATTTTATCACAAGATTGAATATGGTTTTGCTTCAACTGCTCTTATAAAAAACAATGATAACTAAATCAACCAAAAATACTTACATCTTCCTCCCCTTCAGATTCTGATGACCCACATTTGACGCCATTTTCGTCAGAATTTTTTGCGTTTTTCAGCTTCCGTTTTCGCTTGGTGGGTGCCTTTTTTGATTTTCCTTTTTCTTCTTCATTCTGTAGTGGTATGGGTTTTGGCGTTCCAAAGATGACATCCTCTTGCTTCTTACTTCCGTTTCTTTTGCAATTTTTAACACTATCTTTTTTATTTATATTCTCAACATCAGAATTGGATCCTTCTTCATCTAAATTTATTCAATTTACATATTCTTAGTAACCTTATCCAAATTTAATGGTCTTCCATCAAAAAGATTGAGGACTTTTCAACTTTACCTTCATCGGAGTTTGTTGGATGTAGATCATCTGACAGCTTGACCTGAAAGTATTGAAAGTTCAATCACAAATTGTTTTATTGTTTTAGATTGACTTTACTAGTTGTTATCTGAAGTATTTTTTACCTCATTTTTCTCATCATTCAAATGATTGTCGGGCAAGCCTAACCCCACGGTCGAAAGAGCACTACAAGGCCCTTCTATTGACATTATTTGATATTGGAATCGATAAAAGAGGAGCTCACATTTGTGAAATTCGAGAAGAAACTTGACCTGTAAATTTAATCTCTTAGTAAGGAATAAAGCTTCAAAAAAGGCAAACAAGCTATAAAATTTGTCAATAAAACCTTTTGTCAGATCCAATAATTTAGCAGAATATGAATCTTTGAAGGGTCGGACGACACAATTTTTATGACAAATATCAAACCTTAGTTTAAAAAGCGCCTTTGAACCTCAACTGTGGATCGAGCGATGAGGATCTTCCAACAAATTTAACGCAATAGTCTTGAATTGAAGAGCTGAGAGCAAAAGTTTTTCTTATTTGTTGTTGCTGTTGTTCAACTTCAAAAACATAAATTTCTCCCCCAGCGCCAGAAAGCTTTAGAGGTTACACCTTCTTTTACAACCTTTGCCATAAGCAACTCTAAAGTAAACAAATTGGTTTTTTTGCTGCACAATCAATGGGTCATAACGCAAATTACTTTTAAAAGAAAGAAGAATTTGAACCTTTTTGTCTGAAAATTGGTAAATTATGTTCAAAAGATTTAAAAGGATCTAAATAACCCAAT
>Ga0194133_10010787_pt1 | contig 10216 bp, 9 predicted proteins | sample TA2KigOf40mmetaG_FD_155448 | JGI IMG/M metagenome (GOLD analysis project Ga0194133, IMG submission 155448) | Freshwater microbial communities from Lake Tanganyika, Tanzania - TA2015055 Kigoma Offshore 40m | ecosystem: Environmental > Aquatic > Freshwater > Lake | place: Tanzania: Lake Tanganyika... | reverse complement strand
CATTGACGGCGAGAGCGATGACCGCCGGGTCTTGGCCCGATAGCAGCCTAAGCGTTATTTAACTTGTCATTCTACCTTATAATCCTTTCGAAATTGGCTCTTAGAAACGCGGAATCGCCTGTATTTCCTCGGTTTTCTTCGGCGAAAACCGGCGTCGATGCAAGCGCCGATTTTCCCCATGAATTTGGTCTCAATGAAATTGCTGACCCTTGGTTGGTGATCTCGACTTCACGTATACCCTGCGACACGACGCCGCTTTCCGGTTGATCTGATTGTCATTTTTGAACGCTAGTCACGAGCAAATCGGCTCTTTACCTCATGTCCCTGTCCCTCTCCGACATCGCCCGACTTGCCAAACTGGCGCAACTCGATCTCTCCGAACAGCAAGCCGCAGATACGCTGGCCAAGTTGAACGATATCTTTGCCTTGGTCGAGCAAATGAAAGCGGTCGACACCAGCAACGTCGAACCACTCGCACACCCGGTCGCGGTGTGGCGCGATGATCTGGCGATACCCCTGCGCGATGACCATGTGACCGAGGCGAATCATCGTGATGACTATCAGCAGCCCGCGCCCAGTGTCCAAGATGGCTTGTATCTCGTTCCGAAAGTCATCGAGTAAAGACACTTACATTTAATCCGTTGAGAATCCGTTCGACCATTCCGCAAACATCGGCACAACGGACCACGCGATCAAGACACACGCATGCAAACACTTAAGCAATTGTCCACGCTGCTGAAAAGCCGACAACGATCAGCCACCGAGCTGGCGCAGTCTTATCTCGACCGCATTGCCAGCAGCGATCTCAACGCATTTATCAGCGTGAACCCCGAGCAGACCTTGGCGCAGGCGAAGCAGGCCGACGCTGTACTGGCCCGCGGAGACGGCGGAGACTTGACCGGCGTGCCGATCGCGCACAAAGATATTTTCGTGACCCGCGGCTGGCCATCCACCGCAGGCTCAAAGATGCTCTCTGGCTACAACAGCCCATTTGATGCCAGCGTAGTGGAACAGTTCCGCGCAGCAGGTATGGTCACGCTCGGAAAATTGAACTGTGATGAATTTGCCATGGGGTCGTCCAACGAGAATTCGTTTTTCGGCCCGGTGAAAAACCCGTGGGATAAACAAGCCGTGCCGGGTGGCTCATCGGGCGGTTCGGGTGCTGCGGTCGCGGGTGGATTGACCCCTGCCGCCACCGGCACCGACACCGGTGGCTCGATTCGTCAACCGGCAGCATTGTGTGGCATTACCGGTATCAAGCCGACTTACGGGCGAGTATCACGCTACGGCATGATTGCTTTTGCCTCATCACTTGATCAAAGTGGGCCGATGGCGTGGACGGCGGAAGACTGCGCGCTAATGCTCAGTGCAATGACCGCGCACGACCCGCGCGACGCTACTTGTATAGAACGCGACCCGGAAGATTTCTCGCGTCATCTGGCCGATTCAATCAAAGGCCTGCGTATCGGCATACCAAAAGAATATTTCGGTGATGGCTTGGCCGATGATGTGCGCAGCGCGATTGAAACAGCGCTGCAAACCTTTGAGCAATTGGGTGCTACACGAGTCGAGGTGTCGCTACCGAAAACATCCCTGTCGATTCCTGCGTACTACGTGATTGCACCAGCGGAAGCTTCATCGAATTTAAGTCGCTTTGATGGGGTGCGCTACGGCCACCGCGCAGAAAATTACACTGATCTTGGTGATATGTACCGCAAGTCGCGCGCTGAAGGGTTTGGTGACGAGGTCAAACGTCGCATACTCATCGGTACCTACGTGCTATCGCATGGCTACTACGATGCCTACTATCCTGCAGCGCAAAAAATACGGCGTTTGATCGCGCAGGATTTTCAGCAAGCGTTTGCGAATTGCGATGTGATCATGGGCCCGGTTGCCCCCAGCGTGGCATGGGATTTGGGCGCGCGCGTGAATGACCCGGTGGCCAACTATCTGGCAGATATTTACACCTTGTCGACCAGCCTGGCTGGCTTGCCTGGCATGTCGATTCCGTGTGGCTTCGGGCAAGGCGAAAAAAATTCCCGGCGGCCGGTTGGTTTGCAGTTAATCGGCAATTATTTTGGCGAAGCCAAGCTGCTGAACGTGGCGCACCAGTTTCAGCTGGCGACTGATTGGCACACGCGTCGCCCTAGCTCGTAGAGAGGATGGATGACTATGCAATGGGATGTCGTGATCGGTCTGGAAACGCATACACAGCTCACCACCGAATCAAAAATTTTTAGCGGTGCAGCCACGGCTTTTGGTGCTGAGCCGAATACCCAGGCCTGCCCAGTCGACTTGGCGCTGCCGGGCGTACTACCGGTGTTGAATAAGGGTGCGGTAGAACGCGCGATTCAGTTCGGGCTGGCAATCGGCGCCACGATCGCACCGCGCTCGATCTTCGCGCGAAAAAATTATTTTTACCCTGATCTGCCCAAGGGCTACCAGATCAGTCAATATGAAATTCCGGTTGTACAAGGCGGCACCCTCAGCTTCGTGCTTGAGAAAGATGGCCAGTCGGAAGTCAAAACCGTACATCTGACTCGAGCACATTTAGAAGAAGATGCTGGCAAATCGCTGCACGAGGACTATCACGGCATGACCGGTATTGACCTCAACCGCGCCGGCACCCCGCTACTCGAAATTGTCACCGAGCCTGATATGCGCAGTGCTGCGGAAGCGGTGGCTTACGCCAAAGCCTTGCACTCGCTGGTTGTGTGGCTGGGTGTTTGTGATGGCAACATGCAAGAGGGCTCGTTTCGGTGTGATGCCAATGTGTCGGTGCGGCCCGTTGGCCAAAATGAATTTGGTACCCGGTGCGAGATCAAGAACCTCAACTCATTCCGCTTTCTTGAAGAAGCCATCAACTACGAGGTGCGGCGTCAAATCGAATTGATTGAAGATGGCGGTACGGTGGTACAAGAAACCCGGTTGTATGATCCGGACAAAAAAGAAACGCGATCCATGCGTAGCAAAGAAGATGCGATGGACTACCGCTACTTCCCAGACCCGGACTTGCCACCGCTAGTGATAGCGCAAGCATGGATAGACCGCGTGAAGGCATCTTTACCGGAGCTACCGGGCGCAATGCGCGAGCGCTTCATCAGCGACTACCAGTTGCCCGAGTACGATGCAATGGTACTGACGCAATCGAAAGCGATGGCAGCTTACTTCGAAGCCGTAGTTGGCGCTGCTGGTAAAGAGCAGGCGAAACCTGCGGCTAACTGGTTAATGGGTGATGTGTCGTCCACGATCAACCGCGAAGGTATCGACATCGCCGCCTCACCGGTCAGTGCCGAGCAACTATCGCTGCTATTAAAGCGGATTGCGGATGGCACGATCTCAAACAAAATCGCGAAAGAGGTTTTTGCCGCGATGTGGGACGCAAAGTCATCCTCAGTTGCACTCGCTGATGAGATCATCGAGTCGAAAGGCCTAAAGCAGATTTCGGATTCGGGCGCGTTGGAAAAGATTGTCGACGAAGTACTTGCGGCAAATGCCAAGTCAGTCGAGGAATACAAAGCCGGAAAAGAAAAAGCCTTCAACGCGCTGATCGGTCAAGTGATGAAAGCCAGCAAAGGCAAGGCGAACCCAGCGCAGTTAACCGAGCTGCTGAAGCAGAAGCTGGGATGACTCGGGCCTACTCGGCAACAAGGGCGGCTGAGGCCGCCCTTTTTGATTGGCGCGCTGAGGAAATGACTGACCGCTTCAGGGCGAAAACATCTCCTGCATCGTGTCGAGCAACGACTTCAAGGTTCGGGGCTGAATCTTGCCGAAGTGACTCACGAGCCGGATCTTGTCGACGGTCCGGAACTGGTCAAGCAGGATCAAGCCCTGCTTGCCTGCGTGTGTAATTGATATTCGGAAGGGCGCTGGATGGCTTCCGGTAGTCATCGGTGCAACGATGACCGTTCGTAGATGGTCGTGCATCTGAGCCGGCGAAATCACCACGCATGGACGCGACTTTCTGATTTCGCTGCCAACCGTCGGATCAAGGTTGACCAGCCAAATTTCCCCGCGCCTCACCACTTCAGGTCTGCATCGCCGACATTACCAAACTCCGGCATCACCAAAGAGTCGTCGCCTGCCAGGGCCAGTTTTTTACTGGCTTCGGCCCAGCCGGCCCGCACGCCCTTTTTAGGCGGGCTGATCACTAGCGCGCCATCCTTGATACGGATGTCGGCTTCATCATCAAGCCCAACCTCACTGAGTATTGCTGCAGGAATGATTACCCCTCTTGAATTGCCAATGCGCCGAATTGCAATTTTCATGAATACTCCCAAAACAACAATGTTATTACGTGCCGGATCGATTTTGCAATAACTTTGTTATAACCGTGGTGATCAGGCAACTCCGTAGCGCTCGCGATACGCCGCCACCGCCGCTTTGAACTTCGCAAGCTCCACGCTGGCGCCGGGGCCGGACAGATAAGAAAACAAGTCGTTCAGGTTAGCGATGGGAATGACAGGCATGCCATAGCTTTGCTCGACTTCCTGTACTGCCGATAGTTCTGACAGCGCGCCCTCGGCGCCGCTCTTCTCCATGCGGTCGAGTGCAATGAGCACCGCGCATGGCGTCGCGCCTTGGTCGCGTATCAGTTGCACCGACTCCCGAACCGAAGTCCCTGCAGAAATTACGTCATCAATAATCACTACGCGACCTTCGAGCTTGGCGCCGACGATGGTGCCGCCCTCGCCATGATCTTTCGCTTCTTTACGGTTGTAGGCAAATGGCACATTGCGACCTTTCGCAGCCAGCGCCACAGCGGTAGCCGAAGCCAGGGTAATGCCTTTATACGCAGGGCCAAACAGCATATCGAAGCCGGTACCCGAGTCAAGCAGCGTCTGCGCATAAAACTCTGCCAGCCTGCCGAGGTGCGCACCATCATTGAACAAGCCTGCATTAAAAAAATACGGTGACTGGCGTCCTGCCTTGGTCACAAACTCGCCAAAGCGAAGCACACCGGCGTTGACTGAAAACTCGATAAACTGCTGACGAAGCTGGCTCATAATCACGCCCAATCAATGAAGCTGATGAATCAAGCCAATCATTGTAGCGTGACCCGATTCTCTGCTTGCTGGTGTCATACCGCGAAGTTAAGGTTTTGATACAAAGTTCTCTGAAAAAAATCCGTTGTCACAAAATCGGTTGACACAAAATCACTCAACAAAATTTGATCGCATGAAAATTATCTCTGCCAATCTCAACGGTATACGTTCAGCTGCAAAAAAGCATTTTTTCGACTGGATGATCAAGCAAAACCCGGACTTTGTCTGCGTACAAGAATTGAAAGCACAGCAAGCGGATATGACCGACGAGTTTTTGGCACCGCACGGCTTTTACGGCAATTTTCACTACGCAGAAAAAAAAGGCTATTCCGGTACTGGCGTCTATAGCCGCACCAAACCACTCAATATCGCCATCGGCTTTGGTCATCCCGAGTTCGATGCTGAGGGCCGCTATGTACAGTGCGATTTCGATAAGCTATCGGTAATTTCTCTGTATAGCCCGTCTGGCTCGTCCAGCGATGAGCGACAACAAGCGAAGTTTCGCTTCATGGATGTATTTCTGCCGCATTTGGAAACACTAAAAAAACCTGGACGCGAAATCGTGATTTGCGGTGATTGGAATATCGCCCACAAAGAAATCGATTTAAAGAACTGGAAAAGTAACCAAAAGAATTCCGGCTTCCTGCCTGAAGAACGTGCCTGGATGACACAGGTGTTTGATAAATTGGGGTGGTGCGATGTATACCGACATCTTCATCCCGATACCACGGACGAGGCTTACACTTGGTGGAGCAATCGCGGCCAAGCGTGGGCGAACAATGTGGGATGGCGGATTGACTATCACGTTGCGACGCCAGCGATTGCAGCAGCGGCAAAAACTGCGTCAGTGTATAAAGCCGAGCGATTTTCGGATCATGCGCCGCTGATCATCGAATACGACTGGCCTCTTTAAAAGCCTTTTTAAATATTTTGGTGGTGTTGTTGGTAGCAGCTCGCCGTAGGCGATGTATTGCCTTAACCGCGCCCGCCGAGCCAGCACTCGCGCTTTTCGATGCTCCTTTTGATCAAAGCGCTACGAACCTCTGTTGTTGGAGCGCTCACTCCAAGGTGCGATTTTCGGCAGCAACAACATGCCAGGTATCGCCAACGCAAAGCAGATCAGGAAGAAAACAAACCAACCGGTTTGCGCCACCATGAATCCGGTCAGCGCATTAAAAAAAGTACGGGGCACTGCAGCCAGGCTAGTGAACAGCGCAAACTGTGTTGCGGTGTAACGCTGATCGGTGGTGGTTGCGATATAGCCGGTAAACGCGGCGGTGCCCAAACCAACGGCAAATGCTTCCAGACCAATGACAATGCCCAGCAGTGCGGTGCTCGGTTCAGCGGCGACCAGACTCGGATCTGCGACAGCGCCGGTACCTAAACCGACTTGTGCCAGCAGCGCAAAGCCGAGTATCGCCACGGCTTGCAGCACGCCGAAAATCCATAGCCCGCGATTAACGCCAGTTTTTTCCAGCCAAATAGCGCCCAATATGCCGCCCGCCAGGCTGGCCCAGAGCCCTGCATTTTTTGCGACCAGGCCAATTTGGGTTCGGGTATAGCCGAGCTCCATGTAAAACGGCGTGGCGAGTGATGTCGCCATCGAGTCGCCTAGTTTGTACAGAAAAATAAATGCCAGGATCAAAAGCGCATGCGACCAACCACTGCGTTGTATGAATTCCCGGAAGGGCTCGATCACTGCTTCGCGCAAGGTACGCGGTGGCGTGCCGTAAATAGCTGGCTCACGAATCAGCAAGGTGGTGGCGACACCAGGCAGCATGAAGAGCGCGGTAATGCCGAACACCATCTGCCAGCTCATGAAATCAGACAGAATGAGGGAAAGCGATCCCGGTATCAGTGTCGATAGCTTGTAGGCGTTGACGAACAGGGCCGTACCCGACCCTTGTTCATGCTCGGTCAGCAGCTCGCGCCGGTAGGCATCAACAACAATATCCTGACTCGCCGACAAGAAAGCCACCACACCCGCCAACGCAACGATTGCCCCGAGTTCAATCTGCGGTGAGAAAAAACCGAAACTCGCAATCGCAATCAGTAGCATCAGCTGAGTCACCAGCATCCAGCCGCGTCGACGGCCGAGTAGCGGGATGTTGAAGCGGTCCATCAGGGGTGACCAGAGAAATTTCCAGGTATACGGAAACCCGACTAACGCAAATAATCCGATGGCTTTCAGATCAACTTGTTCGGCCTTCAGCCACGCCGCTAACAGGTTATAAAGAAGAAATAACGGCAAGCCGGAGCTGAAGCCCAACATCACGCAAATCGCCATCTTGCGATTAGCGTAGCGGCGCCAATTGGTCGGTGGCGTCGATGTCGGCGCTGACCTGTCAGCAATGGAATTGCTAGTGTCTTTATCGCTCATTTAATCAGTCGAGCACAAGGCTGCTTATTACTGCAGAAGACGCCATCCAATTCAAGCAACGATGGCCGCACAGAAATGAGGTTCGACGCACAGCTTGTGATTTCATCGGTAGACTGACAGTCCGACTCATCGCTTGCGTAAACGGAAGACCGCCTGACTACCACGCCAGTGCGGTAGCAAAGTCACTGGCTCGCCCGCATCGCTGAGTGCGACGGAATCAATCACCTCCAGCCCAACTTCGCGCGCAGGATCTTCAAAGTCGCTGATGGTCGCGCAGCGCAAATTCGGTGTGTCGTACCACTGGAAAGGCAAGCTCTCGGATATCGGCATGCGCCCCATCAGTAGCGACAGCCGATGTGGCCAGTGTGCAAAGTTGGGGAATGAAACAATGGCCTCACGACCGACGCGTGCGATATCGCGCAGCACAGGCTCAACATGCTTCATCATTTGTAATGCCGATAAGCACAGCACGGTATCGAAAGAGTCATCAGCAAACATGGCCAAGCCATCTTCAATATTTTGTTGAATGACGAGTACCTCGCGCTCAACGCAACGCGGAATTTTGTCGTCATCAATCTCAACCCCATAACCGTTGCATTGCTTTTCATGCTGAAGGTATTGCAGCATCGCGCCATCGCCACATCCCAGATCCAGCACCTGTGAGTGCGGCGTAACCCAATGTGCAATGAAGGCTAAGTCAGCACGCAGGCCGCTGATGGACGGCATGATCATGCGGCCTCCCTCTGCATCTGCGGGGTAGTGGATTGCAACTGACGCCAGATCTTGTCGTAGTAGGCTCGCACTACACCGATGTAGCGCACATCATCGAGCAGGAAAGCATCATGGCCGTGCGGCGCATCGATCTCGGCGTAAGTGACGCGGCGCCGTTGATTCACTAATGCTTGCACGATTTCGCGGCTACGTTCAGGCGCAAACCGCCAGTCGGTAGTGAATGACACCACCAGAAACTCGGCCTGCGTATTCGCCAAGGCAGCGCCCAGATCACCGTTATGCGCACGGGCCGGATCAAAATAATCCAGCGCCTTGGTAATCAACAAATAGGTATTTGCATCAAAGTACTCGGAAAATTTGTCGCCTTGGTAGCGCAAGTAAGATTCGATTTCGAAATCAACTCCGTAACCGAACTGGTACTCGGCATTGCGCAAATCACGACCGAATTTTTCGGCCATGTCGTCATCTGATAAATAAGTGATGTGTCCAATCATGCGTGCCACACGCAAGCCACGTTTCGGTACGACCCCATGCGCATAAAAATCACCGGCATGAAAATCCGGGTCAGTCAAAATCGCTTGCCGAGCAACGTCATTGAATGCAATGTTTTGTGCAGACAGCTTGGGGGTCGATGCGATCACCAGACTGTGGGCAATGCGATCGGGGTACAACATGCTCCATGCCATCGCCTGCATACCACCCAGTGAGCCCCCCATCACTGCGGCGAATTTTTTTATACCAAGCCGGTCGGCCAGTCTCGCCTGCGCATGTACCCAATCTTCTACAGTCACTACCGGAAAGCTCGCACCATAGGGCTTGCCTGTGGTGGGGTTGGTGTGCATCGGCCCGGTCGAGCCGAAACACGAACCAAGGTTGTTGACGCCAATGACAAAGAAACGATTGGTATCAAGTGCTTTGCCGGGCCCGACCATGTTGTTCCACCAGCCTTCGCTCTTGGGCTTGTCCTCGTAGGTACCAGCAACATGATGCGAGGCATTCAAGGCGTGACAGACCAGCACCGCGTTGGAACCGTCGGCGTTCAAGGTGCCGTAAGTCTCGTACACCAAGGTGTACTCGGCCAACGAGGCGCCGCTCTGTAGTTTGAGCGGTTCGCCAAAGCGCATCGATTGTGGTGTGACGTGACCTATGGATTGCATCGCAAACAGCCAATAAAAAAGCCCGAGAGCACTGGCTATCGGGCTGGACTCGTTTCGACTCGAGCTCGCTTTAGCCGTATTTGTTCGGGGGGTTCCCGCGCGCCCGCAAGCTAAGATCAAATCGGCGCAGTGCGCGAAGGATAGCGAAAGCAGCTGCTCGCGTCAAACGACCGCCAACTTGTTGCCGGTTGCCCCAACGCAGGCTGGGGTCCAATGCATCTTTACCTTCTTGTTGGCCGTTACCCCAGCGCAGGCTGGGGCTCAGCTTTATTCAAAGCTGTGCCAGCTTGTCCATCGCCTCGGCGATCGCGCTCGGCTCATAGACTTTCAGCACCTTTTTCGCGGCTGGCTCAATGAGCCCGAGATCGCTATTCAGCACTTCTTGCTTAACTGCGAGTAATTGCGCTGGGTGCATGGAAAATTCACGCAGGCCCATGCCCAGCAACAGACGGGTAAGCTTGGTGTCGCCCGCAATTTCACCGCAAACCGCTACCGGCACACCGGCTTTGGCGCCGGCCGAAATTGTCATCGACAGCAATTGCAGCACCGCGGGATGCAGCGGGTTATATAAATGCGCTACTTCATGATCAACACGATCAATCGCCAGCGTGTACTGAATCAAATCGTTGGTGCCGATCGACAAAAAATCCAGTCGCTTGATGAACAGGGGCAGCGTCAACGCAGCCGCAGGAATCTCGATCATCGCGCCGATCTTGATTCCTTGATCGAATTTTTTCTTGCCATCGCGTAGCTGCTGCTTGGCCTGATCAATCATGGCCAGCGTCTGATCAATCTCGAAGGCGTGCGCCAGCATGGGAATCAACAAATTGATCGGTCCGTAAGCCGAAGCACGCAAGATGGCTCGCAACTGGGTCAGGAACAGCTGTGGCTCGGATAAGCAA
>Ga0194133_10010785_pt1 | contig 10218 bp, 10 predicted proteins | sample TA2KigOf40mmetaG_FD_155448 | JGI IMG/M metagenome (GOLD analysis project Ga0194133, IMG submission 155448) | Freshwater microbial communities from Lake Tanganyika, Tanzania - TA2015055 Kigoma Offshore 40m | ecosystem: Environmental > Aquatic > Freshwater > Lake | place: Tanzania: Lake... | reverse complement strand
ACCAACCCTAACCCCGCGAATCGCCGGTGACCGCCCGCGCCGCCGCCGGCCCGCTACGGCGCTCCCTAAAGGGCGCGCGGGCCGTCGCCGCCGCTCCCACCTACACCATCACCAGGGACACGACCGCCGTTAGCGCATGGCCCCGTTTCCGATCTCGCCGCAATCGACGACATGATGCGGGCGCGTGCAGGCGCCGGACTCCGCGAAGGCTCGAATCCGCGCTTTCAGCATCGTCCGCGCATTATCCCGGCCATGCCCGTCCATCGCGCGCGGACGATCCTCCGACCGGGTCATCAGACCGGGTTGCAGTGGCGCGCGCGATCGGGCACAGTTCTGTAACCAGTGCGCCCGCATCGCGAACAATCGGAATATCAGCCGGACGCCGAGGTGTCGAAGGGAGGAGTCGGGTGCCAGCAAGCCGTTCCAGCCAGTCGCCCAGGCCGATGCCGAAGCCCGGCGCCCGCAAGAAGATCGACGGTTCGGCGCGCCTGAAGGCCCTCGCCGCGCGTTGCCGCAGCGTCGCCGAGCAGACCGTGGTCCCGGACATCTCCACCGAACTCGTGCGGATCGCCCGCGCGCTCGATGACGAGGCTGCGCGCGTCGCTGATCTCTAGGGACGCCAGGCCCTACGGTGTGGCGGTTTCTTGCCAGCGGGATCATTTCTGACCGGAGACAAAGCGCATGCGGCCGACCGACACGAGCGATCCGACCCATTTCCACAAGGTGGTCGATTGCCAATGGGCCTGTCCAGCGCATACGCCGGTGCCCGAGTATATTCGGCTGATCGCCGCCGGGCGTCATGCGGATGCCTATATGGTGAATTGGCACTCGAACGTCTTTCCCGGCATTCTTGGCCGGACCTGCGACCGCCCCTGCGAGCCGGCCTGCCGGCGTGGACGTGTCGAGGCCGAGCCAGTCGCTATCTGCCGACTCAAGCGCGTCGCGGCCGATTACAAAGGCGACGTCACCGGGTTGATGCCTGCGGTGGCGACCGCGCGCAATGGAAAACGCGTCGCTTTCGTCGGCGCCGGCCCGGCCTCGTTGACGGCCGTCCGCGACCTCGCGCCGCTCGGCTATGAATGCACGGTGTTCGATGCGGATGCGAAGGCCGGCGGCATGATCCGCAGCCAGATCCCGCGTTTTCGCCTGCCGGAAGAGGTGATCGACGAGGAGGTTGGCTACGTCACGCGGCTTGGCGACAATATCGGCATGCGGCTGGGCGTGCGCGTGGATAGCCTCAAGGCGCTTCTGGCCGAAGGTTATGACGCGGTTTTCGTCGGCTCGGGCGCTCCGCGGGGCCGCGATCTGGACATTCCTGGCCGGCGCGAGGCGGCGTCCCGCATCCATATTGGGATCGAGTGGCTCGCCAGCGTTTCCTTCGGCCATGTCGACAAGATCGGCAAGCGCGTGATCGTGCTCGGCGGCGGCAACACCGCCATGGATTGCTGCCGGTCCTCCAGGCGCCTGGGCGGCACGGATGTCACCGTCGTCGTGCGCTCTGGCTTCGACGAGATGAAAGCCTCGCCCTGGGAGAAGGAGGACGCGCAGCATGAGGGCATCCCCATCCTGAATTACCTCGTGCCGAAGGCGTTCCTGCACGATGACGGAAAACTCACCGGCATGAGCTTCGAGAAGGTGGCGCCGCGGCGCGACGATGAGGGTCGGCGCCAGTTGGTTGCCACCGGTGAGCCGGATGTGATCGTCCCCTGCGACGACGTGCTGATCGCGATCGGCCAGGAGAATTCCTTCCCCTGGATCGAGCGGGATATCGGTCTGGAGTTCGATCGCTGGAGCCTGCCGAAGGTCGATGCCAGGACGATGCAATCGACCATCCCGCACGTCTTCTTCGGCGGCGATGCCGCCTTCGGACCCAAGAACATCATCTGGGCGGTTGCGCATGGTCACGAGGCCGCGATCTCGATCGACCGCCATCTGCAGGGTCGCAACGTCGCCGATCGGCCGCCGCCCGGCGTGACCGTGTCGTCGCAGAAGATGGGCATCCACGAGTGGAGCTACGACAACGACATTTCAGCGGCGCTGCGCAAGAAGGTTCCCTGGCGGGATCTCGAAACCACGATGAAGGACATCAAGCTCGAGGTTGAACTTGGCTTCGATCCAAACCTCGCCTACGCCGAAGCGCAGCGCTGCCTCAACTGCGATGTCCAAACGGTTTTCACGCCGAAGCTTTGCATCGAATGCGATGCCTGCGTCGATATCTGTCCCGTCGATTGCCTGACGTTTACCGACAACGGCGATGAGGTGGATCTTCGAGCGCGACTGACCCAGCCGGCGCGGAATCCCGACCAAGATCTTTATGTCTCGGATATCCTGAAGACCGGCCGGATCATGGCCAAGGACGAGGATGTCTGCCTGCATTGCGGGCTTTGCGCCGAGCGTTGTCCGACCGGTGCCTGGGACATGCAGAAGACGCTGATACAGATGTCGCACGCGGGGTCGCCATGCCAGCACCGCTCGTGAGCACCAACGATTTCGTCGTCAAGTTCGCAAACGTCAACGGCTCGGGCTCAGCGAGCGCCAACCAGCTCTTCGGTCGAATCGTCCTGCGCATGGGCATTCCGGCGACACCGCGCAACATCTTCCCGTCGAACATCCAGGGCTTGCCGACATGGTACGAGGTCCGGATCTCCGAGGACGGTTGGCTGGGCAGCCGCGGCGGAGTCGACCTGATGGTGCCGATGAACCCGCAGACCTGGGACCAGGACATGGCGTCGATCGCGCCGGGTGGATATGTACTCTACGATTCCACCAAGCCGATGCCGGAGGCGAACTTCCGCGCCGACGTGACCCGGCTCGGTTTGCCACTGACATCGATGTGCAATGCGGCCTATGCCGATCCGCGCCAGCGTCAACTGTTCAAGAACATCATGTATGTCGGCGCGCTCTCGGCGCTCATCGACATGGATGTCGCCGAGGCCGAGAAGCTGATCGGCGAGCAATTCCGCGGCAAGGAAAAGCTGATCAAGCCCAATGTCGATGCGTTCCGCATGGGTCGCGAGGCGGCGCAGCAAGCCTTCGACTGCCCGATCGGCCTGCGGCTGCGGCGCAGCGACAAGGTCGGCGACCGGATCATGGTCGATGGCAATGGTGCCGCTGCGCTGGGCGCGGTTTTCGGCGGGGCCACGGTGTGCGCATGGTATCCGATCACACCGTCCTCGTCGGTCGCGGAGGCCTTCACCAGCCATTGCCGCCGCTATCGCGGCGAGCCGGAGACCGGCAAGCGACGCTACGCTATCGTCCAGGCCGAGGACGAACTGGCATCGATCGGGATGGTGATCGGTGCCGCCTGGAACGGTGCCCGGGCCTTCACCTCCACCTCGGGACCCGGCATCTCGCTGATGCAGGAATTCATCGGGCTGGCCTATTTCGCCGAGATCCCGGCGGTGATCGTCGATGTCCAGCGCGGTGGACCCTCGACCGGCATGCCGACGCGCACGCAACAATGCGATATCCTCTCGGCGGCGTATGCCTCGCATGGCGATACCAAGCATGTGCTGCTGCTCCCCGAGGATCCGAAGGAATGCTTTGATTTCGGAGCGCTCGCCTTCGATCTCGCGGACCGGCTCCAGACGCCGATTTTCCTGATGCTCGACCTCGACATCGGCATGAACGAGCGTCTCTGTGCGCCTTTCCAGTGGGATGATTCGCGTCGTCTGGACCGCGGCAAGGTGATGCGCTTCGAGGATCTGGAGGCTGGAAGGAAATTCGGCCGTTATCTCGACATCGATGGCGATGGCATCCCCTACCGCACCCTGCCGGGCACGCATCCGTCCAAGGGTTCTTTTTTCACGCGCGGCACGACCAAGGATGCCTATGCGCGCTACACCGAGGAGGGGCCGGCCTATATCGAGAACATGGAGCGGCTGCTGCGAAAATTCGCGACCGCCCGCTCACTTGTCCCCGCTCCGGAAATCCGCAGCGCCGAGCAGCCGACGCGGATCGGTGCGATCCATTACGGATCGACATCCGCCGCCATGGCCGAAGCCTTGGACATGCTGCGACGCAAGGGCGCGCATGTCGACACGCTGCGGCTGCGCGGTTTCCCGTTTCCGGCCGAGGTCGAGGCCTTCATCGCCAGGTATGACCGGGTATTCGTCGTTGAGCAGAACCGCGACGCGCAGATGCGGAGCCTGCTGACGATCGAACTCGGGATCGACCCGGCGAGGCTGATCCCCGTGCTGCACTATGACGGCTCACCGATCACGGCGCGCTTCATCGCCGATGCGATCGGGCGCGAAGCTGCCATCGTTCCGTTCCGCAAGGCTGTGTCATGACCTATCTGCCGAAGCCCAAATTCCGCCATCCGTCGCTCCCCAGGAACAGGCTGGGCTTCACGCGACGGGATTATGAGGGCACCGTATCGACGCTTTGTGCGGGATGCGGCCACGACTCCATCTCGGCGGCGATCGTGCAGGCCTGTTTCGAACTGGATCTCGAGCCGCACCGCCTCGCTAAGCTTTCCGGCATCGGCTGCTCGTCGAAGACCCCGACCTACTTTCTGGGCAGCAGCCATGGCTTCAACTCCGTGCATGGCCGCATGCCCTCGGTGCTGACCGGCGCCAATCTCGCCAATCGCGAGCTCGTCTATCTAGGCGTATCCGGCGACGGCGATTCCGCATCGATCGGATTGGGACAATTCGCCCACGCGATCCGGCGCGGCGTCGATATGCTCTACATCGTCGAGAACAACGGCGTGTATGGCTTGACCAAGGGCCAGTTCTCGGCGACCGCCGATGCAGGCTCGAAAAGCAAATATGGCGCCGACAACAACGATTCCCCGATCGACATGGTATCGCTTGCGCTGCAGCTGGGCGCCACCTATGTCGCGCGCAGCTTCTCTGGTGACAAGACGCAGCTGGTGCCGCTGATTAAGGGCGCACTCGCCCATCGGGGCGCAGCCTTCATCGATTGCATCTCGCCCTGCGTTGCGTTCAACAATCATTCGGGCTCGACCAAGAGCTACGATTATGTGCGTGCCCATAACGAGGCGGTGAATGCGCTTGATTTCATGCCGGCGCGCGAGGCGATCGTCGTTGATTATGCGCCTGGCAAACTAGAGGAGGTCGAGCAACATGACGGCTCGATCCTCCGCCTGCGCAAGCTTGCGGCCGATTACGACGTCCATGACCGGATCGGCGCCATGACCCATCTGCAGCGCAAGGCTGCCGCGGGCGAGATCGCGACCGGACTGCTCTATGTCGACCCGGAGCCTGCCGATCTGCATGCGCATCTGCAGACGGTTACGACGCCCCTCAACGCGCTGAGCGACGCTGAACTCGTGCCGGGCGCAGCCGCGCTGGCGAAGTTCAACGCGACGCGTCGCTGACGCCGCGCCAGCGGACCGGCGCCTGCGGAATCCGCCCCTCTGCCTGCGGGGCGGCCTGGGGCGCGTGTGGATGTCGCGGCGTTGGCGATCAAGCGGGGGTGGTGGTCAGCCTCCAGGCCCGTCCCTCATGATGTAGCCCATCAGGTCGCCCACATTGCGCTCGAGATCGCGGATGATGTCCTTGACGACATCACCAATCGAGATGACGCCGACGACCTTGGCACCGTCCAGGACGGGCATATGCCGGAACCCGCGTGCGGCCATCGTCGCCATGCATCGCTCGAGCGGGGCATCCGGTGTGACGGTCACGGGGTCTCGCGTCATCACTTGACTCACTTGTGTCAGCGTGGCGTCGAGTCCCGGAAGCAGCACCTTGATGGCGCAGTCGCCCTGGGTCACGATGCCAACGAGCACGTCTTCGTCGATGACGAGCACGGAACGAACGCGGTTGTCGCGCATCTTGCGCAAGGCCGCCACCACCCGGTCACCGGACCGGACATGGATGAGCTGGCCAGTTTTTTGCGCGAGCACATTCTTGACTCTATTCATCGATCTCCTCCCATGATCCGCACCGGTCAAGGATCGCGTGGCGCCCGGCAGGCCCAATCTTTCGCGCCAGCCTTCCAGGGGGGGTCGTGGACCGGAAGGCCGAGGGTCGGACATGCCGTCATCGTCTTCTCCTGATCCTCGGGACGGCAAGACGACTGGGCCAGGAGCGACACCACGTCCGGCCATAGACGGGCGCAAGATCGCTGCCAGAGGCTTGATGCTATCAATAGACGCTATCCAGTTTGGCTTGGCAACCGCCTGCAGCGCTCTTCAGATCGACACGGCAGACGCGCGGCCCTTTGGGCCATCGCCGTCCCTTTGCTTCGGTGCGCGCGGGCAGATCGGCGGATCGTCGCAAGTCGCGTGAACGGAAACGCGGGCCGAAAGGCGCGCGACGCGCCGACGACACCGGATGGCCCCGTCTCAGACCCAGCCGCCATCGACGACATAATGCCGGCTCTTGCAGGCGCCGAGCTCCACGGAGGCGAGGAACAGCACGATGCGGGCGATGTCGTCCGGGACCGATCTGCGCTTGAGGCACGCGCCGCGCCCGCGGCCTGCGGCGCATATGCATGGGCTGCGTCGCCCCCGATCGAGACGGATTGCGTCCGCAGGCGCCGCGACCGACGCGCCTGCCCGACAGATACGCCGCGCAAGACCCGCCAAGACTGCGGATCCAGTGTTCTCGTGCACGTCGCAGGCAAATCCCTCGCCGCCCGGCGCTTGACGTGCGAGGCGGGAGGGCGTTTGTTTTATCTTGCTCCGCGACCGTGCCGCGCGACCTCGACTGGCTCAGGCGGCACATCCCGGCCGACGCGCGCTGCGTCGCCACGGACGTCACGTCGGGCGAGGCGTGCATCGCGGTCATGGGGCCGCGCGCGCGCGAGCTGCTGGCGCCGCTCGTGGATGCCGACCTCTCGAACGCGGCCTTCCCCTTCGGCACGGCGCGCACGATCGAGATCGGCATGGCGATGGCGCGCGCGCATCGCATCACCTACGTGGGCGAGTTGGGCTGGGAGCTCTACGTGCCATCGGACATGGCGCGGCACGTCTTCGACGTGGTCGCCGCGCGCGGCGACGGGATGGGGATGCGGCCCTGCGGCATGCATGTCCTCGACAGCTGCCGCATCGAGAAGGCCTATCGCCACCATGGCCACGACATCAGCTGCGAGGATCACGTGCTGGAAGCCGGGCTCGGCTTCGCGGTGAAGACGGGCAAGAAGGCGGGGCGCTTCGGCGACTTCGTCGGCCGCGCCGCGGTGCTCGAGCGCGCCGCGCAGGGCCTTCGCCGCCGGATGCTGCAGTTCCGGCTCGACGACCCGCAGCCGCTGCTCTTCCACAACGAGCCGATCCTGCGCGACGGGCGGATCGTCGGCCGCGTCACGTCGGGCGCCTACGGCCACCATCTCGGCGGCGCGATCGGGCTCGGCTACGTGCCCGTCGAGGCCGGCGAGGGGGAGGCGGAACTGCTCGGCGCGCGCTGGGAGGTCGAGGTCGCCGGCACGCGCTTCGCCGCGCGCGCCAGCCTGCGACCCATGCACGACCCGAGGTCGGAAAGGCCGCGCGCGTGAGCGGGTCGGTCGTCCGCGTCGAGATGGACGGGCGCATTGGCGTCCTCGTGCTCGACAGGCCGCGTGCGCTCAACGCGATCTCGGCGGCGCTCATGGTGGAGGGCTCGGATGCGCTGGCCGGCCTGGTCGCCGACCCGCGCATCCTCGCGATCGTCGTGCGAGGCGAGGGGCGCGCCTTCTCCGCCGGCTTCGACCTCAAGGAGGGCGCGGCACGCGGCACGAAGGGGGGCTGATGCGTGGCGCGCCGTGCTGCAGGCCGACTTCGACTTCATCATGCGCTTCTGGGACTGCCCGAAGCCGACCGTGGCCGCCGTCCATGGCTACTGCCTGGGCGGTGCCTTCGAGTTGGCACTCGCCTGCGACGTCACGGTCGCCGGCGAGGGCGCGCGCTTCGGCGAGCCCGAGGTGCGGTGAGGTGGACCCCATCCGTGAGACCACGGCCGAGGCCTTGTAAGTTTGTCGCCGGGACGCTGGGCCGGCAGCGAGGGAAATAACGATCGGGAAATAACGATCCAGGAAAAAATAATGATCCAGCGCAGTTTTCTGGACCACAGAGGCCTTCGCCAGATCGCGCTCCAGCGCCCCTGGTCACGCTTGTAGAGGTCGACCTGCACGAAAACCACGCTGGATCGTTATTCCGCTGGCTCGCGAGCCTCGTCTTCGGGCTCGTCTTCGCCGGGATCGGCGCGGTCAACCCGGCCGCGGGGCTGTCCGGGCTGGGTCTCTGGTTCACCATCCTCTTCGTGTTCGCGATCGGCCTCTATCTCTGGCACCTGGTGCGCGTGATCAAGGGGCTGGTGGTGGCGAACGGCAACCGCGCGATCGCGCAGCCGGCGTCCTGGCGGCTCGGATAGCGCGAGCCGCTCAGGCCTTCAGGATCGAGCCGCGCCGCAGGATCCCGCGCGACAGGAAGATCTCGGTGATCTCGCGCTGCGCGGCGTCGAAGCCCGCGCTCTCGCGCGCCTCGAGGCCGCGCGGCCTCGGCAGGTCGATGGGCAGGATGCGGTCGATGCGCCCCGGGCGCTCGCCCATGACGACGACGCGGTCGGAGAGCAGCACCGCCTCGTCGATCGAGTGCGTGATGAACAGCACGGTCTTGGGGCGCGACAGCCAGAGCGCCTCGAGGTCGACGCGCATCTGCTCGCGCGTCAGCGCGTCGAGCGCGCCGAAGGGCTCGTCCATCAGCAGCAGCGTCGGGTCGTGGACCAGCGCGCGCACGATCTGGGCGCGCTGGCGCATGCCGCCGGAGAGCTCGTGCGGCAGCCTGTCCTCGAAGCCCGCGAGGCCGACCGCGGCGAGCAGCTCAAGCGCCCGCGCGCGGTAGTCCGCGGCGCGCATCCCGCGCAGCTCGACCTGCGCCAGCACGTTGTCGAGCAGCGAGCGCCAGTCCAGCAGCACCGGGCTCTGGAACACGATGCCGAGTTCCGTGACGGGCCGGTCGACGCGCCGGCCCAGCACCTCGACCGTCCCCTCGCTGGGCTCGAGCAGGCCGGCGACGAGGCGCAGCAGCGTCGACTTCCCGCATCCCGAAGGCCCGACGATCGAGACGAACTCGCCCGCGCCGACATCAAGGTCGACCCCGGCGAGCGCACGGGTCTCCTGCCCGGCGCGCCGGAAGGACTTCCCGACCCCGCGAACCAGGATGGCGGGCGCCGGCGTCACGTCGCCGCGAAGTCGTTGGTGTAGAACGCTTCCGCCGGCAGGTCGGTCTTGAGCTCGCGGTAGGTGCGCATCAGCTCGAAGGTCTGCTGCCAGGAGGCGGGGTCGTTCCAGCCGAGGCGCCTGCCCTGGGTGAGGCCCTGGCGCGTGCCAGCGTTGGAATCGTTCACCTCGGCGAGCAGCGTCGCCTCGACCAGGTCCGACTTCATCTTCCTGACCGCCGCCGCGGCCGCGGCGGGCTCCGCGAGCGTCGCGTCGTAGGACCTCGACGTCGCGCGCACGAAGCGGCGCACGAGGTCGGGCTGCCGCGAGATCGTGTCGGGATGCGCAATGATCGACATGCCGATGGTGTTCACGCCGACGTCGTAGAAGGGGATCACCACCGGCTCGACGTTGCGCTGGCGCATCAGGTTCGGCTGGTCGGAGATGCCGCCGAGCAAGGCGTCGACCTGCCTCTCGAGCACCGAGGGGACCTTCGCCGCCGGATCCATCATCACCAGCCGGATCGAGTTCGCGTCGAGCCTGTTCGCCGCGACGACCGCCGGCCAGAGCGCCGTCAGCGCGTCTCCCGCGGTGACGGCGAGGCGCTTGCCCTGCAGGTCGCGGATAGAGGCGATGCCGCTGTCCTTGCGCGCGACGACGCAGAAGCTCGACACGCCGACGACGGTCATCACCGCCCTCGCCTTCGCGCCGCGCGCGACGCCGAGCATGAGGCTGCCCGCGTCGGCCATCGCGAAGGTATCCTCGCGGCTGTCGACCAGCTGCACGGAGCGCACCGAGCCGCGCCCCTCGTTGATCGCGAGGTCGATGCCCTCGGCGGAAAAGAAGCCGCGCTCCTTGCCCAGCACGAAGGCGCCGTGCGAGCCGCCCAGGTACCAGTTGAGCCGGATGCTCGCCGGCGCGGCCTGCGCGCGCGCGCGCGTGCCGGCCCCAGCCACGGCGGCGCCCGCCGCCGCCGCGAGCGCGAATGTCCTGCGCCTGATCCCCGCCATGTTCCGTCCCTCCCCTGTCATCGATCCGAAGCCGATTCCCGGCCCGTGCCGCGCTGCGACACGTGCCAGGGAATGGAGATCCGCTCAAGGAACTCGATCGAGT